>LDZR01002350.1_pt1 | contig 31361 bp, 28 predicted proteins | sample 615371 | NCBI WGS metagenome assembly LDZR01 (sample SAMN03408294, study PRJNA278302) | terrestrial metagenome | isolation source: oil reservoir sample K2 | place: USA: Alaska, North Slope, Kuparuk formation | collected 2013
AAGAAAGGGGATCTGGTGAGGTTTATAAGCGGCTGCGGCGGTGGGTACGGAGATCCTTTAGAGCGGCCTGTGGAAAAGGTTCTGCAGGATGTTAAAGATGAGATTATCACGGTAGAAGAAGCAGAAAGGGATTATGGTGTTGTAATAGATAAGGAAACCCTAGAAGTGGATATGGAAAAAACCAAGAAGCTTAGGGAAGAGAGGAGCAGAAGGGAATAGATAAGAAAGGGTGCGGCAGACTGCCGCACCTGTTTTGTTATTAATTGCCGATTTTTTATGCAGCAGGAGGTTTTATCTGATTAAAGAATCCTTTAAAATAGTTCATAATTGAATTAAAAATTAAAAAGAGACAGCAGAGGTGACCATAATTGAACGGAATAAGCGTTAACGAAGCTTTAGAACTGCTTAAAAGTCATGGGGTAATTCTTAAAGCGGGGCGCAGTGGACTGTCCAATATTATTGAAACTGTGAGTGTACTTGAAGTGGAGCTTTATCAACCCTGGCTCCATGGTGGAGAGCTTTTTCTTACAACCTTAAGCGCCTTTAAAAGAATGGATCAGGTTTATCAGCTTATCAGAGACCTTAAAGATACAGGTTCAGCGGCACTGGCGGTGCATCCGGGCAATAAGCAGGAAGTTTTTATGGATGATCAGGCTTTTAAGTTAGCGGAGGATCTCAATTTTCCCATACTTATTCTTCCCAAAAGCATTCCCTACAGCAAAGTTTTATCTATTGTTATGGGAGCCATATTAAACAGACAAAAAGTAATGCTGGAAAGGTCCCAGGAGCTTAATAGGTATCTTACCAATATTTTACTTACTGGAGGAGGTTTTAAGGGAATTGCGGAGTCCCTTAGGGATGCTTTAAACAGCCCCGTTATTATTGCCGACAGTACAGGCAGCACTGCAGCTGAAGCTAGTCATCCTATGTACGATCCTATATTTTTTAAAAAGGAAGCTGAAGCAGTTTTAAGGGAGTGCGCTGAGAAGGGCTATCCCGAGAAGGGCATCATTCATGAGGGTAAGCTCAATATAAAGTTTTTGCATTTTCCTGCTTTTGAAGGCAGAGGTAAGATAATCGTTGTTTCCGTATATATGGGCACTACACCATATGGATATGTGGTTGTTCCAGAACCTAAGGAGACTGATTTATCCTATCTTGAGATGATTCTAACTCATACGGGAACTGCTGTTGCCTTGGAAGCATCTAAAAACATTGCTGTGAGAAAAGTGGAGGAAAAATTAAACTTAGAATTTATTGATGACTTGCTAAATAAAAACTACAGCAGTGAGGGGGCGATAATTCGGAGGGCAGAACAAAGGGGATTGGACTTGAGCGGACAGTATTCTGTTTTAATAATTGAGATTGATAATTATGAAGATCTTTATCTAAAGCATTTGGGAGAAAATGATTGGATTGTCCAGCTTGTAAAAGAAAGGCTTTATAATGTGGTTGATACAGTGGTGCAGAAGTACAGCAGAAAAAGCATTACCATACCCAAAGGGGAAAGGGTTATTGTTCTTAAGCATATTCCAAATAACATAAAAAGAAATGATGTTAAAGTGCTGCTTAGGGATTTAGCCCAGGAGATTCAAAGGGAAATGGGAGGAGAGCTTGCGAATGTTCCCATTTCCATAGGCATCGGAAGCTGCTGCAGTAATATCGCTGATTTTGCTCAGAGTTTTCACCATGCAGATCAGGCTCTGGTAATAGGCCGCCGAATAAAAGGAGGAAGGGGAATTTTTGATTATCAGGAACTGGGAATATATTCCCTTCTTCTTACCTTTGGGAATGAAAAGCTTAAGGAAAGCTGCTATAAAAACCTAAAAAAGATCATTCAATACGATATAGAAAATAACAGCGAGCTTTTAAAGACTTTAGAAACCTATCTGGACTGTGGTGAAAGTATAAATAAAACTGCTGAGGTTCTTTTTATTCATCCCAATACGGTGAAATACAGATTAGAGCGCATAAAGAAAATTTTGGAAGAAGACCCCTTCGAAAACGGGGAAGAAAAGCTGTACTATTACTTTTCCATTAAGGCAATAAAGGTGCTCTAATTTCGAAGGGGCCTTTTTTGTACTTTTTATATTATCTTGCCGAAACGGTTTTTTCATCCACCAGGGAACCGTCAATGTAAACTTTGACTGTTGCTTGATTTCCCGTGAATCTTACGGGTACCCTCAGCCGTGTTCCTGACGGGTGAGTATTTTCGTATACTCTTGATGTTCCCCGTTGATCTGTAACTGTTACCAGCACCATATGTTCCCTTCCGTCGCTGGGTACTGATATTTCAGCCGTGGTTGTCGTCCAAGAGTTTTCTTCCTCTTCTTCACTTTCTCTGCCCCTGCTTAGGGTAACTTTCACTGCAGTATTTTTACTAACTGAAGCGCCGGGTTTGGGGTTTTGGTCAATTACTATTCCTCTTTCATATTCATCGCTTTCCGCCCATTGGATGTCTGCATCTAAGGTAAGGCCTTGTTCTTCCAATTTTGCCCTCGCTTTTTCAAGGGTTAAGCCTGTGAGGTCGGGTACGGTTATTTCTTTTGAACCTTGGGATACGTATACAATTACCTCTGTCCCTTTAGGCACTTTTTTCCCAGGTGATGGAATTTGTCGATAGATAAAGCCTTCGGGAACATCGTCGCTGTATCCTTCTGAAACAGGCTCTGCAAGTTCAAGACCCAGCTCCTCTAGGATTTCCCTTGCTTCGTCGATGGACTTATTGTAGAGGCTGGGTACCGTAACCAGTTCTGGCCCTGCGCTTACTGTTAAGACTATGGTTTGGGGCAGCTTGACCGTTACTCCAGGTTTGATATCCTGTTCTATGACTGTATTTTCGGGAATGGTGGGATGACTCTGCCTTTTGACTTCCACAGTAAGCCCCAAATCTTCAAGGGTTTTTTTGGCTTCATCCAGACTCATTCCCACCACGTTGGGAACTTGGACTTCTTTTTCTGCAGAACCGAAGTAGCTGCTTAAAGCAAAACCTGCAGCTGCCAAAAGTGCCAGTGCCAGGAGTACTGCTGTTATGGTTAAGGCACGGTTCCCCTTGTGGGGACGGCGCTGGCTTCTTTTGACCCTGCTTTCTTCCTCAAATTCATCATATTCAAACTCATCATAGTCTTCCTCAGGAGGTGTTTCAGGATATAACATGCCTGGTTCAAAGCCGATTTTTTTTGTACCCCCAAGCTCGTTAACGTAGATTTCTTCTAAGGCTCCTGCCATTTCAGCTGCTGAAGAAAACCTCTTATAGGGGTTTTTTTCCATTGCCTTCATAATTACTCTTTCCAGGGAAAGGGGAATATTTTTTGCACGACTGGAAGGGAGTTCAGGGTCTTCCTGAATATGTTTAACTGCTACAGCAATGGGATTTTCTCCCTGGAAAGGTACGGTTCCAGTCAGCATTTCATATAGAACTACGCCCATGGAATAAATATCAGATCTTGCATCGGCAGGTTCTCCCCGAGCCTGTTCTGGAGAGATATAATGCATGGAACCAGTTATTGCAGCGGTTTGAGTGATGGTAGCTTGTGTGGTTTCCTTTGCAATTCCAAAATCGGTCAGTTTAACCTCCATGTCCTTAGAAATTAGAATATTGTGGGTCTTAATGTCCCTATGAATGATCCCGTGACGGTGGGCATGCTCCAGGGCATCAAGAACCTGAAGTGCAATTTCCACTGCTGTTTTGGGGTCCAGTCTGCCTTCCCGCTGAATTTTTGATTTCAGATCCTCCCCATCGATGTACTGCATTACCAGATAAGGTATATCATTTTCCTGTCCCACATCGTAGATGGCTACTATATTGGGATGGGAAAGGCTGGCAACAGCCTGGGCTTCACGACGGAAAAGCTTAAGAAAGTTTTCGTCTGCAGAATATTCCGGTCGAAGGGCTTTAATTGTTACGAGACGATTTAAAAAAATATCTTTGGCTTTGTAAACAACAGCCATGCCCCCGCTTCCGATCTGTTCAATTATCTCATATCTGTTTCCCAGTTGCCCTTTCAGCATAAATATTCACCTCATAATATTTATATTAACCTACTGTTCAATTTTTAGTGCCATTTTCATTATTTCCCTTGCTATTGGAGCTGCTGCACTGCCTCCAGCACCGCCGTTTTCGATGATTACTGCCACTGCTATCCTTGGTTCTTCAGCAGGGGCAAAACCCACAAACCAGGCGTGGGGAGCCCCACTGGGATTCTGGGCTGATCCCGTTTTTCCAGCTACTGTAATTCCCGGTATAGCTGCCCTTGCAGCGGTACCTTCTTCCACAGCTTTTACCATAGCCCTTTTTAAAATTCTTGCTGCAGTCTGCCCTATGGGCTCAAGCCATTCTTCGGGAGTGTATTTGATGATTATCTCTCCATCATCCTGAGTCTGCACTCTATCCAGAAGATGGGGTCTCATTATTATTCCATCGTTGGCTACAGCTGCTGCTACTAATGCCATATGTAAGGGACTTACCAGAAGTTCTCCCTGCCCTATTGCAGTGGACGCTATCTGTGCTTTGCTCATTTTATTCGGCGGCGTAAGGGTACCAGGTCGGCAGGGTACTTCCTGTACCTTTCCTTCCCATGGGTTTTTGGTAATTCCAAAAGCTTCTGCTGCTTCATATAATTTTTCTGCACCCAGCTCCAGCCCGCCCGTAGCAAAAAAGGTGTTGCAGGAAAGGGCTATGGCCTTATCAAAATCTGTTATTCCGTGTGATGCAATATCTGGGAGGGTAAACCCTTCTACGGTAATCTCTCCCCGGCAATTGACGCTTCTGTATGCGGATGTTGGGTCTGAGGTAAGCATTCCCCCACCGGTTACCAGTTTAAAAGTGGAACCCGGGGGATAAGCTCCTTGGGTTGCTCGATTTATTAAGGGCGAATCATTGTCTTTGAGCAGAAGATCATATCTAGTGGAAGTGCCGGTTGCTTTTTCTTCTAAGTTTTCCGGGTCAAAGCTGGGGCTGCTGGCTAACACGAGAATATCTCCTGTTCTAGGATCAAGGGCTACCACAGCGCCTTTTCTATTACCCAGCAGATCCGATGCCTTTTCCTGAAGAGCTGCATCCAGCGTGACCACGATGTCATTTCCCTTCTGAACCCGACCCAAAAGTTTATTAATAATTGACTGCAGCTCATTTTCCTTACTTATTCCAAGCAGGTGCTGGTCGTACACTCTTTCCAATCCCGTACGGCCGTAGCGCCTGGATATAAACCCTATTACATGTACCGCGTCTCTTCCTAAAGGATATATGCGTTTTCCATTTCTAGTTTCGGCAAGCACTTTTCCATTCCTATCATATATGGTTCCCCTGGGAATTTTTTCTTCTATAGCAGCAAGGCGTCTGTTGTATGGGCTGGTTGCCATACTGGGTCCTAGGTAGAGGTTTATGTATCCCAAGTATAAAGCTAATATGGTGAATAATATTAAAAAAAACCGGCAAATTCTGCGGATGTTTTTATCCATTGGGCATCACCTTTCAGAACCCTGCGTTATGTTCGAGCTGAAGAAATGTTCATTAGGAGTCCTACGATTATGCAGTTTGAAACCAGAGAGCTTCCTCCATAGCTTAAAAAGGGGAGAGTTACTCCCGTGAGAGGTAGAAGTTTTGTGGTTCCCCCAATGATTATAAAGGTTTGAAGAGCCATTAGGGATGTAAAACCTGCTGCTAAAAGTTTGGAGAAATTATCCCGAGCTTTTGCGGCTGTGATAAAGCCGCGGTAAATTAAAAGCATGTAGACTATGAGTAAAGCAAGGGCTCCTGCAAGGCCCAATTCTTCAGCAGCGGCTGCAAAAATGAAGTCTGTATGGACAGCAGGTATAAAATGAGGAAACCCTTCCCCTAGGCCGGCTCCGGTTAGTCCACCGTAACCGAAAGCTATGATTGATTGAATTACCTGATACCCGGCGGTTTCTGCATACTGAAGGGGGTTTAGCCAGGTTTCTACTCTCATTTTAACATGGTCAAAGATAAGATATGTCATGGATCCACCCATTAAAAAAAGCAGACTTCCAAAAAAAACGTAAGAAATTTTTTCTGTGGAAATGTAAATCATAGCGAGAAAGGTTCCGTAAAAAATTAGGGTAGCTCCCAGGTCCTTTTGAAAAACAAGGAAAATAAGGGAAATACCCAGCATCATTAAAAGGGGTCCCCATTCTTCAATAGAAGGTAAATTTATACCCTTAATGCTTTTCTTTTCCTTTACAAGTTCTGTGCTTTTTTGAGACAGATAGGAGGCAAGAAAAAGTACCAGCAGGATTTTTACAAATTCAGAAGTTTGAATGGTAATGGAACCCAACTGAAGCCAGCTTTTTGCTCCTCCCCGTTCCGATCCGAAAAAGATGGGAAGAAGCAGAAGGACAGCTCCTGCTGCCGCATAAAGGTATTTGTAGCTGGAAAGCTTCCTGTAATTAAATACAGCAGAAACAGCAAGGGTAGTAATACCTATTATAAACCAGGTGAACTGACGCACAGCGTAGATGGGGTTTAGACGGTAGAGCATAATTAGGCTGGTGGAACACAAAACAAAGGTAAGGGGAAGCATATAGGGGTCCCCGGTGTAATGGAAATAATTCCACAACAAATTTAGGGCAAAATAAATACAGGTAATTATCACTGCTGCTGCAAAGAGATCCCTGCCTGAAGTTGGGTTTTCAAGAAAAAGGATTCCTGTTCCTACAAATAAGTATATCGCTGCTCTAAAAATCAGTTTTCTTTCCAGCCTGCGCATCATATTTGCTATTTTGTAATAGTCCATAATGAATCCTCCAAAATAAAAAGGTGATCCATCCGATTACCACTTTAAAAATTTAAAATCGGCACCACCAAAGCTTAAATGGTCTCCATGAGCCAAAACTGTAGGATTTTTGACTGGGAAACCATTTAAATAGGTGCCATTCTTGCTGTCCAGATCCTGAAGCCAGTACTGATCACCCCTTTTAAAAATAACAGCATGTTCCCGGGAAACATATGGGCTTTTTATTACAATGTTGTTGTTTCTTCCACTGCCTATGGTTGTTCTTCCATTTAGGTAGAATACATTTCTATTTCCCGGAAGGGGCTTTAAGCTTATAAGTCGTGGTGCAGAGGACGTGCCGGTTTTTACTGAAAAGTTTTCGGAGCCCATGTATGCTGTTTGACGTTGGGGCATATAGGTTTTGGGCTTTTCCTTTGTGCCTTTAAACATGTGGCGCACCACTGTAAAAACAAATATGTAGAGAAGAACCAAAAATGTATACCTCAATACAGTTAGGGTTAAAGCCAGCTCCATTTTTCATTCCACCTCAAAAATAAGCACCGTTCTACCGAGACTGATGATGTCTTTGGGCTCAAGAATTTTACTTTTTATTCTGTGCCCATTTATATAAACTCCGTTGGTGCTTCCAAGATCATGTATGGAAACCTTCCCACCGGAAAACTGTACCTTTGCGTGGCGGCGGGATACGCTGTTATCTTTAAGAATTATATAGTGTTCTTGGGGGGCGCCCTCTATTCTGCCAATAAATGTTTCTCCTTCTTTAAGAAAAAAAGTTTCCCCTCTATGGGGCCCAGCAATTACTACCAGTTTAGGGATTTGAAAATCAGATTCTTTTTTTGGGGATCTCTTTTTCTTTGACGCTTTTGCTCTGTTTTTAAAGATACCTTCTATGTAGTTTTCCAGTCCTCTTTCGAGGTTTGATAGGAGTCCCATTAAAGATCTCCTCACAAAAAAACAGCCTAATATATTATATCAGCTGCTGTGGGAGTACTGCAATGGAGTGTGTCATGTAAGACTTTTTATGCTTAAAAAGTTTAGACGGGGAACGTTACCAAAGGACTTTTTAATAAGGAAAAAATTTAGATATTTTTATTTATTTTTTATTTATTTTTTATTTGATTTCTGATACTTTATTACATCAGAGCATGAATTTTTTGGGAAAATTTGTTTTTACCTAAAAAATTATCTTAATAAAAATTAGCAAGAAGGTGTCAGCTTAAATGGAAAAAGGGTTATTGAATTTTATTGATTTTCTTGATGATGTTGTTTGCTCCATATCGGCGGAAGATTTTAGGGTTAAGTACATAAACAGAGCAGCTGAAGAGGTGCTGGGTTATACTCCCGAAGATTTTTTAGATGATGCTCAGCTTTTTGTGAAAATTATTCATCCTGAAGATAGGGAATTTGTTTTGAAAACTTTTGAAAATCTTTTAAACGATAAAAAGTTCGATATAGAATTCAGGGTTATTTCACCCGGAAAAAAGATAATTTGGATTCGTGCCCGAGGTAAGTTAAGTTATGTACCATCAGATTCTAGCCCTTACATTTTTTGTGTTTTAAGGGATATCTCAAGGAGAATGATGGAACAGAAGGAGCTAAGTTATCAGCTGGCATTTCAGAAGCTGGTATCCCATATCTCTAAGGAATTTGTCAATTTCAGCCCCATCAATTTTGATGAAAAGGTATTGTACGCTCTTTAGCATTTATGCGAGTTTGCTGAGGTGGAAAGATGTTATCTTTTTAAATTTTCATGGGAAAATGAGGTTTTGGAATCCATATATGAGTGGCGCAGAGAAGAGAGAAAATCAGTGGTAGTAAAGGATATTAACTGCTCCTTTAAAGAATATCAATGGCTTATTAGTAAACTGAATGATGCTGAGTTTCTTGACATAGATGATGTTTTTCATTTTCCTTCTGAGGCCTCCAGAGGAAAAAGCTTTATAGAGGCCCAGGGAATTCGCTCTCTATTAATTTTTCCCATACATTATCGAGGCAGCCTTTTAGGGTTTTTGGGTTTTGGTTCACAAGAAAAGGGAAGAACATGGAATCCAAAGGAAATTGAACTTCTTAAGGTAATTTCCGAGATTATTTCCATAGCCCTTAACAGGCTGCAGATGATGATGGAGTTAAAAGCCAGTGAAGAGCGCTACCGACTTTTTGTGGAGAATTTCCAGGGTATCGCTTATAAAAGGGATGTGGATTTTAAGCCCGTTTTTCTGTACGGACAGATAGAGCAGATTACCGGATATAAAAAGGAAGAATTCCTTTCTCAAAAGAGGTGGATGGAAATTATTCATCCCGAAGATCTTCCCATTGTTAAGGAATACTATGAAGGATTAAAGAATAAACCTGGCAGCACTGCTGACTTTGAATACCGCATTCTTGATAAAAGGGGCGGAATTAGGTGGGTTAGGGAGCTCAGCAGGAGCATAGATAGTGATCCCCGGTATGTGGAGGGTGTGATATTTGACATAAGTAATTTGAAGGAACTCCAGAGGGAGCTTTTTGAAGAAAAGGAGATGTTCAAGTTTACCCTTCAAAGTATAGGAGATGGAATTATTGTTGTGGATACTACAGGAAGGGTGCAGCTCATGAATGAAGCTGCCGAGAGAATTACGGGATGGAATAGAAGGGAAGCTTATGGCAGGGATGTGGAGGAAGTTTTTAACATTATCAATGAAAAGACCCGCAGGAAAGTAGACAATCCGGCAAAAAGGGTTTTAGCGACGGGAGCCGTTTTGGGTCTTGCCAGCCATACAATCCTTATAAGGCGTGATGGAACAGAATTAAATATTGACGACAGCTGTTCCCCCATTCGCAATGAGAATGGGGAAATGGTTGGGGGGGGGTTTTGATTTTCAGGGACATTACGGAAAAAAGAAAGGCCCAAAGGGAGATCGAAAGGTCAAAAGAAAGACTTAATATCATGTTTGAGGTGTCTCCCATCCCCATTGGAGTGTTTTCTGTCGAAGGATATGTGGAAATGTGGAATGGAGCAGCGGAAAAAACATACGGTTGGAAAAAGGAAGAAATTTTAGGTAAGTTTAATCCCACTGTGCCTGAAGATAAAGGGGATGAATTTTTGAAAATTTTGAAAAAAGTGGCTGCGGGTGAAACTTTAAAAGGGATTGAGGTTTTAAGAAAAAGAAAGGACGGCTCCCTTTTGTGGATTATGGCCTCATATGCCCCCATTTTTGATGATGTGGGCAGAGTAGTGGGGATTCTATTTATTGGGGAAGATATTACTTACCGCAAAAAAATGGAAGAAGCTTTAAGGGAAAGTGAAAAAAAATTCAGACTACTTGCGGAGAATGCACAGGATCTTATCTTTAGACTGATTTTGGACCCCTGTAGAAAATATGAGTACGTTAGCCCCTCTGCTGAAAAAATTACAGGATATTCTCCGGAAGAATTTTATAAAGATCCCGACATTGATTTAAAACTTGTGCATCCGGAAGACAGAGATATTTATGATGGGAAGAACTTTGAAAAAATAATGGAGCTTCGCTGGAAGCGGAAAGATGGCCGCACCATTTGGGTGGAAAAGCACAATACCCTTATTTATGATGAAGAGGGCAGGCTTGTCGCTGTTGAGGGAATTGTAAGGGATATCACCAAACGCAAGGAATTGGAACAGGAGCTGGAATATCAAAGCACCCATGACAGCCTTACGGGATTGTACAACAGGGCTTTTTTTGAAAAGGAAATGAACCGCTTGCAGGATAAAAAATTAAATAGCCTTGGGATAGTGGTTATAGATGTTGACGGGCTGAAGATTATTAATGATAGCATGGGGCACACTGTGGGAGATGAACTTTTGAAAGCTGCTGCTGATATTTTAAAGGCTGCATTTAGGAAGGGTGATGTGGTAGCAAGGGTTGGAGGTGATGAGTTTGCAGTACTCCTTCCCAACGTTGAAGAAGAGGATCTGAAAAAAATCAGCAGTAGGGTTGAAAGCCTTATTGAGGAATATAATAAAAAGCATTCAGGCCTTCCATTAAGCATGACTCTGGGCTACAGCGTGGCACATGGAGAAAGCATTAATGTGGATGAGCTCTTTAAGAAAGCCGACAACAATATGTACAAGAAAAAGCTTTTCAGAAGCCGAAGCACAAGAAGTGCTGCTGTTAATGCCCTTTTAAAAATTATGGAAACCAGAGATTTCTATTCCGAAGGTCATGGCGAGAGAATTCTGGAGCTTGTTGCAGCAATGGCAAGAAAACTTAACCTATCAGAAGCCCAGACAGCGGACTTAATGCTTTTTGCGCAGTTCCATGATATAGGCAAAGTGGGGATACCCGACCGCATACTATTTAAGAAAGGTAAGCTCACTCCTGAGGAATGTGAGGAAATGAAGCGTCATTCGGAGATAGGTTACAGGATAGCCCTTTCCTCGCCTGATTTAGCACCCATAGCCGATTTTATTTTGAAGCATCATGAATGGTGGAACGGCGAAGGCTATCCTCTAAGACTAAAAGGGGAAGATATTCCTTTGGAATGCAGGATTCTGGCCATAGCTGATGCCTATGATGCTATGACCAATGACCGCCCATACCGAAATGGGAAGACCCATGAAGAGGCTTTGGCTGAATTAAAGAGACTTGCAGGCAAACAGTTTGATCCTCAATTGGTGGATGTATTTATAGAAGTTGTGGAAGAAATGAAAAATAAAAAAAGCTCGTGAGAGCTGCGCTAAAAAAGAGCAGGGCCTGCTCTTAAAATGCAGAGCTCTGCTCTTCTATTATTTATTTGGAGGACCGCACCATCCTTTTTTGCGACCCCTTCCCATATGGTTCCAGGGTGGGCCACCGAGCCCTTGTTCCCTTTGGTCGATTTGATCAATGGGCAGAACATCTTCTTTTCCACATACGGGGCATCTGGCATCATTACCATAATCATACTGTTCATTCTCCGAAGGTGCCTGCCATTCATGTCTGCATTCCTGGCATAAAAACTTGCGGGAATATATTTTAAAATCCCCTCCTTCAATTCGAAGGGCTTTTCCCATTACAAGGGATTCTGCTATTTTTTGCCTTGCACTTACCAAGATGCGGTGGAATGTGGGTCTAGATATGCCCATTCTTAAGGCGCACTCTGTTTGTTCAAGTCCTTCTAAATCCTTAAGGCGTATTGCTTCCAGTTCTTCTACAGAAAGTGTTATTTCTTCCAGTTCTGAAAGGGGTATGCCTGCAGGTTTGAAATTGTTTACCCTGGGCAGGCATTGGACCCAACGGTTTTTAGGCCGCCTTGGCATTCTATCAACCCCTTGATAGATTATACTATGTGTATTATTTCATTTTTTTTGAAAGGTTGCAACTAACGAAATGGTAGTTATTGATAAAGGGATTTTTTTATGAAATTTTTTATCATTTTAGATTTACTGTATTTATGGGTCTGGGTTTTGATATAATAAGGGTCAGTGTTAAAAAATACCTGTCTTAAAAGGGAGGGGTTTTGTTGAAGAAATTTAGGAGGGTTTTGCTGTTAACACAGGTTGTTTTAGCTCTGGTGTTTTTATTTTCCCCTGCTGTTTACGCTGAGGATTTGCTGTCAGGGCCCCAGAAGGTGGAGCTTACCATTGGCAGCAGTACCGTTTTAATCGATGGCAGGCAGGTTAATATTGATGCTCCGCCGGAAGTGGTTAATGGCACTACCCTCCTGCCCATGCGCTTTGTATGTCAGGATATTTTGGCAGCAGGGGTTGACTGGAACCATCTTGATAAAAAGGTTACGGTAAAAAAAGGCGATCTTTTGATTGAATTATGGATTGGTAAATCTGCTGCCATTGTAAACGGAAAATCTTATCCCCTTCTTCAGCCTCCATTGATAAAAAACGCAAGGGTATTGGTTCCCTTAAGATTTCTTTCGGAAAGCACAGGACTGAAAGTTAGCTATGAACCCATTTCAAAGAAAATTACCATAACCCAGCCCAAAGAAGAAAAAGTTAACAAAGCACCTTATGCGTATTTTGAGTTTGTAGATGCAGAAGTAAGAGCGGGACAGGCTGTTAAGGTTAACGATTTAAGCTGGGACCCTGATGGAGATGCCATTGTGGCTCGAAAGTGGGAAGTGGTAAACGAAAAGGGAGAAAGAAAAAGCGTAGCTTCCCTTGATGAGTACTTCCCCGTACGCACTCCCGGTAAATATTTGGTGCGCTTGAGGGTAAAGGACAGCAGTGAAAACTGGAGCCAGTGGTATGAAAAATATCTGGAAGTTAAACCCAATCAGCCTCCAGTAATAACGGAATTCAGTGCTGGAGCTGACAAGATATCTCAGGGAACTCCCCTAAAATTCTCATATAAAGTGTCGGATGAGCCGTGGGACAGTATAGTGGAAGAGCGTTGGGTTTATAGATGGAAGGATTATACCGGGAAGACCATAGAGGTTGTGGGGAAACCCAGGGCACTTTTTGGAAACCGCACATATGAGGTGGCTTTAAAGGTTAGGGACTCCTTTAACAACTGGAGCAGCGAAGCTGTGGTTACAATAGAGAGTACAGAAAGAGGAGGCAGTTCTGAGTACCAGTTCAAATTTTCTGATCCAGTTCCCGGAGAGGTATTTCTAAATCCCGACAATATTAATTACAATTCTCTGCCTGATGCAGATGTTGAAGTGGAATATGGTGGTCCTGTTCTTATTTTTAGCAACAGTCCGGAAACGGTAAGGGAGCCGGGAATACTGTATCAGGATAGGGTTAAGGGCAGAGTTAGAATTTATTATCATCATAAAAACGGTACGGGTAAAAAATGTACCTTTGCCGTATGGGTTAAAAATTTAGGAGGAAATACTGAGATAATAAAGATAAACAATATGGCTCTGGCTGGACCTACTACCGATGAAATGTTTCTGGGGCAGAGGGTAGCTTATCTGTATTTGAGCTCCCAAGGGGGAAGCAGTGTAATTCTCAATAGAGGCGGTGTTGCACCTATAAACACGGGGCAATATGGAAAGCCCATCGGCAGTGGTGAAATTATTGCCGGTATGATTGAATTAGAGTGCAGTAATGAAGTGGAAATTACTTTGGCAATGATAGAATTGGGGCAGGATTATTTTAGCGCCCATAAAGTGCTGCTTCCTGACGGAATTCATACCAGAGGCACCTTTGAAAATGGAGATATACTGATTAAAGCTAATTTAAAAGGGAGGGAACCTGAAAAGATTTCAGTGGGAAGGGAAAGCAGCTCTGAGGGCTTTATAAAAGGTAGAGATGCTTTAACCGGTGAGGAAGTAGTAAACAAAGGAAATTATGGGGTACTTTATAAAATAAGCGTTCATTCTCCCAGCAGGACAGGAGTTATATTCAATCCCCGAGGAACTGTGTTTAGAGGTGCTGCAGCAGATACCCAAGGAAAAGCGTATCTTCTGCCTGCAACGGGGTTTATAAACAATTATTTTATGGGAGCAGTGATGGGGGTTGTGCAAAAAGAAGAGGAGAAAGCTTTTCTTTACACTCCTCCAGGAGGTTCCGATACACCAGCATTAATAGTATTTGTTCCCCAATCCCACTGGTAAAGTATTAAATTAAAAAGGGGCTGCTTTAAAAAGCAGCCTTTTTTGCTTTTTTAGGGCATATTGTGCTAAAATTTTTATTAATGCGGTGATTTTCTGATTGAAAAGTGGTGAGGAGATTGTCTTTTTCCTCTAAAGCTAAAGGAGAACTGGCACGAAAAGTGCCTTCCAATAAGTGCTGTCAAATAGCTGAGCTTACAGCTTTTAAAGAAATTGATGGAAATGAAATCTTAAGATCCAATGGTAAATTGATGATGGAATTTACCACTGAAGCTGCATCGGTGGCAAGAAAGGTTTTTAAACTCATTAAAAATACCTGCGGTATAAACCCTGAAATCTTTGTGTCCCAAAAAAACACTTTCAAAAAAAGAAATGTTTATTCAGTTATTGTGGAAAAGGAAGCTCTTGAAAGTTTTTCAGCATCTGAGGAATTAAAACCATGCTGTACCAAAGCTTATTTAAGAGGTGCCTTTTTAGCAGGGGGGTCCATTATAGATCCTCAAAGGGCATATCATCTTGAGATATCCTGTACCAGAAAAATTTATGCTCAGAAAACAGCAGATTTGATGAAAAGCTGCGGTTTAAAGCCCGGCATAAGCAAAAGAAAAAATTCCTATGTTGTTTATTTAAAGGAAGCTGAGCAGATAGCAAATTTTTTAAACATAGTTGGAGCCCATTCATCTCTTTTGTCCATGGAAAATATAAGGATTTACAAAGGAATGAGAAACCGAGTAAACAGATTGGTTAATTGTGAGACTGCCAACATGGGTAAAGTTATCAACGCATCTTTAAAACAGATAGAAGATATTGAGTTAATTGATAGGGTTGTAGGGATTGAAAACCTGCCTGAAAAGCTTTATGAAGTTGCAAAGCTCAGGCTTGTCAATCCAGAATCAAGTCTTAAGGAGCTTGGGGAAATGCTTAATCCCCCGGTGGGAAAATCCGGCGTTAATCATAGAATGAGGAGATTAAGCTGTATAGCAGAAAAATTAAGAAGAAACAGCAACTTTAGGGGAGGGTGCTGATAGTGCGCCGTTTGGAATGTTATCCTGTAAAAGGGCATAATTCGCTGTGGTATTGGCCCAAAATTATAAATCCCCTAAAAGTTGTAAAAAATTTCATTATTATACAGATCTGCCGATACAGCCCTTCCTTACGGCTAAAAAATTTTCTTTACAGAACCTTTCTCAAAACAGAAGTGGGACCTTACACTTCTGTGGGACTTATGGTCATGTTTGATATTTTTTACCCCGAAAAAATAAAAATAGGAAGTAATGTTGTAATAGGCTACAATTCAACAATATTATGCCATGAGTTCCTTAGAAATGAGTACAGAATTGGGAATGTTATTATTGAGGATGACGTTATGGTGGGGGCAAATACAACAATTCTGCCTGGGGTTACCATAGGAAAGGGTGCAGTGGTTTCTGCCTGTTCTCTAGTTAATAAAGATATTCCCCCATACACTTTTGTGGGGGGCGTTCCGGCCAGGGTAATAAAAAATTTAAAGGAAGAGGATGCCGGTGATTGGTGATCTTTTTAGAAATCCTTTTCGCCGCTGGTTTTTGATTTTTTTAATTATTGTAAACATACTGGGGTCCATATACGGCTATTACTGGTATAAAGGGCAGCTGATGGAAACTCCAAAAGAACTGTGGCTTTTTACCTTTGACAGCCCATTTTCTACCACTTTATTTGCTTTAGCTGTTTTGGGAATTCTTATGGGAGTGCCCAACAACCTTATCCAGCTTGCTGCTTATACAGGAGTTATTAAATATGGAATTTGGGCTGTCGCAGTTATTCTGCACTATTGGCTTGCTTCAGGAAGTCCTACCTTTATTACTGCAGCACTGCTGATTTCTCATTTGGGAATGGCTTTGGAGGGATTTATTTTTATAAGGCACCTTGAGGTTTCTGGGCTTTACCTTTTTATTTTGGCATTGTGGTTTGGGGTTAACGATTACCTGGACTATTGGTGGGGAATACATCCTTATCTCTACCATCCTAATCAGAAAGTATTTGCTATGTTTACAGCTTTAGGACTTTCGGTGCTGATTTTTCTTTATGTTTGGAGGTACAGGCTTTCGGTAGGGAGGTTTATGTTCAAAAAAAGAAGGTAACGTACAGCAGAGACATGCTAAGATTTACGATCCCCCGCCGGGAAAGCCCACTCTTTTAAGGGTGGGATGAAAGACGGCCCTGTGGTATAATATCTTCGGCGCAAGCCCTAGGGTTGGACCGGCCCGAAGTCAAGCCTCCGGAGAAAAGGGCCGCTGCGCAGGTGTCTTGGCACCTGTGTAAGCTGCTTCGATGAAAGAGGAAGCCCACCTCCTTTAGAGGTGGGAGGAGGTCACAAGAGGGGTTGTTGATAGTCTGGGCCGGCTTTGAAGCCGGCTATTTTTTTACACAGATAAAGGGGGCGTATTTTTTTTAAAAGAATGAATTTGAACATATCCATTTCTGGATACGTAAATATAAGTGTCAGTGGTCTGAGCTGTCAATATTTCATTTTTTATTTTTGTTTCCATATTTTTTTTCTTAAAAAAGCGTTCCAGCTTCTCAAGGTTAATTTTGAAGGGAAGTTTGAAGCTTGCTTTTTGAATGCCTGGAATATATTCATAGTTGGCTGTTATCATTGTTTATCACCTTATTATAAAACCTAATATTAGTATCTGGTACTAATATTATTATAATTTTTTTGGTAAAATAGTCAATCCTTTTTTTGGAATATATTTGATATGAGGCAAAAAGGATTCTTTATCCTTTTGTGGAATATTCGAGAAGGTGGATTTTAAAAGTTTTAAGCCTAAAATTTTCAAATTAATATTAATAATTTGTAATAGATATACTATAAAAAGCAGTAAAGGAAGGATTTATGGTTTTATTTATTTAAAATAGTTTTATTGGTAGAGATTTTAACCAAAAAAATATTTATTAATAAGGAGGAAATAGTATGTCTGTGAAGATTGGTATTAATGGTTTCGGCAGGATAGGGAGGCTTGTTTTCCGTGCAGCTCAGGATATTCCGGAACTTGAAGTTGTGGCGATTAATGATCTTACTGATGCTGCTACCAATGCCCATTTGCTCAAATATGATTCCATTCACGGTATGTTTAAGGGAGAAGTAAGGAGCACCGATGATGCTATTATTGTTAACGGTAAGGAAGTAAAGGTTTTCAGTGAGAAGGATCCGGCCCAATTGCCGTGGGGTGATTTGGATGTAGATATTGTGGTGGAAGCTACGGGTATATTTAGGGAGAGAAGCAAAGCAGAAGCTCACATAAAAGGCGGAGCTAAGAAAGTTATAATCACAGCTCCGGCAAAAAATGAAGATATTACTATTGTTTTGGGAGTAAATGAGGAGAAATATGATCCATCAAAACATCACATTATTTCTAATGCTTCATGTACTACAAACTGTCTTGCTCCAGTGGCCAAGGTGTTGGATGAAGAATTCGGAATTGAAAGGGGTCTTATGACCACAGTTCATGCTTATACAAACGATCAGCGTATTTTGGATCAGGCTCATAAAGATCTTCGCAGAGCAAGGGCTGCAGCAGAATCCATTATTCCTACCACCACTGGTGCTGCAAAGGCTGTGGCATTGGTGCTGCCCCAGCTTAAAGGTAAGCTGAACGGATTCGCCATGAGGGTTCCGGTATCCAATGTTTCTGTGGTAGATTTAGTTGTGGATTTGAAGAAAAAAGCTTCTGTGGAAGATATTAACGGAGCTCTAAAGGCAGCTTCAGAAGGGGAGCTTAAGGGCATTCTGGCTTATACCGAAGAACCTTTGGTATCCAAAGATTTCAACGGCAGTTCTTATTCTTCCATTGTAGATGGTCTGTCCACAATGACCATTGATGACACCATGGCTAAAGTTGTTGCCTGGTATGACAACGAATGGGCATATTCTGTTCGTGTAGCTGAACTTGCCAGCTATATTGCAGCAAAGGGATTATAAAATATAAAACTTAACGATGTATGTACAGGAGGCGGGGGAAATGCCAAAAAAAACCATCAGGGATCTGGATGTTCGTTCTAAAAGAGTTCTGGTAAGGGTTGATTTTAATGTTCCCTTAAAGGACGGGACTGTTTTAGATGATACCCGCATTCAGGCAGCACTGCCCACCATACAGTATTTGATTGACAGCGGAGCAAAGGTGATATTGATGTCCCATCTGGGACGCCCCAAAGGAAAGCCCGACCCTGCATATAAAATGGATCCTGTAGCCCGGAGATTGGAAGAACTTCTGGGAAGAAAAGTTAAGAAGATAGACTTCTGCGTTGGGCCTGAAGCTGAGAAAGCAGTGGGAGAAATGGCTGAAGGGGATGTTCTGCTCCTTGAAAATACGCGTTTTTATCCTGGGGAGACTTCCAGTGACCCAGAATTTGCCAGGGAGCTTGCATCCCTTGGAGATATATTTGTAAATGACGCATTTGGGGCAGCCCATAGGGCCCACGCTTCTACCTATGGAGTTGCTGAATATCTTCCCACAGCTGCGGGATTTTTAATGGAAAAGGAAATTTCCATAATGGATAAGATTCTTAAAGAGCCGGAGCGTCCCCTGACTGCAGTGGTGGGGGGAGCTAAAATTGCTGATAAAATGTCTGTCCTTCTGAACTTTATGAATCATGTGGATTACCTTGTTATAGGTGGGGGTGTTGCCAATACATTTTTGAAAGCCATGGGGTACGAAGTGGGGAAATCCCTTGTGGAAGATGAAAAAATTCTTTCAGCTCAAGAAATTATTGATAGTTCTAAAATGAACGGTGTGAAGCTCTTTCTTCCTGAAGATGTTGTGATTGCGAAAGAGATAGATCCAAATGCAGAAACGAAGGTGGTCCCAGTTGATTCCATACCCAAAAATATGATGGTTCTGGATATTGGTCCCAAAACAGCGAAAAAATATTCTGAAATTATAAGGAGTTCTAATTCTGCAGTTTGGGTAGGCCCCATGGGAGTATTTGAATATGATGCTTTTGCAGGGGGAACGAAAGCTGTGGCAGAAGCTGTTGCCAGTGTTCCCTACAGCCTTGTGGGAGGTGGAGATTCTGCAGCCGCAGCTGAAAAAATGGGAGTTGCAGACCGCATTACTCATATTTCCACAGGAGGTGGAGCTTCACTGAAATATTTGGGTGGAGAAGAGCTTCCCGGGATAACTGTCATTATGGAAAAAGACCCCGATAAAGTGGAATTAAAAAATTAAGTTAAGCAATATAATTTTTAAGAAGCGCTGATATTGCGTGGGGGAGTGTCTTATATGAGGATTCCACTAATTGTGGGCAACTGGAAGATGAATTTAACAACAAAAGAAGCAGCTTCTTTAGTTGAAAAATTAAAAAGCAGGTTTTCCAATATCGAAGGAGTAGAAGTAGCTGTCTGCCCACCATTTACTTCATTGGAAACAGTTTCAAAACTGTGTAAGGAAAGCAGCATTCATGTGGGAGCTCAAAATATGTTTTGGGAAGAGCAAGGTGCATATACTGGGGAGATATCTCCTTTAATGCTGAAAGACCTTGGATGTAAATATGTAATATTGGGGCATTCTGAGCGGCGCCAATTTTTTGGGGAAACCAATGAGAATGTCAGCAGGAAAGTTAAATCTGCTTTGAAGCATAATATTATTCCCATTATCTGTGTAGGGGAAACATTAGCTCAGCGGGAAGCTGGAGAAACAGACAGAGTGTGCAGGGAGCAGCTTCAGGAAAGCCTTAAGGGTATAGATAATCTGGAAGGAAATGAAATAGTAGTTGCCTATGAACCTGTTTGGGCAATTGGAACTGGTAAAACTGCTTCCCCAAAAGATGCAGATCATGTGGCCAATTTCATAAGGCTTATTCTGGCTAATATGTATTCTGCTAAGACGGCTGAAAGGGTAAGGATTCTTTATGGGGGAAGTGTTAAACCTGAAAACATAGTGGAGTTTATGGCTCAGCCCAATATTGATGGAGCCTTGGTGGGGGGAGCCAGTTTGAAAGCTGATAGTTTTGGAGAAATAGTCCACCTTTGTTTGGTTTAAAAATTTTATTAAAAAGGGCGCCCAAAAGGCGCCTGATCTTGTATAATTCCTTTATACCAAAGTAATGCCCTTTTGAAGGAAGGTGCACTGATTGAAGCGTCAGACGCTGGTGCTGGTTATAATGGACGGTTGGGGAGTTAGGGACAGCAGCTGCGGCAACGCAGTTGCTGAGGCACATACTCCTGTTTTTGATTATCTTTTTAATAATTACCCTTCTACAATTTTAAAAGCTTCGGGAGAAGCAGTGGGACTGCCTGAGGGGCAGATGGGCAATTCTGAAGTGGGGCACCTCAATATTGGTGCGGGAAGGATTGTATATCAGGAATTTACCCGCATCAGTAAGTCCATAAGGGATGGAGATTTTTTTGAAAACAGCGTTCTTTTAGAGGCAGTAAGATCTGCCAAAGAAAAAGGGAAAGCCCTTCATCTTATGGGACTTCTTTCCGATGGAGGGGTTCACAGCCATATTGAACATCTTTTTGCTCTCCTTGATCTTGCAGACAGGGAGAAAATGAAGAAAGTATATATCCATGCTTTTTTGGATGGAAGAGATGTTCCTCCCGATAGTGCAGGGGTTTATGTTAAACAGCTGGAGAATAAACTTAAAGAGATTGGTTTTGGGAAGATTGCTACTATAATGGGCAGATATTATGCAATGGACAGGGATAATAGATGGGAAAGAACGGAAAGGGCTTACAGAGCTATGGTGCTTGGAGACGGGTTAAAGGCTCCTTCTGCAACTTCAGCAATAGAAATGTCCTATGAAAAAAGTGAAATGGACGAGTTTGTTCAGCCCACTGTTATAGTGGATGAAAAGGGGATGCCCACAGCAACTATAGAGCCTGAGGACTCCATTATATTTTTTAATTTCAGGGCAGATAGGGCAAGGCAGATTACGAGGGCTTTTGTGGATAGAAATTTTACCCATTTTGAAAGGCCAAAAGGCTTCTTAAACCCCTATTTCGTATGCATGACTCAATATGATAAAGAGATAAAAACTCCAGTTGCTTTTCCTCCGCAAAAGCTTGTGAATACTTTAGGAGAGGTTTTGGCGGAGAATGGAATACGTCAGCTGAGGATAGCGGAAACAGAAAAGTATGCCCACGTGACCTTTTTCTTTAATGGAGGAATTGAGAAACCCAATGAAGGAGAAGACCGCATTCTTGTGCCTTCTCCCAAGGTGCCTACTTATGATTTAAAACCGGAAATGAGCGCGTATGAGGTGGCAGATAAGGTTGTACAAGCAGTAAAGGGAGGAGAATATGGAGTAATTATTGTGAATTTTGCCAACCCTGATATGGTGGGTCATACTGGAATAATGGAAGCGGCAGTTAAAGCTGTGGAAGCAGTGGATACATGTCTTGGGAAAATTTATGATGCAGTGAAGAAAGTTGGAGGAATAATGATCGTAACTGCTGATCACGGCAATGCCGAGCAGATGTATGAAGATAAAGATGAACCCCACACAGCTCATACGTGCAGTGAAGTGCCCTTTATCCTGGTATCCTTTGATGAAGATTTAAAGAAAAAGGAGCTTAAAAAAGGCGGTTCTTTAAGGGATATAGCGCCAACAATTCTTGAGCTTTTAAAACTTGAAAAGCCAGTAGAGATGACAGGAAATTCACTGATTAAAGATTAAAAAAATTGAGGAGGTTTGATTATGGGAGTTATTACAGGTGTGTATGCAAGGGAAATTCTCGACAGCAGGGGAAATCCCACGGTGGAAGTAGAGGTAATTGTTGAAGAGGAGGTCATAGGCAGAGCTGCTGTTCCCTCAGGTGCTTCGACGGGTACTTATGAAGCCGTGGAACTGAGGGATGGAGAAGAGAACAGGTACCTGGGTAAAGGTGTAGAAAAAGCAGTGGAAAACGTTAATTCCATAATAGCTCCTGAAATTATAGGTTTGGAAGCTGCTGATCAGATAGGCATTGACAGGATATTGATTGAGTTGGATGGTACTTCCAACAAATCTAAGCTTGGAGCTAATGCTGTTCTTGGCGTATCCATGGCTGTAGCCAGAGCGGCTGCTCTATATCACGGGCTTCCTCTTTATCAGTATCTTGGTGGATTTAATGCAAAACTTCTGCCTGTACCGATGATGAATATTTTAAACGGCGGTAAACATGCTGATAACAACGTTGACATTCAGGAATTCATGATTATGCCTGTGGGGGCAGAAAATTACCGTGAAAGCTTAAGAATGGGGGTTGAAGTTTTCCATAATCTCAAAAAAGTTTTAAAGGAGAAAGGATATACGACTGCTGTGGGAGATGAAGGAGGTTTTGCTCCCAATCTCCAATCCAATGAAGAAGCATTGGACCTAATAATGCTTGCCATTGAGCGTGCCGGCTATAAACCTGAAGAAGATTTTGTGCTGGCCCTTGATGTGGCAGCTTCGGAACTTTACAAGGACGGAAAATATGTTTTTGCAGGACAGAGCACTTCGAAAACTTCAGAGGAAATGATAAAATTTTATGACGAATTATTAAAAAAATATCCCATTTACTCCATTGAGGACGGCCTTGCAGAAAATGACTGGGAAGGATGGAAAATTTTAACAAAAGAGCTGGGCAGTAAAGTTCAGCTTGTTGGTGATGATCTGTTTGTAACAAATACAGAAAAACTCCAGAAAGGTATTGAGGAAGGAGCAGCCAATTCAATTTTGATAAAGGTCAACCAGATAGGCACCCTTTCGGAAACCTTTGATTGTATTGAAATGGCACAAAAGGCAGGGTACACCACAATTATTTCCCATCGTTCGGGAGAAACAGAAGATACTACCATTGCTGATATAGCTGTTGCTTCAAATGCTGGGCAGATTAAAACAGGTGCTCCTTCAAGAACAGATAGGGTAGCCAAATATAATCAGCTTCTCAGAATAGAAGAAGAATTGGATTATACGGCAGTATATAAGGGTAGAAAAGTATTTAATTTTAAATAAGAAAAATCGTAATCGTATAGAATAAATTTAATTCCCGGCATGGCTGACGTTATGCCGGGAATTATTGTATTTTTAAGGGGAGTATGTTAAAATGTACTTATTGATCAAGGCTTTGGGGGGTGTAGGAATAGTTGAAAACGGCTCTTACAATTCTTCAAGTTATTGTATCATTGGGACTAATAGCCTCAGTAATTCTTCAATCAGGGAGAAGTGCAGGGATATCAGGAACTATAGCTGGAGGGGCAGAAACATTTTTTGGAAAGAAAAAAGGAATAGACAGATTGCTTCATAAATTAACCGTTGTTTTAGCAGCGGCATTCCTTTTACTTACGCTTTTATTATCCGTTGTTTAATAAAATAGAAATGGAAGGCAGCAGGTTATTTTTGTCAAAGGAGACTTTAATTGTAACGAGGAGGGGCAAGAATGTTAACTTCTCCGATATTAGCTCCAGTTTTTGGTATTATTGGATTGTTGTTTGCTTATTATTTTGCAAGCAAGATCAACAAAGCGGATCTAGGTTCAGAAAAAATTAAGGAACTTACCAATGGCATTCATGAAGGGGCTATGGCATTTCTTAAGCGTGAGTATAGCACTTTAATTTACTTTGTAATATTTCTTGCTGCGGTTATTTTAATTGCTGGGGTCCTTACAAAAGGGGAGGAAAGCCTGCAGCCTGAAACTGCAGTGGCTTTCGTTTGTGGTGCTTTTTGTTCTGCCCTTGCAGGTTTTATAGGCATGAATGCAGCTACAAAGGCAAACGGAAGAACTACCAATGCTGCAAGGGAAAGTGCCAGCAAGGCTTTAAATATTGCTTTTGCGGGCGGATCTGTTATGGGTATGTCCGTAGCAGGGCTTGGACTTTTAGGATTGGGAATAGTTAATTTAATTTTTAAGGATCCTGTAATTGTAAATGGATTTGCCTTGGGAGCCAGTTCCATAGCTCTTTTTGGACGTGTAGGTGGTGGCATATATACCAAAGCAGCGGATGTTGGAGCAGATTTGGTGGGTAAAGTTGAAGCGGGGATTCCTGAGGATGATCCCCGAAATCCGGCAACCATTGCTGATAATGTAGGAGACAATGTGGGAGATGTTGCCGGAATGGGTGCAGACCTTTTTGAATCTTACGTGGGATCTATTGTTGCTGCCATCGCCTTAGCTTATACTATGGACATTACTAATGGCGATGTTCTTCCTTTGCTTATTGCTGGGTTTGGCCTCATTGCTTCTGCATTGGGTGCGTTGTTTGTTCAAAAAACAAGTGGAGACCATCCTCAGAAAGTCCTAAATACCGCTACCGTTGTGGCCAGCGTTCTAACTGTAGTGGCAACATATTTCTTAACTATATACCTTCTTGAGGAAAATGGCTTTGGGGTATTTATTGCAACAGTATCAGGTCTTGCTGCAGGGGTTATTATAGGCAAGGTAACGGAATATTATACATCCAGTGACTATAAGCCTGTTAAGGAGATAGCCAAGTCTTCACAAACGGGTACAGCCACGAATATCATAAGCGGTATATCTGTAGGTATGATGAGTACTGCTATACCCATCTTTGTGATAGTGATTGCCATACTGTTGGCTTATAAATTTGCCGGCCTTTATGGTATAGCTATTTCGGCTGTGGGGATGCTTTCTACCACAGGGATGACCGTTGCTGTTGATGCTTATGGCCCCATTGCTGATAATGCGGGAGGCATTGCTGAAATGTCAGGGCAGGAACCTCATGTAAGGGAGATAACTGATACTCTGGATTCTGTTGGCAACACAACTGCTGCTATAGGAAAAGGTTTTGCAATTGGTTCTGCTGCCCTTACTGCACTGGCACTGTTTTCTGCATATACACAAAGTGCGGGAATAAAATCCATTGACTTAACATCTCCTAAGGTTGTGGCCGGTCTTTTTATCGGCGGTATGCTTCCGTTCCTTTTTTCAGCTCTAACCATGCAGGCAGTGGGACGTGCAGCTTTTGACATGATTGAAGAAGTAAGAAGACAGTTTAGGGAGATTCCGGGTATTATGGAAGGTAAAGCAAAACCTGATTATGCAAGATGTGTTGCAATAAGTACTGGGGCTGCATTAAGGGAAATGATTTTGCCAGGCCTTATGGCGGTTATATTTCCTCTGGCTGTAGGCTTAATCCCAGCTCTTGGCAAGGAAGCTCTTGGAGGAATGTTGGGAGGTGCTTTGGTTACTGGATTCCTTTTGGCAGTTATGATGGCCAATGCTGGAGGGGCTTGGGATAACGCTAAAAAGTATATAGAAACAGGTGAGTTTGGCGGTAAAGGATCTCCTGCCCATGCAGCAGCAGTAAATGGTGATACTGTAGGAGACCCCTTCAAAGATACTTCGGGTCCTTCTCTTAATATTCTTATCAAGCTTATGACCATAGTTTCCCTTGTATTTGCTCCACTTTTCATATAAAATAGCTGAGAAGCAGATTAATTAACTAGATTAATTTAGGAAGGTATGAGCTGGGCGGGATGTGTAGGAATAGCCATTCCGCCCAGTATTTATTCTAGAAAATTAGGAGGTTTTAAAATGGTTTCTAGGGATGAAGCATTGAATATTTTGAAAAAGAATCTAAAGAATAAAAATTTAAGAAAGCACTGCCTTGCAGCGGAAGCTATTATGCGAAAACTTGCTGAGCATTTTGGAGAAGATAAAGAGCTGTGGGGCATGGCAGGTCTTCTTCACGATATAGATTATGAGGAGACCCATGATGATCCCAATAGACATTCGCTGGTGGGGGGCGAAATGCTGGCAGAGATGGGTTTTCCCGAAGAACTGGTGCATGCAGTAAAAGCCCACAATGAAGTTCATGGTATTGAACGGGAAAGCCTTTTGGATAAAGCTCTTTATGCTGTGGATCCTCTTACGGGGCTTATTGTGGCAGCAGCTCTTATAAAACCGGAGAAAAAACTTGCTGCCATTGATGTGAATTTTATACTAAATCGATTTAAAGAAAAATCTTTTGCCAGAGGAGCCAGCAGAGAACAGATTCAGTGCTGTTCTGAATTGGGATTGGAACTTGAAGAATTTATTGAAATTGGATTAAAGGCAATGCAGGAAATTGCCGATGATTTAGGATTGTAAAAATGCAGCATAACACTTACTAAGGGAGGATGCTGATGATTACTGAAAGAGAACTTATTGCTTTTATGGATGAAAGCAGTTATAAACCAATGACAGCAGAGGAACTCATCAATGCTCTTGGCATTGAAGATATGGAAGAAATGCAGTCATTTTTTAAGATGCTCAACCGGCTTGAAAAGGAAGGAAGAATTGTTTTAACAAGGAAGCATCGTTATGGGCTTCCTGAAAAAACGGGATTGATTATTGGAAGGCTTCAGGGTCATCCCAAAGGTTTTGGGTTTGTAATACCCGATGACCCCAACTTAAAAGATGTGCACGTAAGTCTGGATAATATGAAAGGTGCAATGCACAACGACAAAGTCATGGTGAGACCAAACCTTTCTTCCAGGGGACGGCTGGAGGGAGAAGTGGTTCGTATTCTGGAAAGGGCAAATAAACAGGTTGTGGGAACTTTTGAGAAAAGCAGAAATTTCGGGTTTGTTGTACCTGACGATCCAAGGTTGTATTATGATATTTTTGTTCCTTTGGGAGAAGATAAAGGTGCTTCAAATTACGATAAAGTTGTGGTTGAAATAACAAGATGGCCGGAAAAGAGGCGCAGCCCTGAAGGAAGGGTTGTAGAGATTATCGGACGCCTTGGGGAACCAGGGGTTGATATACTTTCCATTGTCAAAAAGTTTAGGCTTCCCACAGAATTTCCTGATGAAGTTCTTATGGAGGTAAAGAACATTCCTCAAGAGGTAACCCCTCAGGATGTTGAGGGAAGAAGGGATCTTAGAAACTTAAAGACTGTAACCATTGACGGGGCAGATGCAAAGGATTTAGATGATGCAGTATCCATCGAACTTCTTCCCAACGGCAACTTTCTGCTGGGAGTTCACATTGCTGATGTGGCTCATTATGTAAAGGAAGGAAGCGCTTTGGATAAAGAGGCTTTCAATAGGGGCACAAGCGTTTACCTGGCGGATAGGGTTATTCCCATGCTTCCTCCTGAACTTTCCAACGGTATATGTAGTTTGAATGCAGGGGTGGACAGATTAGCCCTGACGGTAATGATGGAAGTTAACAGAGAGGGTAAAGTGGTCAATTATGATATTTTTGAATCTGTAATAAATGTTGATGAAAGAATGACCTACGACAATGTGAGAAAAATTCTTATTGACCAAGACAGGGATCTTATGGATCGCTATAAGGAATTTTTACATGAGTTCAAACTTATGGAAGAGCTGTGCCTAATTTTGAAGGAGAAACGGAGAAAAAGGGGAGCGGTGGACTTTGATTTCCCTGAAGGCAAAGCTGTGCTGGATAAGGAAGGAAGAGCAGTTGATATAGTAAAAGTAGAAAGAAGCATAGCTGAAAATATAATTGAGGAATTTATGATTTTGGCCAATGAAACAATTGCTGAGCATATGTATTGGCTGGAAGTGCCTTTTATTTACAGAATTCACGAAGAGCCTGATGGTGAAGATATAAGTGAGCTTAATTCCTTTCTTAAAATTTTTGGTTATAGAATAGAAGGTAAGGAAGGGAGCATTCATCCAAAAGCTTTTCAGGAAATAGTGGAAAAGGTAAAAGACAAACCAGAAGAAAAACTTATTAATACAGTTTTACTTAGATCCATGAAGCATGCAAGGTATGATGAGGTATGTATTGGTCATTTTGGCCTTGCTTCTAAATATTATACCCATTTTACCTCTCCAATACGCCGCTATCCAGATTTGGCAATTCACAGGGTAATAAAAGACACCCTACGGGGGAAATTATCCAGGAAGAGGTATGAATACCTGCAGCAAAGAATGCCTGCAGCGGCAGAACATTCATCAATAATGGAGCAGGTAGCAGAAGAAGCAGAACGGGATTGTTTGGATATGAAGAAAGCAGAGTATATGAAGCAGCATTTGGGGTCTGTTTTTTCCGGTGTAATAAGCAGTGTTTTAGCCTTCGGCTTTTTTGTGGAGCTTCCCAATACCGTTGAGGGTTTGGTGCATGTTTCGACCCTTACTGATGATTACTATACTTATCTTGAAGATAAAATGATACTTATGGGGCAGCATACAAAAAGAATGTTCCGTATTGGTGATGAAGTTAAAGTGCAGGTTGTTAGGGTTGACGTTGATAAACGTCAGATTGACTTCGAATTGGTATATGAATAAATTTAATTAGCTTGATAAGTTCTTCATATAGGATGGTTTAATACTGCCACTGATTAGGGGGTATTCTAAGTTGGCAGAGAAAAAAATTGTTGCGGTGAACAAAAAGGCCCGACACGATTATTTTATCGAAGAAACCTATGAAACTGGCATTGCTTTAACGGGTACAGAGGTTAAATCCATTCGTGCGGGAAAAGTAAATTTAAGAGACAGCTATGCTGAAGTTAAAAATGGGGAAGTGTTTGTACACAACATGCATATATCCCCCTATGAAGCAGGCAACCAATTTAACCATGAACCCAAAAGGACAAGGAAACTTCTGCTTCATAAGTATGAGATAAGGAGACTTATAGGAAAAACCCAGGAGAGGGGTTATACCCTTGTTCCTCTAAAGCTATACTTTAATGAAAAGGGAAAAGTTAAATTGGAAATAGGTCTGGCAAAAGGTAAGAAACTTTACGATAAAAGAAAAGAAATAGCTAAGAGAGATGCAGAAAGGGAAATGAGGAAAACCTTTGCTCAGCGATACAAAGGCATTTAAACATTTTTAATCGTTTTTAAAATATTGCGAAATGCTTGTTATGTAATATAATATATACGTAGAAGAAATAATTTGGGGGCGAAGGGTTTCGACGGGGGAAGCACAAGCAGGAGCTGCCAGGCGAGATCCCACCAACTCGTAAAACGGTGGACCCAAATAAGTGCCGAAGAAAATTACGCATTAGCTGCTTAATTAAAGCAGCTACATCCAACCTGCTGACGCCCGCTAGGCGGGATTGGGTGTCGACTGAGCGGGATACCTTAAGCTTCTCGCTCACGGAAGCTTAAGGGAAACTCCAGTGAGCTAGTCGGAAAGCATCCTGTCCCCGGGAGGCGTTCCGACGAACAGCAAAACGGGGACTATCCTGGTAGACGCTCTTGTGGGTGTTCCTTCGGACGGGGGTTCGATTCCCCCCGCCTCCACCAAAAAAAAAAGAGCCCTGTGTGTTAGAGAGGGCTCTTTTTGTTTGTTTTTACTGCTGTTTGTTCTGCTGTGCCTGGTTTTGTATCTGCTGCCTTACTTTATACTGAGGTTCCATCTGTTCAATGGCATTTATTCTCTGTTCCAGGCCTTTTTTAACAGATTCCAGCTGTTGGGAGAAACGCATAAAGTCGGCTTTTGCGCTTTTGTCTTCAGTTTCAAATGCAAAGGAATCCATATCTGCTTTTAAACCTTCAAGGCTGGATAATGCTTGATGAAGTTTGGTTCCCACTGTCATCAGCTTATCACCCCATTTTTTTATTTTTATTTTTTCCTTAGCGGGTTGATTTATAGCTGTAAGATTTTTAAAAGAAAGGTAAAAACAAATGAAAAAGAGAAAACAGCCAAGAGTTTCATGGTTAGCATTTTAAAAAATAAAGAAATAATAAAAAGGAAATGGAAATTAAGATTAGGAGGGTTTTAAATGAATGAAATCCAACTTTTAGAAAATAAGAAAAAATTAATAGAAAATAAAAAAAGATTGAGAGAAATGATAGAACACATGAATTCCCAGGGACTTAGTCTTCCGTTAAAGGATAGTATTGGGGAGTTGTCTTCATATGATAATCATCCTGCAGATATAGGTGATGAGCTTCATGAGCGTTCTAAAGATTTTTCTTTAAGGGAAAATGCAGAAATCCAAATTAGAAAAATTGATGAAGCCCTTGAAGCTATTGAAAAGGGTACTTATGGTATTTGTTCCATATGTGGTAAAGAAATATCCCGTGATAGGTTGGAAGCATTACCCCAGGCCACTACTTGTGGGGAATGCAGCGCTAAATCCCATGAGGGAGACCGGCGGTATAGGCCTTTGGAAGAAGAAATAATTGTGCCGCCCTTTAATTTTCAAACTGAGCAGAATTTAGAAAATGGAAAAAGTCAGACTATATATGATGGTGAAGATGTATGGCAGGAAGTGGCAAAATATGGTTCTTCAGATTCACCACAGGATGCTCCGGGTTCGGAAAAATATCCCGATATATGGCCCGGTGAAGGAGAACCCATTGGTTCTGTAGACTTTTTGGATTCAATACGCTATACAAGAGGAGAAGACGGCATGTTTTATGAAGATTGAAATTAAACCCCCAAAAAATGCCTTCGAGGGTTTTTATTTTTTAGGTGCTGGTTCCGTATTCAGGAGCAGGGTTAAGCCAGCCCTTAAACTTGCCGAATAGAATTAAATTGTCCTGAATGTTAACTTCTGATATTAGAAGATCTTTAAAAATTTTTCTTATGCGGTCATTTGTGGTGGATTTTAGAAGGGCATGTGCATGGATAATGACAGCCCCTTGAACACCGAAAAAAAGCTGCCGAAAAATATTATCATCGTGCATAATATGCGTGTTTTCCACGCTTGGAATTACATTAGGGGGCCTTACTGGTAGAGGAATGCCGAATTTTCTGAGTTCTTTTTCAAGCATTTTTGCCTGTTTTTTTAGGGTTTCCTCGAGGCCTTCTTTTAATAAAATTTTAAAATCCACATCGTTTGCATAGGCGTAAAAGTGCTGGGTAAGTTCAATGTTGTCGTTTCTAAAAGCGAGATGATCCCAAAGAAAAAAAGCCTCTCCGGTATCAATTTTTTCATTTGTTCCTGAAGGTATGTGGGGATAGGAAGGGGGAATGTTGAGCCATCCTTTCAGTTTCAAATATTTAATGTAATTATCCAGTGTTTCAACAGCTTCTTTTAAAATGCCGGTCCACATTGAACGAATTTCGTCGTTGGTGATGCTGGATCTTATAGCTTTAAGAATCATAATTATGCTTTTTTGAATAAATTCAAAAAAGTCAGACTGTCGACAAAACCGCTTTTATGCTGTAAGGCATAGAAGCGGTTTTTATTATAACATCACATAAATTATTAAATAAATTGGTTA
>LDZR01000002.1_pt1 | contig 30976 bp, 25 predicted proteins | sample 615371 | NCBI WGS metagenome assembly LDZR01 (sample SAMN03408294, study PRJNA278302) | terrestrial metagenome | isolation source: oil reservoir sample K2 | place: USA: Alaska, North Slope, Kuparuk formation | collected 2013
GGTGCTTTCTGTGATAATGATTTTGTTGGTTATATTGATTGTAATAGACTCTATAAGGGTATGGCTAAAGATATTTAGAGGAGAGATCCCCCCTTATAAAGATAACGAAAATTCTCCTTCATTAAAAGCAGAAACAATGAAACATCTTTCTGAGTAGTCAGAAAATGTCATAAAATTGGGATGGCTGTCTTAAAGAAAGACAGCCATCCTTTTTCTATTTTAGACAACTTTTATTAAAAATTTGTTTGCAAAATATAGTAGCTACTCAATCAGATTTGCTATTAAAGATTATGTTGGCTGGTGAAAAAAGATGGCTATGACCTGTTAAAAAATTTTTTTATTAATTTGAAAAAGAATAGCAGAAAGGCTTTTTGGTCTTGGTTGATAGATAATTTTTATTATTTCTCTTAGTTCTTTTCCTTTTTCTATAGAAAGTGAGGTAGATTTTGCCATATCAAGACTTGACTGGAGAAGATGCTTCTGTGTCCTGTTATTAAGAAGCTGATGATACAATCGAGAGCCGCGTAGGAGCTATTTGGGGACCGAAAAGTTCTCCTGCCATAATGATTGCAGAGATATGAGTATTGGTTGCCCCTGCTAAAAGACTGACCATTCCAATAAAGGCAAATAAGGATCTGTCAAGTCCAAAAAGGATTCCAAATGTGTTATCTGCGGTTGCTCTTACAAAAAACACAAAGGGGTAACAATTCCTCCGCTACCCCCGAAGTTTAGGGTAATAGAAGTAAAAAGAATTTTTAAAATAAAGGCTATAGGAGAGATGGGTTCACCTACGATGGCTTTTTTATCGTCTCAAGTCCAAGACCAGGTAGTTTTCAGAAAATATAAACGTAAGGACTATAAGAATTAAACCACCTATGATGGGTTTAGAAAACAGATTTAGTTTTGAATTTTTGCTAATCTTTTCAAAAAACGGAAGGTTTCTATAAAAAGAAGCGAGATAAGTCCAAAAAAAGATTCCGCTAAAGCAGACTTTTATAAACAATAAACTGGTAAACATAGGGATAACTTTTAATGGTTCATGGAAGTAGGTAATCCCAAGGAAGGAGAAAAGGTATGAATAAAAAAATTGTTTCTAAAATCGCTTTACTATCTATTTCTTCACTTGTTTTCACGTTTAGCCTTATTGGCGAAGTAAAAGGAGTGGAAATTTTTGTTGAATACCTATTTCAGGGCCGTGATAAAGGCTTTTCTTCAAACCGGGAACTGATTGAGGATGCTATAAAAAAATGCATTCCAAACGCATTCTTGATGAAGAGCTACTTCCGGCCTAGCATGTAGTTTGTCCTGCGTTTGAAGACGTAGCTGTTTTCGCGATGCTTGCAACGTGATTTTTGGTGCTTGCGAACAAATATAAGGTTTTTCAGACACCACTTGACACATCAAAATACCTTGTTCTTAATGAAAGGTTTGTGAATGTAGGAGGAAGTGACCTTGGAGCTAAAAGCTGTAAGTTGGCTGGGGGGATGTGTTGGAACTGGTACCAAAAATCAGGTTCTCCTATGGACTACCCCATCGTAGCTGCCGAAATGCCTTTCTCAATACAACTTTTGGAATCTACTATACGTTCTCTTGAAAGCATAGTGAAAAGGAGTTCTGTTCTCAAAAAGTTCACGAGATGTGGTATCCCTTCTCCAAAAAGTTGTAGCTGAGTTTTCCAGTTAAAAAACTTCTGGCATAGAGAAAGAAGAAAAAAATGTCTCAGAAAAAAAGAAGAAACTTTTGGAATGACAACACAGATGCTATCTCAGTTTCAAACTTTCATTGCGTACGGACTTTTAGGTCCAGTTTGGTCCTACAGTATCCCTCCCTTTGTGTTTGCGTGTGCCGCTGACTTTTTACTCTATGTGTACGAAAAAGGAAACTGGGATTCTCTGATCCACGCCTTCCTTTTGTGGAAAGCTCTCTCTCCTGAAGCCGTGGAGCTTTCCAGGAATGATTCTATTTTGAATCGTGCCAAATTTTTCTACCTCTATCAGCGTGGAATCCTTGAGAATACTAACCTAACTCCATACGAGAAAGAGAAAGAGAAAAAGATAATCTGGGCAAATGCACTTTTGAACACGGCTCTTGTAGAATTCCCTGAGTTTCAGCATATGAAAGAAAAAATCCAGGTAGAAATCCAGAAGGCACATGAACGATACCAGATGTTGAAAAAAAACACACAGGAGATACGGGAAAAAGACCTTGTGCTTGCTTCTTTGAAATTCAAAGCTGACGAAGAGATCGTTGATACAAGCACAAAAGAACTATCTCCTGAAAAATAGCAGAAACTACTGGAGGAATATCAAAGATGGCCTGTGGTTTATTTATACTCCAATGATCCCACTCCTTTTAGAAAAGAAAATCTAAATTTCATAACTTCGCAACTAGAAAACGCAACAAAGCAAAACGATCCACGGCTGGCTACTGTATTTGTTCCTTCCAGTCTAAAAGTGGGGGTAGGAATAGGAGCAGGAATGCCGGGAGCAATAACCTTGGGAGCAGCAGGTGTAACTGGAGCGTTGTATTGGAGGAAGAAAAAAAGGATGTGAATTAAAATGGAAAAAATTCGCAATTTTTACCTAAATTTTTTCAAGATGAAGCAGTGCAAAAAGTATGGATAGAATTTTGGAAGAAGCATGAAAAGTTTATCTTGGTTCTCGGTGGAATGATTTTTTCACTGATTTTGCAACTATGGATGTCTGCCCTGTGAGTGACCACGGCTATAATTTTTCTAGTCTGGCGGTTTTACCGCCATGTAGTGTCTTTGTCTGGAGAAGAGGTGTAAGATGAAGGAAAACACTGAAATTCTCAGAATGATTCTAGAAAGACTTGACTTAATTGCCCAAAAACTTTAGGCTTTTGATCTTTTACTGGATTTTGAAAAAAAAAAAAAAAAAAAAACATGTTATTAAAACGATGGCGAGGCGAAAAGTGATGGAAATTTTAGAGAGAATAGAAAGAAAAACATAAATAGCTAATGGCTATAAGACCTTACAAGAACAAAAAAGATTGTTGGATCGTTGATATTTCTCTAGGTCGGAAGCACCGTTTTAGGCAAATCTTCCACGGGACTTATGAGGAGGCCAAAGTCTTTGAACAAGAGCTAAAAAAGAACTTTCTGTCTATATATGAAAAGTTCCAAACAAGCCTAATATTTCAAATATAGCCTATGAATACCTTCAATATGTCGGGTTCACCAATCTCAAAAAACGTTCTCTGAAAAAAAGAGAATCATTCTGAAACATATAATTCCTTTTTTCGGCCACCTTACTTTCTAAAAGATTTCTCCTTCTTTGATAGAGGCTTATAAACTAAAAAGATTGAGAGAGTTAGAAAAAAAGGCGTGAAAGGAACCAGAGCGGTGAATGTGGAGCTAAACACCCTTTCTGCATTTGTAAGGTGGGCTATGGAGATGGGTTATGCCAACCAACCACTGAAAATCAAAAGATTAAAACATAAATACCGACTTCCCTAACCTTTAGACCTACAGACTACCGTGAAATTCATTGAAACTGCGAAGTCAGAACCCTTTTACTATGCTCTATTTCTCGTTATGTACCATATGGGGCTGAGGAAAAATGAAGTAGTCGCACTCAGATGGAATGATATTTTCTGGGAACATAGTTTTATCCATGTCCGTGGAAAAGGAAATAAGTGGAAAAGGAAATAAGGAAAGGTTTGTTCCCATGAGCCAAGTTGTTTATTCAGCATTGCAAAATCTGAGAGACACCATAAAAACAAACACCCAGATTGTCTTCCCTTCACCAAAAAATCCAGAAAAGACCATCCGAGACTTACGGAAGGCAATCAAAAGGATAGTAAAGAAAGCTGGCATAACCCAACACATCCACCCTCACCAGCTCAGACATTCCTTTGCAACTCACCTGCTTGAACAGGGAGTAGACCTGAGAACAATTCAGGCTCTTTTAGGATACAGGACATCAAGACCACACAGATATACACGAAAGTAGCCTTTCCTCAATTAAGAAAAGCCATAGAAATTCTTGAGTCTAATGTCGTCAACACGTTGTCACAACTGAACCACAGTCCCTGGAAGACCAGAAAAAATCGGGGCGAGAGGATTTGAACCTCCGACCCCCTGCTCCCAAGGCAAAACCAAAAATAAAAAATGGCTTGTATGCTTGGCTTGTCAAAGGCAAAAAAGAGTATTTTTGGGTAATTCTATCACAATTTATCACAGTGTTATATTGTATACTTTTAACGATTTTTAAATTAGTTACCTCAAATTACTGATATTAGGTCAATGCCCTTCCCGGAGAAATTTTTACACAATAAAAGGGACACTATGAAAAAACATAGTATTTTAAAACCAAAATACGTAAAAGCTATTACAATTAATTTTGCTCCTTAGCTTTTTCAACATTTCTAAACCTCCATATTCAATCTTTACATGAGGTTTAAAAAATTAATTTATAGTAATGTTTCATTATTTATGTAAAAACTTAAAAAGTAAAAAAAGCAAAATTAAACCAAACGAGGTTAAGAGAATTTAATGAGATTGAATTACGTCCTACCCTGCCCTTTGAGAAAAATTTTTACACAACAAAAGGGACACTATCTTTCTTCTCAAAAAGGTTTTATAAAATGAAAAGGACGCTATGAAAAGTGTTATCATATTACAAAACGGGGGATAGGATAAAGCTCAAAATTCGTATTATAAATGGTAAGGTTAGGATTATAGTAAGGGTCTTTCTGTATGTATTTCACCCATCTTTTCCTCAAAAGAGCTATTTCTTTTTTTGCTGTTTCTTCATCCTTTACTTGAAATTTGCTCTTTGATTCTAAATGGATTAGCACAGCATAAGGAGTCCAAACAATTCTATAGCCTTTTTCAAAAACTTTTAAACAAAAGTCAACATCATTAAAATCTACACTAAAGTTCTCATCAAAGCCACCCACTTCTTCAAATACCTCCCTCCGAAACACCATACAAGCACCAGTTACGCAAAGATAATTTTGGGTTGTTGCCAACCTATACATATACCCTTCACCATCTCTTTCCCCTTTAAAGGCGTGGTCAGCTCCATTCCATATCCCCATTATAACTCCTGCATGTTGTATTGTTCCATCAGGATATAAAAGCTTCGCCCCAACAACTCCAACCTCTTTTCTTAAAGCATGGCGTGCCATTTCTTCTAACCAATTTTCTTCTATTATTTCTATATCGTTATTGAGTAAACATATCAAACTTCCTTCTGCTTTTGATATTCCAAAATTTACCAACTTAGAAAAATTAAAAGGAATATCATAAGAAAAAACCTTAACCCTCTCATCCATCTTTAACTTTTCATAAAAATCTAACACTTCTTTTTCTTTTGATCCATTATCTATTATTAAAACTTCGTAATTTGGATAATTTGTCTTATAAAGTAACGTTTTTATACAATTTTTAATAAGCTCTGGGTTATTTTTTGTAGGAATAACAATTGATACTTTTGGGAAAGTATCTAATTTATAAATAACCCTAAACGTATACGGCTCTTTTGCTGGATAAACTTCTGCTTTTTCTTTCAAAAAGTCCCTTAACTTTTCAAGTTTACTAAAATATCTATTTTGTATAAAATATCTATTTTGTATTTCTTTTTTGGTTAAAAGAAGAGCTGGAATATGGTCAATCCTAATATCTTCTCTTTCTTTAAGTAGTTGAAGAATCATTTCATAGTTTGAGCTAAATTCTTTTAAGTCCAAATTCGCTAAAAGCTCTCTTTTAAAAATAACTGGCGACTGGATGTAATCATATTCAAAGAAATAATCTGGGCTAAAGTCAGGTTTAAATTGTGGATCTTTTGGAATACCATCTTCTCCTAAATAATCGTTATCTGAATAAATTACATCTGGATAACCCTGAGTATATGCATAATATTTAAAACAACATATAGCTGATGGACTTAGAATATCTCCTTCTTCAAGAAAAAGCACATAATTTTCTGTTGCATCCTTTAGAATATTTTCTATTCCCTTAGGTGAACAAACATAAACCCTTTCAGGAACGCAAATTTGATTTTTAACAGCCTCCATACTCCTTTTAAGATCGTCTATCTTACCATTACTAACAATTATCACCAAAATTTTGGGACCCTTTAATAAGATTTTTTTCTTTTCTCTGTCTTGCCAAAAAGAGCATTCTTCCTTTCTATACTCTTCTGTCCATTCCTTATAGGACTTTACTCCGCACAATCTCTTATATCTTAGCTCACTAATTTTATAATAAGCCTTTTCCGGTCCCAAAACCGCTTCTAAAAAAGACATTTTTAGATTATTGCGCAATTCAATCGTGATCGGATTTTTTGAAAAGTAAACCCCAAAAATTCTTTTATAAAAATGACCAAATCTTTCTAATGAATTTAATTTTTTTAAAGAAATTTCCTTGTGTATAACAGTGTTTGGGGTAAGCAAAATTCGTATTATCAATAGGTCTACTCCAGGGGGACCTATTTTGATTATATGATTTATTCTTCCGCTTCTTAGGATGGGTAATACCGAAGTAAACTCTTGCCCAGAAGACTTAAAAATTATTCTACCATCGCAAAGAGCCCTATCTGATTTGAAAACACCTCTTATAAGGTAGTAGCCAGGAGTTAGGTTTTGCCAGACTGCTTCAAAAATGAGATTCTTATCGTCTACATTAACTTTTAAAGGTCTAAGCATCGTCAGTTTATTTTATCAAATTTTAAACTAAAAAGATAGAGGGAGGGGAGGAAAAATTTAGGATTTTATTTTGCAATTTATATGGTATTATTATGACCATGTCTGAGCTCAAAAAATCAAACAATTATGTAGTTTGGCATGAGGTTTTAGTTACCAGAGAAATGAGAGAGGCTTTGAATGGACACAAAAGCCTTGTCCTCTGGTTTACCGGGCTTCCAAGCTCTGGAAAGTCAACCATTGCTCATACCTTAGAAAAAAAGCTTTATGACTTAGGCATAAGAACCTATACTCTTGATGGAGATAACATCCGGCACGGGCTCTGCAGTGATTTAGGGTTCACACCTGAAGATAGGGCTGAAAACCTTCGAAGAGTGGCAGAGGTAATTAAACTCCTCTTAGATGCTGGTTTAGTTGTTCTTTGTGCCTTTGTTTCCCCTTTTAAAAAGGATAGAGAAATGGTTCGAAAAATAGTTGGAGAAGAAAATTTCATAGAAATCTATTGTAGATGTCCGGTTGAGGTTTGCAAAACAAGGGATCAGAAAGGTTTTTACCAAAAGGCAGAAAAAGGAGAGATAGAAAATTATACTGGGATCTCAGCCCCTTATGAAGAGCCTGAAAACCCAGACATCATACTTGATACCCATATCCTTAGCGTTGAAGAATCCGTTGAAATGGTCTTTAATTTTGTAATAAATAAGATTTGCCCCAAATTTACTCAAAAGGAAATCTACCCCAAAAGCTCCCGTTTAGTTGAGTAGTTTTTATAACATATCCATAAAATTTTTTAAAAAGAGTTCTATCAACTTCTCCAGGATTTTTCCAAAAATCATCTAAGCTTCCTTGAAAAGTCAATCCTGGGATATCATAAATTGCTTTTCCCATCACTTTAACAGGAATATTGTGATACAAAGACTGTAATCCAACTGTGCTGTTTATAACCACTACCCCAAGACTACCTTTAATCAAAGTAGGTAAATGTAAATCATGCACATAAAAAACCCTGTCCTTTATATCAAGCTTTTTCCCCAAATTTTCTATAAAACTTTTATAACAAACGAATCCTCTATCAACAGGATGATGTTTAAAAACAATAGAATGTTCTTTTAGAGCATTTTTAGCAAAAGATTCTAAAACTTCTTCAATAAATTCTTTTACAGAATTGTATTTACTATGCAAAATAACTTGAGAATCATTATAAACCTGCAAAGGAACTAAAAAATACTTTTTTCTTAGCTCATTTGTTAATAAAGAAAAAATTGGTTTTTCAGCTATTTTATATACTTGTTTTCTTATAACACCTCTTAAAAGACCAAAAAGATAAGGTAGATAAGGACGATAATTTTTGTAAAACTGATAATGTGGAAACTTTAAGCTTAGAAGCTCTAAAGACAAATAGTGCAAAAAACAACTTAAAGCCTTTTTATAAAATCTAAATTCATTTGGTTTTGGTTCTAGAAAATCAGAATCAGGAAGGTTTAAATAAAATTGTAAGTCCTTTGGCAATCTTGAAAATCCATTTACTCCATACTTTTCCATAGTTATATAATGTGGGCGAACATATCCTTCCTCAAAGGTATACCAATCAATCTGAAGATCCTGACAAACCTCCACAGCAATTCTATGATAAGGTCTATAATCTCCATACATTAATATAAGGTCTATTTTCTTTTCTTTGATAAAACTTTTTAAAAATTCCTTAAAATTTTCTATTTTATCGGTAAAGTTGTAGGAATTTTTGAAATCAGGATAAGTTATCAAATCTCCGCCGTTAAAGTTTATTTTATAAACATTTTTACCAAGTTTTTTTAGATACTTTCCCAGTTTGTAGAAGAAAAAACCTTTAGGACCTTGAAGAAGCAAAATATTTTTATAAGGTGAGAGCTCTCTGACTATATCCCTTGCCATAAAAAATTACCCCTTTAACCACCATTTTAGTGCTATAATCCAGTTTTTAAGTTTTTTAAAAGGATAAGGAAGTTTAGTTTGGGAAAATTTAGCATTTTTTTCCCTTTCTTCAACGATCCTATGTATTATAGTTTCACAATCAACAAAACCTTTTAACTTCCAGTCGTAATATACAGGATAAATAAGCAAAACCCCAGCTATAAGCTCTAAAAGATGAAGTCTCCTCTTCCTTCTTGGGAACATTAACTCATCTATCGTTAATCCCCATCCGGCATAGAAAGCACCCCCATAGGTATAAACGACTTTTCCTCTTATTAAGGCTTCAAAACCTGAAAGAGAGCTGATAGTATGCACTTCATCGGCAACCTCAATAAGGCTCAAAATGCTGACTGAGGTTTCAATACTATCGCACATTTTAGCAATTTCGCTAAAATGCTTTTCTCTCTGCTTATTTTTAGAAATTACATCTGGATGAGGTTTATAAATTATATAGGCATCTTGATTCTTTTCCCTAACCTTTTTTACAAGTTCATAATTTGTCTTTATTCCCTCTCCTAAAAGCACTGCATGATCTGTTTCAACCTGCCCTGGAACAAGAATAATCTTTTTATCATAACAAGGTCTTTTAAGGGACTTAAAGACCTCTATGTTGTATTTAGTAATCCGATGGGCAATGATTAAATCTTTAACTCTTTCTGCAATCTCAAGTTCCTCTTGACTAAACTGGTAGGTATTCAATATCCTTTCTAAATCGCTCTCTTGTGTTGGATCATAATATATTCCGGTTCTATCCATGACAATGCTCATTGGCGGAACAAACTCAGCTCCCAAACCAACGGACCTTATAAAGCCGTCTTCCACTGTAATGATTTCTACATCCTTAACTTGAGATGCTACTTCCTTTCTTCGCTTTTCTCCCCAAACAACAATTGCTATATCTTTTTTTCTTACAGGCAATTCATTAATGCTCTTTATATGTTTTACCTCATTAAAAGGGGTCTTAAAATAAGGTGAAAGCTGTTTTCGTTTGATTGGATGCATGCCAAAGATATAGTAAGTTTTAGTTCCCAAGACTTCGCTCATCTTTCTTTGTCTCAAGATAAAATCAATAACATCAAAGATAGTTCCTCTTTTTCCTGTTTTAGGGTTGATATAACGAGGATATTTTAGATAAGATGCGGTAAAAAGCTCGAGCAAGGTTATTTTTCTTTTTCTTCTTGGATGAAATAAACGATCTATCGTTAAGCCCCATCCTGCGTAAAAAGGCATTCCAAAGACATGAACTTCCTTCCCTAATAGTAAGGCTTCAAAGCCCATCTGTGAGCTAACTGTATAAACCTTGTCAAAAAAAGAAAGAAGCGAAAGCGAATTAACATCTTCCGTGATTAGATAAACTTCCTTATCATTTATTGCTAAATCAAAAAGATAGCCCTTTTTCTCTCTTGAAATAACATCAGGATGTATTTTCACATAAATATCTGCATCCATGTTTTCTTCTTTAGCTTTAAAAAACATTTCTTTAAAAGTTTTTTCGTCAGCCCATCCATAAACAACTGAGGCATCGTTTTTTGTTTGATCAACAACTAATACTCTTTTTTCTTTCTTACCTTTTAAGATTTTTCTCTCCGCAAAGGGCGCGTAATTATACTTACTTATCTTTTTTTCTAAAACTAACTCTAAAGCCTTTTCCCCTTCCTTAAGTTCGTCTTCTGTAAACTCATGATTGTTTAAAATATCTTCAAGTAAAGATGGGGCATTTGCATTATAGTAGATACCAATTGGGTCAACAATCAGTGAAAGAGGAGGATAGCCATCTACTCTTAATCCATAGGAACAGATAAAGCCATCTTCCAGTGCAAAATAGGGAAGTTCATGCTTTTTGGCAAATTCTCTTGCCTTTTTTGCTGTTTCCTTTAATCCCCAACCTATTACCCCTTTTAATTGAGAAAAATCTAAACTTTTTGAATAAAGAACGACTTTGTCTTCAAGATAGGACTCTAAAAATGGAATGTTATAGATTTCTTTAGAAAAGGTAACAAGCACAGACAACCTATACCGGAATTTTTTGGTATGCCTCTAAAGTTTTTTCTTTTAAATGGAAAATAAGCTTTTTAGAACCTTCAAACAACTTTTCTCTCCTTTCTCTTGAGCCTGCCAACTCTAAAATAGCTGATTTCCAAACTTCAACCTCCATAGGTAGCACAACCCCAGCTTGAAATTCTTTTATTCTCTTTGCTAAAGGAAAATGCTCAGAATATATCCCCACCGCTCCGCTTCTTATAATGTTAAAAAACTTTACATAAGATCTTCCTCTGTTAAAAGGAGAGTCAAAAAGTAAGGCAAGCCCAATATGCCTATACTTAAGGGCTGAAAATTGTAAGTATTCGTGCCACTTCATAGTATTAACAACCCAAACATTTCTAAACCTATTATAAAGGTTTGCTATTTTTTTATCAACCACAAGCTCAAACATAAGGTCTTCTTGTTGTAAACTTTCTAATAGGTCTTTTAGCCAAAAAAATTCCTTTTTGTGAGAAGTAGTTGCATGATAAAAGCAAACAGGCTTCGTAAAAATAGGATTTAGGGAAAGCTTATCAAGGTCTAAGTAAGCTGGATAAGGAGGAAGAACGAATGGATTATACTGTTGATACTTTTCCTTTAGGTAGCTATTTGCTACAAGAATTTGAGTATTTTTGATTATCCAACTTTTAAACCTTAAAGCTTTATTAAAGATTTTCCAGGCATATCTTAATGGCAACTCTTTAAGTCCTTTCAAGTCAAAAAGATCATCATCCATAAAATAATAAATCTGTTCAATCAGTTGTCTATAGCGTTCAACCCAATGAATCACGTCTTTAGCTAAGTATCTAACAATAAAAATTATTATATTTTTGTTTGGTTGAAATTTTTTAATCTCATCAATTCTTAGTTTTGAATAAGAAAGTTTTTTATGGTTGAGAAAAGGAATAATGTAGAAATCGGTTGTAGGATTATTTATTTCCTCCAAAATTAAAACTTCCATTATTTTGAATACTTATTTCTTTTTAAAAACCTTTTGAAGTTTAATTATAGGTTTGCCAATGAATTTCCAATACCAGGATTTTTTAAGTTCCATAAGTGCTATAAAAAGTTGCCCTTTTTCTTTAGAAAGCTTGTCTATAAGGGTTTCTTTTTGATTAAGCTGAACTTTCAACTGTTCATTTTCCCTTAATAAGTTTTCGTATCTTCCCTCCTTTTCCCTTAACTGGTTTAACAAGTTTTCTCTTTCATTTTGAAGGATTGAAATCTGCTTGTTTTTCTCCTCAAGCTGTGTAACAAGGTTGTTCATTTCTTGGTCTTTTTGGAAAAGGGCTTGCAAAAGCTGATCTTTTTCGTTTTGTAAATTAGAGATTTGATTGTTTAAATTTTGAACAGTACTGGCTAATTTGCTTTTTTCTTCTTGTAGGTTATTAATCTCTGTGTCTAATTCTTGTAAATTCTGCTCTTTAGCAACAAGCAAACTGTTTAAGTATTCTACAATACGCTCCTTTTCTTTTATTGCCTCTGTTAGTATATTTTTGTCTTTTAAAACCTCTTCATAAAGCTTGTTTTTCTCCTCAAGCTGTGTAACAAGATTATTTATTTCTTGGTCTTTTTTGGCTAAGGTATTACTCAAACTCTCTTTTTCTCTTTGGAGAGTATCAATCTGCAGACTTAACTGTCTTAATTCCTCATCTCTTTTAGATAGTGTATGAAAAAGATTCTCTTTCTCATTCAGTAAAGCAGAAACTCTATCACTCAAGCTTTGCAATTCTTTATTTTTTAAATCCAAATTTTTTACTAATTCTTCTACAGTCTGGACTAATATCTTCTTTTCTTCTTCAATAGTATTGATTTTTGATGATAAAGCCTTTAGCTCATTATCTTTCTCACCAAGTAGTTGGGACAATTGAGCCTTCTCTTGGCTTAAGATGTTTAACTGTTCATTAAGTAGGTGTAGTTCCTGTTCTTTTTCCATAAAGCGAGAGTTAAGTTCCTCATAAAGTTTATTCTTCTCTTCGATCTCTGCTACAAGATGGTTGAATTCCTGATCTCTTTGGGACAGTGCTTGAATTAAATTATCTCTCTCATTTTGTAGATTATTAATTTGGCTACTTAACTCTTCAATTTCCTTGTTTTTCAATTCTAAATTTCCTATGAGCTTTTCAATAGTCTGAGATAACATACCCTTTTCTTCTTCAAGGTTATTGATTTTTGATAACAACGTTTGAATTTCATTTTCTTTTTCTTCAAGCAGTCTCGTTAAATTGCTTTTTTCTACGCTAAGATCATTAAGTTGTTCATTGAGTATTTTTAAATCTTCTACCTTCTTCTCAAAGTTAACTTGAAGCTCTTCATAAAGTTTATTTTTTTCTTCAAGTAAAGCTTTAAGTTTATCAATTTCCTGTTCCTTTTGGTTTAAATCTTCCATAATCTTTTTAACAGTTTGATCTAAGTTTTCTTTATCATTTCTTACCATCTCAAGTTGAGCTTTTAAATTGTTTAGTTCATTTTCTTTTTGCGATATAGCCTGTTTTAGAGTTTCAACTTCTTGTCTGAGGGCATCAATCTCCCGATTTTTTTGTTCAACAGTTTTAAACAACACAAATGGGTCGTTTTCTCTATCAAAGTTTGCTTGCATAGAATTTGCTAAATCTCTAAGTTGTATACCTTTTAACTTTATAAAATCTTTAGTTATATGTTCATAGCTACCAACGATAAACTTTTTACCTAAATATGCTTTATCTGGCTCAGCTTTCCTGATAATGCACACAGAATTATAAAACTCAACAGATTTTATATGAGCTAAATCGTACTCATCAATATCTACCTGATAATAATCAAGCAATGGTTTTAATACTTCTTTTCTTGATACTCCTATTCCCCAAGCTTCATAATTTATAATATCAAGCAACCTCTTAAAAAAGTTCATAGCAGTGATAGGTTTAAATACTCCCCCTTCAAAGGATTTCCAGTAGGAGGCATGCAAATCTTCTATTACATACACGCCACCATCTTTGAGATAAGGAAACAAATTAATAAAAGCTTTTATAATGTCTTCATGAGCATGAGAACCGTCATCTATTATAATGTCGAAAGAGTTTGAGATTTTTAATATCTTTTCAACTGTAGATGTATCCTTTATATCTCCTATAACAAGATTGATCCTATCATCAGAAAATTTAAGTTCTCCACATCTTTGGTCTATATCGCATCCAACTATAGCTTTTGCATTCATAAAGTAATTAGCTAAAATTTCCAAAAAACCTCCATTTTGAACTCCAATTTCGAGTATGGATATAGGTTTATTTCTATATTCTGAAAAGAGATTTTCATATACTTCATAATAAGCCTCCCACTTATCGCTTAGTTTTCCAGTGTGATTGTTTGCTATCTGTTTTAGAGTAGGAACAATAGAGGGTAGTTGTGTTCTCTCAGAATCTTCTCTTACATCCTTTTTAGCCTCTTGCTCAATCCCTTGCTGATGTAAAGTTTTTTCTTCTGGCATATCTTCCCTCTGTAAAAATTTATTAGTTAAATTTTAACCTCGATTTTCTCTTCGCTTCCATCCAAGTATTTTATTACCAGAGGTATAGAGGTAGTGTCTTTAGGAGCGATACAAAGTAAGTTCCATTTTTGGTTGTCTGGTATATAGCTGATTAAAATATCAGATTGAATAGAGGCTATGTCAGATATCGGTTTGTTGACATTTAGATTAATGTAAATTAGTATTTTTGAATCCATGGTTACTAATTTTTTAATTTCGGTTTTAGGTTTTTTTACTTTCCTCTATTTTAGCAATCAAAGCCCTTTTAATTAGCTTCTTATATTTCCCTGGGATTGTATATCCAGTCTTTTCATGGATAACTTCCACCTCTATTTCTACATCATCAGGAAGTGATAAAATTTGTTCCGGTAACTTTATATCCTTCCAGAAGACACTAAAGCCAGCATTCCAATCTATACCATATATATCCTTTATATCAACTCTTTCTAAGCTGGGTTTTCCAACGTAAACGACTATTCCATTTAGTTTTACCAAAAAGTAAGGTTCTTTGTCTTTTAAATCCAGCAGCCAACCAGCAATTTTCTCTTCATTGCAAATATCAACATGTCCTCCCACCCAATCACTGATTAATCTACATTTTATAAACTCTTGATCAAATTCTGAAAATCCTCCAAAAATCTGATGTGTAAAAATTTTTGTTCTTGGTAGAAAGCTTTCATTTTTTATAAATTCTAAGATACTTTTGTATTTTTCTTCAATTTCTCTTTCTATCTCTTCTTTGGGAATACTTTCTTGTTCTTTGTAAAACTCTTCTTCCTCCTTAGATAGAACGAATAGGTTTTCTTGATTAAAGTATTCTCTAAACAATGTTTCGTTAGATTCTCTGTAAAACTCTAAAATTCTTTTCCTTTCATCTAAAGGCATTAATGTTTTAATCTTACTCGGATACTGTTTATCATATTCGTAAAGGAAGTTAACAATCTTATGAAAAACATACCAAGGGAAAAGATATTTTGTTTTTATTTTTTTTAAAGCTTCATTGGAAGTTGGAGAAAGGGAAATATTTATTTCTGCTAATTTTATATCTGCTAATATTGATTTTTGAATTCCAATTAAATCACAAAAATCGTCTATTACATTCCAATCTTTATTTATATCCTTTAAGTAAAGCCTATAATTTATTGTAATAAACTTTCTATCTATTACTTTTTTCAGAGTATTATCTAAGTTTCTCAGATACCTATAGTAGTCAAAATCCCTATCTATTGAGTGCAGATAACTTTTAAAAAAATTATGTAAGGGAGTACTTTTACATGCCTGCATATATGTAGATTCTATTATTTTATCCTGTCTCCTTATGTAGCATATCACTTTTATACTATTTGGATTGATGATTTCAATAAGTTTATACAACTTAAATGGTTTGTAAGGAAAATAAATAAAATATTCCGAAGATATTAAAACTTTTTGTGGGTTGCTTTCTTCTATTTCTTTTTTTAAGTTTAATAACACATAATCTTCTGTTAGTCTTAGCTTATGAGGAAATTCCTTTGGATATTCTCCCATTAATACGAAAGAAAGAATAAAATGAGCTGACAAATAAATCTCTGGAGAACCATAAGTATTCGGATAATAAATTCTATAATTCTTTAATAATGTTTCTCTGTTTTTATAACAAAAATCCTGAATTGCACTAGTACCTGTTTTAGGATATCCAATGTGTAAAATCAATTCCTCAACACTCACGGCTTTTTAACCCTCACCTTTTGATAGTTCCCTGGCACAATTACACCCGATGGTATATGAAATACCTCCACTGAAATTTCTTCCAAATCATTGGGAATGTTAATTTCCTGCAAAGGCACATGAAAACCAGCATTGTGAGTTATCCCATATATTTCTTTGATATCTTTCCTTTCAACATTAGTTATACCCTCATATGCTATTTTGCCATTCACTCTAATACCAAACCTACATGGACCACCGGAAGTGTCCAATATCCAACCAGCAATTTTTTCAGAATCTACAACATCAACATGACCACCCAAGAAAACTACCCTATCCATCATGAAGTCTTTATAAAAAGTGTAATTCAAATAAGTCATCGCTGAAAAATCATTTATATTTATAAAAGTTCTAATTTTGAAAAACTCAGGTATAACCTTCATAGACCCTTTTTGAACAATCATAAGTGCAGGATGAACGAACTTGACTTGGGCAATTAACTCCGGAAAGGATGCGTGCATCATTATTAACAGAAATGCAATCTGCGATAGTGCTGGTAGTCCCTTATAATTTTTGAAATTTCTCCAGTGTGCCCAGCCCCAGTCTTCTATAATGTAATACCCATTGGGCTTAAGGTAGGGAAAACTTATCTCAAAACTTTTTAATGTTAAGTCAAACAAATGGCTGGCGTCATCAATTATTAAATCTATTCCATCAGGAAATTCTGTTTGAATAATATCTCTAATTTTTTTCTCATCGTTCTGTGAAGTATTAAAGTAAAGCTTGATTATATTATCCAGATTTAAATCTTGTATTGTTTTTAATATATCTTCTTCTGGTTGTTTTATATCTATTCCCACATATTTCTTTGGTTCAAATAAAACTGTATGAAGAATTGCACTTCTACCTTTCGCTATGCCAAATTCTAAAATGCATTCAAACCTAATATTAGCAAATAATTTTTCATAAAGTTCAATAAGACCTCTATCCTTTAAAATGGGTATTTTTTCTGGAGAGGCTATTAACATTGGGTTGCTTCTAACATCTATAAATCTCAAGCCTTTAATAACCATTTCCATTTGTTCACCCCTTTACTATTTCTATATTACCATTCTCACCTATAAGCCCATACGAATATTCCCGTTTTTTAATAATCAATCCTATAAGTCTCTCAATTGCATGATGCAAACAGCCATCAAGTTGATGAAACTCAGGCTCAAAATCTTCAAGCTTTAGGTTTAACCTAATTAAGTCTTCTAATGCTTTAAATCTAAACCAGAAGAAAGACCCTGCAGGAAACAGAAAGTCTTCTCCTTGCCAATTAATTCCCAACATTTCACATAGATTTTTTAAGTGTTTTCTATTAGAACCTTCATGAGCTTTATACGATACAGCAATATTTTTAGGCATAATAATTCCAACATCGTTATTTTTCTCAAACGTGTTTAAAATAACATCTATTATTTCTGAACTTCCAGTTATTTGATTTAACACGCCAATACGCCATAAATCTCCATCTTTTCTATGAGGAGATTTTTTAGAATGGAATTTTAAACCAAGTTCGTATCCAAGCGGATATATCGCCTTAAAGATAGAAAGGAAAGGGGCGATATCTCTACCGCGATTTATGTTCGCATATACATATGCATTATCATGGAATTTAAAAATTTCGTCTGTATTTACAAAAACCTCCACTGGAATTGACACAAATAGATCGTACTTACATTTTATATTCTTTAAGTATTCCTTAAATTCTTCCCATAAATCAATATAGTATAAATGAATAATAACTGCTATATATGAAGTTTTATTAATTTTACCGCTATCAATTTCCTCGTAAAAAATCCTATCATTTTTCTTAAATAATACTATATTTGGCTCTTTTATTTTTATATCCTGCGGTGTATTTTCCAAAATTGCTTCAGCGGTAGCTTGAAGAAAGCCATAACCAAATTTTCTATCAGGCTCTAAATGATTGCCCTCGGCCCATTCATTCCATGCGTTAATGAAAACTAATTTTTCTTCATCATATGGAGAGTTTATGGCATATTTAATTAATGTACTCAGCCATTTTTTGTAAAGATATGGACTACTATAGATAAAAACCGAAGGGAAATCTTGCCTTCTCGCAGTGTTATCCCAACTCACTAAGACAGTTCTAATATATTTATACGATGGTCTTTTTTTATTGATTGATATATCTATAGCTTCCTTATAATCATGAATAGAACCTCTAAAATCTGGATTTAAAATTTTGGCAAAGTGCTCAATTCTCTTTAGAGACTTTTCAGGGAAGAGTGGTGGAAATTCCAATGCCACATCAAAGCCTAATTTTTTAGGATCATCATAAAAACCAAAGGAATGAACAGCTACTAGTATTGGTTCTCCTAATCCTTCCTTTATACAAAAGGTTTTCCAATACTCTGCAGTTCTGATAGGATCTTCTAAATCGTGTGCTCTTTGAACTAGTATGACAGGTTTTCCATTAATTCTTATGTAATTCTTATGCGAAATGTATTTAACCATATCATGAATAAATCTACAATCACTTTCATAGATATGTATCTGTGGCATAAGAACTTCTTTATCAAGCCCATCCCATCTACGGGTCCAGTTTTCATTTGCCCAAGAAATGCAAAATGGAAAGTCAATTTCTTTATCTTCAATAAACTCATCAAGTGGTCTTTCAAGTAATCTTTTACCATTAAACCAATATACATAAAAACAAAAACCATATATCCCATACTTTTTAGCTAATTCAACCTGCCTTCTTCTAACTTCAGGAACTCTTAGATCATAAAAACCAAGGTCTATAGGAAGGTGAGGTTGATAATGCCCTACGAAGTTGGGTACAGCTTTAGTAACATTACTCCATTCTGTAAAACCTTTCCCCCACCATAGATCATTTTCCGGAATAGGATGGAATTGAGGGAGATAAAAAGCTATAAGCTTATAAGGAAGTTTATTTCTAAGGTCAGAAAGATCAACATCAGACTCTGGAACAAACTCTAAGGATGGTTTCTTCTGGGCGATCTTCAAGTTATAAAGGTAGTAGAGCTTATAATCTGTATCCGAAACATTTTCTTTAGGTCTCCTGCCTTCATATTTACCATAAAGTATATAATGGATTAAGGGGTTAACTCCAGATAAAGCCACATCAACATTTGAAAACAGGTAATAGTTAGTATCAAATTCTGGGGAAGGATTCCTACCCTCCTTCCATCCATACAAGATATAATGTAAAATTGGATTCCAATTATCCCGTTTCACATCAGGATACTGTTCCAGATACCACTCCTTATCAAAAAGTCCGCTCTCCTTAATGATTCTGTACTCCTCCCTTATTTTCTCGTCCTCTATTTTAGGCTCCTGCTTAACCTCTTTTTTCTCCTCTTCTATCCTTCCAAAGAATTTTGGTTTTCTTCCTTTTGCATGCTTTCCTACTATTTCTCTACCGCTTAGTTTATCAATAACCACAACCTCAAAGTTATCTTCTAAACTTATTCTACTTGGAACATTCAATTCACTCCATTTTACAAAAAATCCACAGTTAGCCTCTCTACCAATAATGGAAGCTATATCAGGTCTTGGAAGGTTAGCTATAGCTTCTCCTATTTTCTCGTCATTGACATATACCTCTACAACTCTTGGTTCTGGTGAGCTTACATCTATCAACCATCCTCCGATGCCTTCAGAGTTGACAAAATCTACATGCCCATAGATGCCACTATTCTTGTCTGTTATCTTTGGTCTTATAAAATCTTTGTCATTCATGTAATTTCCCCTAACTCTTTATATACCTTAGTTAAAACCCAATCCCACTCCTCAAACCCTTCACCCAAATCTTTCTCTATTTTATCGCAACTCATGGCAGAAAAATCTGGTCTCTTGGCAGGTAGGTTAAAAATTTCCTTTTGCACAGGTATTAAAATCTTGTTTATTCCAAAAAGCTTTAAGGCTAACTTTGCCCATTCATACCTTGATGCGTAACCTCTTGGCACAAGGTGGTAAAGCCCTGTTAAGCCTTTTTCCAAAGCCTTTAGCGTTTTTTCTACTATAAATCCCGTGTAGGTGGGGACGGAAACTTCATTGAAAGCAATCTGAAGCACCTCTCTTTCCTTTACCCACTGAAGTAGTTTAGAGATAAAGTTTTGTTTTCCCTCACCATAGACCCAGCTTACACGTAATATAAGATAGTCTTCAAGAACCTGTTTCACAAGCTCTTCTCCCAAAAGCTTGCTTTTAGCATACTGATTAAGAGGGTTTGGTTTATCTTCTTCTGTATATAGCCTATTTTTTATACCGTCAAAGACATAGTCGATGGAGTAGTGTATAAGTTTGGCGTTTATCTCTCTGCAGGCTATGGCTAAGTTGTATGGTCCTATGGCATTGGTGCTAAAGGCTTTCAATATTTCAGTTTCTGCTAAATCTACCTGATTGTAGGCAGAACGGTTAATGACTGCAGAAGAGTTTATTTCTTTTAGTGTTTTATAGACCTTTTCAAAGTTGGTAACGTCCAAATCTTTTCTCTCTAAGGCTACAAAGTCTATACCCTTTGAAGAGAGCACCTTTACAAATTCCTTCCCGAGCTGTCCGCTGGCTCCTGTAATGAGGACTTTTCTCATGATTGATAAACCAACTGCCAGAACTTGCGAAGTTCTCCTTCAATTTTCTTAACCCAGTTAAGATGGCTTAAATACCACTCCACGGTTTTTCTTATACCTTCTTCAAACCCCACCTTTGGCTCCCAAGAAAGATCTTTTTTTATTTTCTCTGCCTTCATGGCGTATCTATAGTCATGTCCTGGTCTATCCTTCACAAACTTTATAAGACTTTCTGACTTATTCATAAGCCTAAGTATAGTCTTTACTACCTCAATGTTTCTTTTTTCCTCAGGTCCTACCACATTGTATATTTCTCCCTCTTTTCCTTCTTTGAGTATTTTTAAGATCGCCTCTGCACAGTCTTCTACATATAACCACTGCCTTACGTTCATTCCATTTCCATAAACAGGAATTGGCTCATCCCTTAAAGCCTTCAGTATGATAACAGGAATTAGCTTTTCCGGATACTGCCATGGTCCATAGTTGTTTGATGGTCTAACCGTTATCACCGGTAGTTTGTAGGTTCTGTAGTAAGCCCTCCCGAGCATGTCTGCGCCGGCTTTGCTAACCGAATAGGGAGAGTTTGGGTTCAAGGGAGACTCTTCAGTAAAATAGCCCTCATCTCCGAGTTCCCTACACTTCGTCCGTTGAGATGTTGACAAATCTTTCAACTTTAAACTCCTTTGAAGCATCAAGCAGATTCAAAGTGCCTTCCACATTAGACCTTATAAATCTCAAAGGGTCAAGAATGCTTCTATCCACATGGCTTTCCGCTGCAAAATGCACAACCACCTTAGGGCGAAAATCCTCTAACGCATCAAAAACAGCCTTTCTTTCTACCAAATCTACATGATAGAATTTGTATTTTCCGTCTACTTCTTTCAGCCTTTCTAAGTCTCCTGCGTAGGTTAATGCGTCCAAAACTGCAACATCCCAGCCCTCTTTTACCGCTTGCCTTACAAAGGCGCTTCCTATAAAGCCCGCACCACCGGTAACTAAAACTTTCAAAGCAGGTCCTCCTCGGAAAGGTCTTTTAGCGCAGGGAGATTTTTGTCCTTGTTAGAAAGTATAACTTCATCTACCAAGTGAATGGGCCATTCTATTCCAATGTCTGGGTCGTCCCATCTTATACCGGCGTCATGGGCTGGTGAGTATTCACTGTGAGATACTTTGTAGATAACTTCAGCATAATCGGAGACCACCAAGAATCCATGAGCAAAGCCGGGAGGAATCCAAAGCATGTGTTTGTTTTCTTCCGAAAGATAAACACCTACCCACTTACCGAAGGTTGGGCTTCCTACCCTTATATCCACCGCCACATCAAATATAACCCCACTTACGCATCTTACAAACTTTCCCTGAACTTCTGGTTTCTTTTGGTAGTGTAGCCCTCTCAGAACACCTTTTTTTGAGGCGGAGTGGTTATCTTGAATAAATTCATAAGGTATCCCCGCTCTTTCAAACTCAGACCTCTTGTAGGTTTCCAGAAAAAAACCCCTCTCATCGGAAAAGACCTTAGGCTTTATAAGTATAACCTCAGGAATGGCTAAAGGCTCAAACTCAAAGGGCATGGAGCGATTCCTCTGCCAAACTCTTTAAATACTTTCCATACTCTGTTTTTGAGTACCTTTTGGCAAAGTGTAAGAGCTTTTCCCTGTCTATCCAGCCGTTCCTGTAAGCAATCTCTTCCACACATCCTATCATCAAGCCTGCCCTTTTTTCTATGGTAGCTACAAACTCTCCTGCCTTCAAAAAGCTATCATGAGTTCCCGCATCAAACCAAGCATAGCCTCTTCCTAAAAGCTTAACTTTAAGGTTTCCTTCTTTCAAATACTCTTCAAGCAAAGAAGTAATTTCATACTCCCCCCGTGCAGAGGGCTTTACCCTCAAGACCTTTTCCGAAACCGTTGAGTCAAACATATATACCCCTATGACCGCATAGTTAGACTTAGGATGCTTGGGCTTTTCTTCTATGCTTATCACTTTACCCTCTTCGTTAAAATCAACGATGCCAAACCTCTCCGGGTCTGGCACATGATAGGCAAACACATAAGCACCGCCTTTTTCTACCACTTGGTTTTTAGCCTCTTCCAAAAGTTGCGGAAGCCCATGTCCAAAGAGAATGTTGTCCCCTAAAACAACCATTACCGAGCAATCCTTTTCTAAAGTATCGCAGGCAGTCTTTACCGCATGGGGAAGCCCCAAGGGCTTTTCTTGCTTTACATAGTTTATGTTCATACCAAGCTCGCTTCCATCGCCTAAGAGATTTTTAAAAGCTTCTTCATCCTGAGGATTTACTACGATTACCACATCTCTTATCTTCGCAAGCATAAGAAGAGAGAGGGGATAATAGACCATCGGTTTGTTATAAATAGGCAAGAAATGCTTGTTAACTGTAAGGGTCACTGGATAAAGCCTTGTCCCCGAGCCCCCAGCAAGCAAAACCCCTTTCAATTTTAAGCCCCTCCTATTTATCTTGATAAAACTTTTATCATGAAAATAGGATGAATCACATCTGAAATTGTACTTAAGAATTTTTTCAAATCTACAGTTGGAGCTGTGGAAACATAAATAATATCTTTATCCCTAATCGGGAAATCCCTAAGAAGTAAAACAGTTGTAGCTTGAGAAAGGTCAAAATTATACACTATAGGAACTTTACCATCTTTTGTGTAAGCTTTATACGGAACTTTTATTTTATCTAAAAGTTCTTTATCTTCGTAGCGAAAAACAAAAACTCCTTTAGCATGAGCTATTTCATCCCTTAAGCCCCCAGCTCGAGCTAAGGCTTGAGAAAGTGTTATTCCAGTTGCTTCAAAATCTAGCTCCATATTTTTACCCGTTGCCCCTAAAATAGTTACTGATTGGTCTTGATATATAACCGTGATAATATCTCCGGGCTTAAGATTTATGTTTAATTCAGGATGTTTTATCAATTCTTCAAGAGGAAAGGTTATTTCTTTAGAACCTCTTGATATCTTTATCAAAGTTTTATGGAGAGGAGCTGTAGGTCCTCCGACTGCTCCTAAAACATCGAGTAAAGTAGAAATATTATAGGTTAAAGGAACGGTCTTACTTTCTTTTACATGCCCCAGAATAGTTACGGTAGATGAGTGAAAGGAACTTAAGGACACAATAACTTGAGGTTGATTAGCTTTGCCTTCGAGCCTTTTTTCAATCTCTTTAGCTACCTCTTCTGGAGTTTTACCTTTTACAAATACTCTCCCAACGAAAGGAACAGTGATATAGCCTTCGTCATCGACAATCTGTTTTGGGAGGGCAAAAGTTGAAGGACCTTGGGACTGAAATGGTGCTATAGGGATCTGTGAAGCAGAAGAAAAAAGCACAGCAGGAGGGGTTTCATAAATGAATACTTCTAAAACATCGCCTTTATCTATCCTCGGCGAGTATTTTTCGCTCTCAAACTCTTTTAACAGTGTTCTATAATCTTTTTTAGAGATAACAAAATTTGAAACTAATGAAGGAGTAACTTCTACAACTGTAAGATATTCGCTATCTGCACTTTTGATTGCGTGTGTGGAAGGACCTGTCTGAGGAATTAAATAAGAAAGCTGAGCACAACCAGTAACAAAAAAAATAATCAAAAGAAAGATAAATTCTTTTTTAACCACGTTTAAAGTAGTTACCATAATTTTTTTATTTTTCAAGAGGTCTGATATAATTTTTGAGCTAAAAATAGACTTTTTACGGAGTTAGAAACGAAAGCTTAAAATGAGTTCCGTTTCGATCTTCAAAAAAATTATTGACAAATCTTTTTAAACTGTTATAAAATTCTTTATCACTTAATGGGGGATTTCAAAATGAAATCAAACGATTTAACTATGCAGAACTGGCTAAATAGGAATTTTAAAAAACTATTCATTAGTTCTTTTAAAAACAATATTTCTTTTTTCATTCTTGTAATTTTACCTTTTTTTCTTTCTCTTGTATATTATACAATAATTTCTACTAAGGTATATGTTTGCGAATCAAAAATAGTTGTCAAAAACCTTAGTGAGTCAGGGAGCCTTTCTGGGCTTGGTACTTTTTTAAAAACCTTAGGTCTTGTTGAAGGAACAAGCTCTTATGGAAATATTTTGGTAAACTATATTCAGTCAAGAGATGTGATGTTAGCTTTAGAGAAAGATTTCAAAATTAAGAACTATTATTCTTCTAAAGAATGGGACCTTTTAAAGAGGTTTGATCCTTTTCATCTTGACCCAAGTTATGAAAATTTTCTAAAGTTTTATAGAAAATTTGTAGTTAATGCCTATATGGAACCTAAATACAATATTGTTATTCTTCAAACAAGGGCAAAAAACCCTGATTTCGCATTTCAACTTAATCAACAAATTCTTAAGTTAAGTGAAAATTTTATTAACGAAATGAATAAAAAGGTTTATAGTTCAGCCTTAAGTTATTTTGAGAGCCGGTTAGAAGAAAGTAGAAATAAAATAAAGGCACTTTCAGAAAAAATTGCTAAATTTTTAACCAAAACAGGTGTAGTATCTCCTGAACAACAGGTAGGAGTTTTATTACAACAGACAGCCAAGCTTCAAGAAAGTCTTATCTATAAAGAACTTGAGTTATCAAGATTAAAAATTTTAGCTCCACAAAATCCCAAAATTAAAGACTTAGAACGGGAGATATTTCAATTAAGAAACGAGATAAACAAAAACTTAAGCAAAATAGCTGGGACATCCACTTCTATAGGACCTCAAGCTGTTGAATTAGAGATGCTTAAAGCTGAGATGAATTTGTTGATGAAAGAATTAGAAGCCAATTTAAGTGCTTACTTGCAGGCTAAAAACCAAGCTATGATGCAACTTTTATTTGTAGAAACGGTTGAAGCGCCTATTAAACCTGATGCTCCAACCGAGCCCCGAGTTTTAAAAAATTTATTTACCATTTTTGTTTTATGCTTCATCATCTGGGCTCTCTATTGGTTCATAACTTCAGCTGTGAAAGAACATGCTGAATAGCGGCACGAAAATTTTTAAAAATTTTGATGGACTAAAAGTAATGATTAGAGTAATAAAAGCTTTGGTGATGAGAGAATTAATTACAAGATATGGTAGAAAAAATGTGGGATTTCTCTGGACTTTTTTTGAACCAGCATTTTTTGCTTTCCTTGTAACCCTTGTTTGGACTTTTGTAAGGATGCATGAAAGGTCTACTTTTCCCATTACTGCTTTTATTTACATAGGATATTCTAATGGGTTACTTTGGAGAAATACAATTAATCAGTGTTTTCATGCTATAAATGCTAATCAAGGTTTATTATACCATTCGATCGTAAAACCGATTGATTTGGTTATTAGTAGATGGCTTTTAGAATTTTTATCTGTAACAGGAGGTGCCATAGCTTTAGGTCTTTTATTCGGTGGTTTTGGCTATGTTCCTTTCCCTCATGATTTATCTTATTTACTTTTGGGATGGATTTTAATGGCTTGGTTCGGTTTATCTATGGGACTAATATTTTCAGCTCTTTCTGTTCTTTCTGAAGTTGTAGAGCATTTTATTCAAGCATTTTTGTATATTTTTTGGATTTTATCTGGTTCCCTTTTTGCAGCTGAATTTCTTCCTCCTAATGTAAGAAAATATTTTCTTTATCTTCCCACTCTTCATATCGCAGAAATGGTAAGGTATGGTCTTCTTGGACCAATTATGAATTACTATTATGATATTATCTATCCTGTCTTTTTTAATCTTATTGCTTTAGCGGTGGGCTTTTTCTTGTTAAAAATTGCTGAAAGAAAAATTGAAGTAGAATAGATAATGGAAAAATTTGTAAAACTTGAAAATGTAAGTAAAGCCTTTCCTATTAAAGGCGGAATAAAATATGCACTAAGAAACATAAATCTTACCATAAATTATGGAGATAGAATTGGTATTTTAGGGTTAAATGGTTCAGGAAAAAGCACTCTTATAAGAATAATCAGTGGAGCAACCAAGCCCACAACAGGAAAAGTAATAAAAAGAATGAAAGTTAGTTGGCCTTTAGCTTTTCAAGGAGGTTTTCAAGGAAGTTTGACAGGACTTGATAATCTTAAGTTTATATGCAGGATCTATGGAATAGATTGGAAAGAAAAAGTTAAGTTTGTTCAAGATTTTGCCGAATTAGGAAAATATTTTTATGAACCTGTAAAAACTTATTCTTCTGGAATGAGAGCAAGATTAGCTTTTGCCTTATCCATTGCCATTGATTTTGATTGTTATTTAATTGATGAAATTGTTGCAGTAGGGGACCAAAGATTTCAACATAGATGTAAACTCGAACTTTTTGAAAAAAAAGGAGATAGAACTTTTGTAATAGTATCTCATAGTCCACATCATATTAAAGATTTTTGCAATAGGTTTTTCGTTCTTTCAGATGGGTATCTTTTTGAGTTTGAAACCTTTAATCAAGCCTGGAATTTTTATTCAAAATTATAAAGTATTCTTCTACTTCTTACTTTCGCAAACGGTTCTCTATAACTGCCTGACTGCTATCAACCCTTCAGAGATATTTCTTGATATGAAACAGAAGAGGTGATTAATACCCAAAGATTCAAGAAATGGTTTTAAACTTCTTGATAGGTTCGTATTGAGCAACCATTCTATTTCTTTACTGTCGCGATTATGTTTGAAGAAAGAGAAATTTACTTTGAAAAGACAGAAAATTATGCAAATGGTTTTTACCCTAGTGATTTACTCGCAACCTTAGGTAAATTTGAAGTCCAGTAATTTTTATATAACCATAACCTGTTTCTGAATAAAAAGGTTAATCCTAAAAGTTATAAGATAGCCTTGTTTGGCTACCTTTTCAGCTAACTTTACATATTCAACAAACTTTTCTACCGGCTTTATAATTCGGTCTGAAAGACAAACCAATAAAACTTCAGAAGGCTCAACATTAAGCCTTTCTAAACAATATTTTATTCCAAGGGCTATAGCAGGGGCAGTGTTTTTTTCTTGCTGGCTCAAGAAGAATTTTATCACTAAGGTTTTTGGAAATCTCGTTTAACTCTGCAAGTACATGAAATTTATACTGCTCGTTAGTAAGTAAAATAATATCTCCAGGAGATAAAATTTTTAAAATTCTTTCAATTGTTTGCTGAAGGAGGGATTTTTTGCCATTAAGTTTCAAAAATTGCTTAGGGTAAGTTTCTCTTGATGCAGGCCAAAGCCTTGTTCTTGAACCACCAACAAGAATTAAAACTTTCATCTACCCCTTTAAAAATCCAAACAAGGTTATAAGAATAGCAAGAAAGGAAAAACCTACTACTATTAACCACTGCATAAAATTGAAACGTCTTTCTAAAGCCTCGAATCTCGCATTCATTTCTCTTTGCAAAGCTTCAAATCTATTATCAATAGCTTCAAACCTTGCATTCATCTCCTCTCTTAAAGCCTTCTGCTCAGCTAATACCCCTTCAAACCTTGCATTCATCTCCCTAAGTAAAGATTCAAACCTCTTATCACTTGCCTCAAATCTTACTTTCATCTCTTCTCTCAGAGCTTTAAGCTCCTCTTCCACCCTAATAAGCCTCTCAAGCAAAGAAATAGTCTTTAATTCTTTTTCCTTTTCCTGAAAATATTGAGATAAAACCTCAGGAAGAAGAGAAAGTATAATCTGCTTTAATTGTTCCTCAGAAAATCCCTGCATAAGGAAAGAATAAAATACCTGTTAGATTTGTCAAGAGAAAAAGGGATATTTTTAAAATTTTAGTTTACACGATACGTTTTGTAGCGATACTATTTTAGATGGGAGGTATGAAGAAACGTTAAATCAGAACTTAAAACAAAAAGCGTGGAAGACCTCAAAATTATGCAAACAAGGTTATTATAGCTTTTCGGTTGTATCAAACTTTAATGGGATACCCATCACATAGAAACGCTTTCCTTGGCTTCTCAACAAAACCTTCCTACCCCTTCTTTACAGGATTATCACTACAGAGTTAAAAATTTAGATGCGAAGCTTTTGAAAGTTCTTATGGATGCGATAGACATAATTCAAAGGGTTTTAGAACTTGGATGTGAGCCTGCTATAAGGGTTTAAAAAACCTTTAGGATGAAAATAAGACATCCAGTTAAAAGTTATCGATGGAGAAACTGGAAAAGGGTATGGTAGATACAGGTACCGGATAGAGCCATTATTTGGATCAATAAATTTAAAGCTTGGTTTAAGCTTGATGGGAGTGAGATTTACATGATTGCCCTTTATCTGTTTTGGATAAATTACATGATTTCATTTTTTAACAAAAATGTTTACCCAAAGATCATTTGTAGGGAAACCAAAAGCAAATGTTTTTTGAAACAGCCTCATAAAAATTTTTAGCTATTTTTGAAAATTAAATGCTAAATATATGTTAATTTTTTAAATTTTTTAAAATTTTAAGAAAATTTTTAAAAAATAACAATTTAAGGTTGCTTTGCAGATTAGTTGATATTTAGGCTAATTTAAGTGGCTAATAATAAAAAAAGCCCGCACAAGGCGGGCTCTAAAAAACATAAACTAAAAAAATCTTACCAGCTATATCTTAACATTATTTTTCCTGTATAGCCTGAGTAATCTCCGTTAAAGTCACCTCTTCCTGAAATCTCAAGCCCAAGGTTCTTCTGAAGCATAAATTCTCCTCCAAACTGAACAATAAAAGTAGTTCTGTTTATCTCCTTTGATATTTCCCATCTTGTTGGGTCGCTTCTCATATAATTAAGCGCACTTATATCGTTTTCTCCAAATGCCTGTTCCAATCTTCCATATGCAAAAAGATTTACTGGTATGCCACCTGCCTTAGTCTCACCAGCAACCATAACACCAACCAACCCTTTCCACATATGTTTGTTATCAGGATCATAATATCTATCCCAACTTGATACCCTATTTCCAGCACTGTCATAAACCTTTGTCCAAAAACTTTCAGGATTGTAATAAGTATATTTTATTCCAATCTCAGGAATTATGTTTAATTTCCCTCTATAAACCTTACCAATAAGTACCTCTGCATGCACACCATTCATATTGTAACTTGCCTTCTCTTTAAGCTCAAAATTAAATCCTGTGCGCCCATGATAGTCATTTGAACTACTAAATCCATATACGTTGTACCTCAAATAAGTATCCTTCATCATTTTCCACATACCTGCTATACCAACTGAAAAGATGTCAGAATCACCATCTTTGGCTGAACTAATACTATAATCATATTCAGCTCTCAAATAATTGGCATAGATACCTAAAGAAAAGTTCTTTGTAAGGAAACCTCCTAATCCAATATTAAATCCATAAGCATCAGCATCAAAACCAAGGTCATCTGCATCAACATAAGTGTAAAGAGGTTTAAACCACATACCACCACGATATTCTATTCCACCAACACTATATCCAGCTCCAACATCACTAACACCAGAAGATGCAAGCATTATTGGCTGATAACCCTTTACAAGAATCAAAGGAGAAGATATAGGTAGAAAAGTAAAAACATTGTCTACCATAATAGAATTAATTATAACCCCACTTGTTATACTACTAACTGGTCCTAATGCTTGTTCTGGATTATTTAAAGCTGAATACTTAAAGATAATCTGGGCATCCTTATCAGTTATAGTTGAGTTATACCATGTTACATCAATAAGTGGGTTTATATAGCCTTTCTCTAACCCGCCCCAGTTACCATCTACTGTTCCATTATATTCAATTATAATATAGGGAGTATTCACTACTATGTATTGAGCACTGTTATTCCAAAGCCTTACAACTAAGGTTGTGCTATTAAGATTAAGTGCTGAGCCACTTGCAACATAGATAGGAGCTATATTAGGACCAGTCCCAGGTGCTCCAAAGGTAATAGCAAATTTATCCTTAAGAGTTACATTTGAGCCGGTATCAACATAAAGAGTACGAATTTTTGCTCCAGAGGGAACATTACCCCAAACAACTACCTCACCAGGATTTGAAAGCTCAACCGTAGAATTAGTAATATAAATTCCAGCTACCTTATACACATTTCCACTTGCATATACTTTAATGGTTCCATTATTTGTAAGAGTTGTATTTGAATCTTTTAAATAAATTCCAATGCTGTTAACTGACCCACTTGTAGATATGACAGGCACAACTACATCACCCTCTGCCAAATAAAATACCTCGTTAACTGACCCACTTGTAGATATGGCAGATACATCAATAAGCCCCTTATTAAGGATAGTTGATCCAGTTTGTGCATTTTCCACATATACTCCAGTTGCATTGGCAGACTGCACACCTTGAGCTGAAACCTGAATATTTCCACTACTATCATTCAAAAGAGTTCCTTCAAGGTTATATACGTTAAATACGTATACTCCAGTTGCATCTGCGTCATTGCCAGTTCCTGTTACCTTAATGGTGTCCTTATTGGTAAAGTTTCCGATAGTAGTTGGCTCGGTAACAGCTAATCCATAAGCATTTGCAGTTCCATTTGATGCCTTTGCGGGAGTAGAATATAAATTGTGTCTTTTAATAAAATATTTTAGAGGCATAATAAAAATTTTTAATATTTTTTAAATTAATGATAACATA
>LDZR01002243.1_pt1 | contig 30859 bp, 31 predicted proteins | sample 615371 | NCBI WGS metagenome assembly LDZR01 (sample SAMN03408294, study PRJNA278302) | terrestrial metagenome | isolation source: oil reservoir sample K2 | place: USA: Alaska, North Slope, Kuparuk formation | collected 2013
GGATAGTAGCGAGTGTTATCCCAGAGCACTTTTCCCGACCAATCGAGTATATGCAGTGCGCCATCATACACTAGGATATAATTTTGAGAGATCGCAAAATCCATTATGCGAGAGAAATTCTTCGTCCAGAGTAAGCTTCCATTTTCACTATAAACTCTCAAGTAAGAAGCTTCTTTCGAATAAAAAGTTACAACGAGTTTTTCATCATCCGTAAGCTCTACAGAACCAACAGCACCTTTCCACGGTTCAATGGTTCTTATGATATTTCCGTCTCTGGAGAAGATATAGATTTTGCTTTTCTCAGCAACAGCAACAGTTTTTCCGTTTGTAGCGACTTTTTCGCCAAAATCCAATCCCCAAAGCTCATTTCCACCTATGTCAAAAACCTTAACGACGCTACCATTCCTTACATAGCTTCTTGCCACAATTAAATCGCCGGCTGTACTTAGAGAAGTTACATTGAACTCCTTTCTCCAGAGCTCAGAACCCGTGGGAGAGTATACTATAAGATAAAACGGAGAGAAAGTAAAAGTAGACTCATCAAGCCACTTAATATTATAGATCCCAAGGGCTATAACATCTTTTGAGATATCAAATGTCCCAAAACCACCATAAGGTAGTAACGTTACGTTTCTGACTATCTTTCCATCCCTTATAAAAAGCAAGCTCCCATTTTCGGGGTTTTTGATATTCCCTGATACGTCACCTTAACAACGAGGGTGTCATTTTGAAACCCTATTCCATCTACATCCCATTCAAGGCCGAGATCAAGTCTGTATATTCTATCTAGCAGAGGATCTCTTTTGGAAGTTTCCTCCCAGTAGTTCAATGTCCAGAATATTAGAAAGATAAACAGAATGTTCAGCAAAATCCGTACCTTTTTACTCACCTTACTTCCCTTTATTACTTCTCAACATTGTATTTAAACCTTTTCCCCTATTAGCTTCATGATTTTGCTGTGCAGCTGTTTGATAAGCTCCCTTCTGTCCTCCATCAGCACAACATCACTAGCTCCAATCACTTCAAGATTAAAGGCAAAAGGCGAGGGCAATTCATTATGCTCTACCACCACTTTTATCTTTCCTTCCTTAACCCAGCTCAAGAAGAGTTCTGCATTCTCTATATCCATCTTATCCTCCATTATCTCCCTGTAAACTTCTTTCAAAAGTGGAAAATCTGGGTAGTTTTTCTTCAAAAGCCTCAAGAGAGTTTGTGCATTTAACTGCTGTCTGCTTAAGCTCTTCTTTCTCCCCATATATCTTCTAAGAATAAGCAAACCTCTGTTTGCTACATGCCTGAAACGTCTCTTTAAAAGCTCTGTATTGTCCAATGCTCTCTTTAAGGTTTCCCTCACATTCTCAATCTGAAATAGCTCCCTAATTTCTTCCTCGTTTAAGATCTTTTCCTTAGGAAGGATAAGCATGAACCCGTTATCACTTATTGCTATTCCAACATTCGTTTTCTTCTTTTTGCTGATGATGTAGGCAAAGGCCCTGCTCAAAGCTTCATTGGCCCTTCTCCCTATCAGTGTGTGGAAGAAGTATTTAACTCTCCTTTCATCAAAGATCCCCTCAACAAGAAGAAGTTCGTCATCTGGGATAGTTGAATACCTCTCCTGTTCTCTAAAATACCCCAAAATGGCCCTTGCGGCCTTTTCATCAATTTTGTACTTTCTTATGAGAAGCGACTTTGCTCTTTTACTGCTTAGAAGGGCCTTAACCTCTCTTCTAAAACGCTGCACGTCCAAAGCTAGGTCAAAACTTAAGGGCAGCATTTCAGAAAACCATGCTGGAATTGTTGGCTTTGCTCCTTCCTTTGGCTGAACATAAACTCTATTCGCTCTTGATTTTTTAAATTCGTAGGTTCTGCCAGACAGAACAAAAATATCCCCCGGCATTAATCTTTCTGCAAATTCTTCTTCAACAGTTCCAATAAAATGCTTATCAAGGGTAAAAACTTCGATTTTTGCCTCATCTGGGATTGTCCCGGTGTTCATATAGTAGATGGCCCGTGTCATTTTGCCCCTTCTACCAAATTTCCCTTCTTCTTCATCAAACCAGACCTTTGCATAGACTTTCTTCTCTTCCAAACCTGCATATTCGCCAGCCAAGTAACGTAAAACACTCACAAAGTCATCAAAGCTTAAATTACGATATGGATATGCCCTTCTAACAAGGTTGTATGCTTCATTTATATCCCACACCCTTTCCAGAGCTATCCCAAGCACATGTTGCACAAGGACATCCAGTGGATTTTGGGGAATTTTAATCCTGTCAAGCCTCCTACTTCTTGCATTATGTGCTAAAACAGCACATTCCACCAAATCATCCCTATCCAAAACGAGGATTATCCCCCTACTTACCTCATGCAACCTATGACCTGCCCTTCCGATTCTTTGAAGTGCTCTATTAACACTCTTTGGTGAGCCAATGAGGACAACCAAATCTATTGTGCCTATGTCAATCCCGAGCTCCAAACTGGTTGAGCTGATCACTGATTTCAACTCTCCTCTCTTCAATTTCTCCTCTACTTCAAGCCTAACGTCCCTAGAAAGGCTCGAATGGTGAGTTTCAATTAATTCCGCATATTTAGGATACTTTTTCTTAAGGTGATATGCAACCCTTTCAGCCCCGCTCCTCGTGTTTGTAAATATTAACGTTGTTCTATGCTGCTCTATAAGTTCATCCAAGCGTTTATATAGAGCCCCACTCAGCTCATTAGCTGGGGCATAGATTAAGTCTTCCACCACGCTCTCAACTTTGATTTCAGTCTGCTTTGCAAAGCTAACATCTACAACTAAACCGGAACGAGGAGTACCATCATCATTAAAGCCAAAAACAAATTTAGCAACTTCTTCTAGAGGGTGTATCGTTGCGCTTAAGCCAATTCTAACAAAATCACCAGCCAGATTTTGGAGCCGTTCTAAACTCAGAGCCAAATGAGTCCCTCTCTTGTTCTCAGCTAAAGCGTGGACCTCATCAACGATAACATATTTGACTGTTTTTAACCTCTGACTGAACTTGGGAGCATTTAGAGCTATAGCCAAGCTTTCGGGAGTTGTTATCAAAATATGAGGTGGCTTTTTTACCATTTTCTGCTTTTTATAGCTTGATGTGTCACTTGTCCTCACTGCAACCCTTATTTCTGGAAGCTCATAGCCCAGTTCCTTATAAATTTGTCTTATCTCACTCAACGGCTCATCAAGGTTCCTCCTTATATCATTGTTCAAGGCCCTAAGTGGAGATACATAGAGAACGTAAATCTTGTCTTCAAGCTTACCTTCTTTTCCCAGAAGAACAAGCTCATTTATGGCGGCGAGAAAAGCGGATAAAGTTTTCCCACTACCCGTTGGTGAAGATATAAGAACATTCTCCCCCTTGTGAATCTCAACAACTGCATATCTCTGGGGGGGTGTAAATGTTCCAAATTTCCGTTTAAACCATTCTCTAATAGGTTCATCCAGTATAGCATAAATTTCATCATCGCTGTATTCCCTGGTAGCAAACCTTATCATGACTCCTCATCTATCTTACATAGGCGAACTTTAAAAATTTTGATTCTATTTTCGAACCAAATTATTTATCGATACAAAATTAAATATTAACAAAAAAACCACAGAGAAGAGTGAACTACCCTGCCCTTTCGGAAGGGGACTTCCCACCCGATGAGTTAAATTCTTCTCATTAATCTTACCTAAAACAAGACTTATTGAAAGTACAAGGGCTAAAAGGAGGACCCCCGTAAGAGTTAGTTCTGCCTCTCCAGAAACCTTAAGTCCCATAAAAACTATCAGGCTCATTAAACTCCAAAAGACAATGGCCGCAATCTCGGGCCTAATGCCAACTAAGGATGATATAATATCAGCACTTCCAGCTATATACGCTATAAGAGCCCCATAGGCTAAAGCAGAAATGCTCAAGAACATCACAACTCCACCCATCTTTCCCAAATGTTCCTCGGTGAGCTTTGAAAGGCTCTTTCCTAGGTTCTTGGAAGCAACTTCAAGGACAAAGAGAGCAGTTAAAAGTGTCATCAACCCCAGATTCAATAACCACAAAAACTCCAAGAAACCTGCTCCCCTCAATGCATACGGCAATCCCAAAACACCCGCTCCAATTTGAGTTCCTATGAGCATTGCACTTGCTTCAGCCAATGTTAACCTCTTCATGTTCCCACCAATTGTGAAAGAAATTCATAGCATATAAAAGACTTGCTATATATAAAGAAAATATTCCTAAAAGACAAATAAATGCACCTAAGTATGCTTGTATCCATTAGAAGACATGAATCGCCGTTGCTTTAAAGCTTAGATAAACCTCTTTATCCTCCTTAATTTCCATCTCAAGAAGGGATGAGCGGGTTATAAATGCCCTGAGCTCGATTCCTCCAATATCAAGAGTCAGTCTTACTAAGGATCCCAGATCCTCAACCGCCAGAACTTTAGCTTTGAATTCATTTCTTGCAGAACTTTTTATAGGTTCACTTGATATTATGATGTCTTCCGGCCTTATACCAATTCTAACTTTTCCTTTGACCTCTATGGGAAGTTCAATTAAAATGCCATTAGTCTTCAAAACTCTCCCCTCTCCAATTCCCTCAATTATATTCTCAAAGCCGAGGAATTTTGCCACTTCTTCATTTTTCGGCCTTCCAAATACTTCTCTAACTTCTCCAGTTTGAATTAATTTTCCATTCAACATAACCCCTACTCTATCTCCCAAGCTTACTGCCTCCTCAAAGGAATGGGTCACGTGAAGAGCCGTAAAATTTAGCTCCTTATGCCAGTATTTCATTTCTTGAATAAGCTTAGATCTAGTTTGAATATCCAGGTTTGCAAATGGTTCATCAAGAAGAAGAAGTTTCGGCTCCAAAACCAAGGCCCTTGCAATGGCAACTCTTTGAGCCTCCCCACCACTCAATGTTTTTGGTTTTCTGTGCAGGAGGTGAGAAATTCCAAGGATTTCTCCAATTTCCTTAACTTTTTTGTCAATTTCATTCTTTGGAATTTTTTTCAGCTTTAATCCGTAAGCTATATTATCGTAGACTTTCATGTGCGGAAAGAGAGCATAGTTCTGAGGGATATAAGCTAATTTTCTCTTTTCAGGCGGCAAAAATGTTATATCATTGCCATTCATGAAAATTCTTCCAGAATCCGGAACAAAAATTCCAGCAATGAGCTCAAGTAGAAGTGTCTTTCCAGCACCACTTGGGCCTAAAATTATCAAATACTCTCTGTTTTTCACTTCAAAGGTAATATCGTGGAGCTTAAATTCCCCCCAGTTTTTGCTAATGTTCTCAACCCTAAGCATTTCTTGACCTCCCCACAAGCCACCTTAAGATAACAAATATGCTCAGGCTCAGCAGCACGAGAATAACTGAAATTGGCCTTGATGCCCTTAACCCATAATTGTTAAAGTACTCCATAACCAGAATTTGAGCTGTTTTTGGGTAATATGATATGATAAGAATCGCACCGACTTCACTTATTGCCCTTGCCCATGTCATTATTGCACCGCTTAAAATTGAAGACATAGCCATAGGAAGAGAAATCGTAAAAAATGCTCTGAGCTTACTGGCTCCCAAAGTTCTCGCGACGTGCTCAAGTTTCTCATCCACTGCTAAAAATCCATCCCTAGCAGCGTTAATTGTGAAGGGTGCAGAAACAAAAAGCATTGCCATAATTATCCCTAGATAACTATCCAAAATCTTGTTTGAGAAAGTTACAAGGAGCATAATACCAACGACGGAATGAGGAATCACAATCGGAACATCAACAACGGCTTGAACAAAGCTTTTACCCTTAAACTCTTTTCTTGCAAGAATATAACCTAAAGGTACTCCAAAAAACAGGGAAATTAACATTGTAGCTGTTGAAGTTAGAAGGGAGTTTCTAAGAGCAATTAAAACAAGTTCATCTTTTAAGGTTCTCATCAACATTTCCCAGTCAAAAAGCTGCTTACTTACAATAACAACTAAGGGCAAGAGAATATACAAAATCATGAAAGTGCCTATCAAAGCAAAGAACCCCGTTACATAGTCACGCTTCATATATTCACCTCTGAAAAGAGAGATAAAAAGTTTAGCCTTCAACTTTCACCTCATCCTTAATTTCTTCTGGAACGTTTCCAAACCCCACAGGTGGCCATATAAAATCGTGATAGTTCTTCTCAAAAATCTCCTTACCTTTTTCACTCAACATGAAGCGAAGGTACTGGAGAGCAAGTTCCCTACCAGAAGTATCTTTCAACACTGTGATTCCATAAACAATTGGTTCTGCTTTAATAGTATTTCCAGTCGAGCCTAATGTTATTGAAATCCGCTCATAATGCTCCGCTAAACTAAATTCCTTTAGGTTAATCTCTCTTGGCAGTGCAATGAATCTCAGGTTGTGCTGCATTGCAACGCTTTTGTAAATGAAATAATAATCTAAACTACCGCTCTCTACTAAACCTGTCAAATCCGTTTCCTTTGGCCTTATAACAACTTTATCGGTTTTAATTTGAATATCTTTCGGGGCGATTATGTTGCTTCCTTCAGCGTAGATATTCGTGTTCTTCTCTACAAGAGTTTTGAAGATGGGTTTTCCATAATAAAGATCAGCAAGTTTCATTACCATAATGCTGCGGTAGCCACAGGGGTCCTGATTCGGATCACTGAAGCCAAAAGAAACGTCTTCTCTTGCTAAAATTTCATACCAATTTTCAGAAGTTATCTCATCAGCATATTTGCTCTTATCTGTAAAGGCAATTACAATTTCATTAGTTGCAAAGAGGACATAGAAATCTGTGAAGTTAGGCAGCAACAGCTGGGGAATTAGAGTATAATCGGCCACAGCCACTATATCAGCTTTTTTCCCCAAGTCGGTGACTTTTCTAACTGCCATCACACTCCCGCTTGCCTCTGCTTGAATCTCTAAATCATAACCAAGACTCCTCTTGGAGTATTCTTTAAAAGCCTCACTAACATCGTTTAAGGGTTCGCTCAGAGAACCAGCGTGAAAAATTTTCAAAGTTGCTCTTATAAGTTCCCCTTCTGCTGTAGAAGAGTCTTGCTTATCTTTGACTTCTCCCCCAATACAACCACTTGCAATCAGCCCAAGAAAGAGAACCCCTAAGATGATTAAAGACACAGTCTTCATAACACCACCACAAAAATAGTCAACTTTGAATATTTAAACATTTTGAGTAAATAACCATATTAAAGTTAAGTCAAATTATTTACTCCAGAAGGATTTTTATACTTGAATTCCTAAACTTCTAAAGGTGAGAGAATGAGAATGGTGCTTATAGATGGAGAGCACTATCCCGATGTAACTGCGTGGGCCATAAAAAAGATTGGAGATGTCTCATGTGCAGTTTTCCTAGGCGGCACAGAAAAGATAGGGGATATGAAATCCCTAGAAGAAAAGATAGGTGTTAAATTGTATTATGGCGAGAGCTATATTTCGAATATTAAAAAAGCCATTAACGAAAATAAGATTGGGGAAGTTATCGATCTGAGTGATGAGCCGGTGCTGAATTATGAAGACCGCTTTAGAATAGCTGCAGTACTATTAAAACATGGTATAAAATACAAAGGAGCTGATTTTGAGTTTTCTCCAAAAGAAATGGTCCAAATTAACAAGCCAAGCCTTACAATACTTGGAACAGGAAAGAGAGTTGGAAAAACAGCTATAAGTGGATTCGTTGCGAGAACACTAAAAGAGATCTCAAAGCCAATAATAGTAACAATGGGACGAGGAGGCCCAGAAGAACCAGAAATAATTGAAGGAAATAAACTGGAGATCACCCCCGATTTCCTAGTTAGGGTAGCAGAATCAGGCAAACACGCCGCCTCAGACCATTTTGAAGATGCCCTAACTTCAAGAGTTATCACTATAGGTTGCAGAAGATGTGGAGGCGGAATGGTCGGATTTAGCTTCTTTGATATAGTTAATAAAGGAATAAAACTTGCAGAAAAGCTTGAAGGGGATATTGTGATATTAGAGGGAAGTGGAGCCACGTTTCCAGCTGTTAAAGCAGATAAATACATAACTGTGGTGGGAGCCACGCAAAGGATTGAGTTTATAAAAAGCTATTTTGGGCCATTCAGAATTGGCCTTGCAGATTTAATTGTTATAACTCTCGCGGATATGGTAAGCAAAGAAAAGATTGAAAAAATTCAAAAGATTATAGAGAGTATAAATCCAGATGCGGAGATCCACTTGACTGCATTTAAACCAAGGCCCTTAAGTGAGATAAAAGGTAAAAAGGCAATTCTTGTAATGACTGCCCCTCCAGAAGGGTTAGAAAAAGCAGCTAGACACTTAGAAAATCGTTATGATGTGGAGATCGTCGGCAAAAGTGCCAACCTTGCCAATCGCCCCAAGTTAATTGAGGATTTAAGTCGATTTAAGTATTATGATACAGTTCTTGTTGAGTTGAAAGCCGCCGCCGTAGATGTTGCCACAAAAGAAGCCCTAAAGTATGGAAAAGAAGTTATATACATTGACAACGAACCGGTAAATATAGATAACAAGAATTTGAGAGAAGCTGTGTTAGAAATTGGGTGGGAACTTAAGGGGGAGAGAAAATGATAATTGTAATTGATCCTGAAAAAAATACAAGAATACCTTTCTCTAGAGGAATCCTAACTAGATCTATAACCACCACAGGGGTTGATGTGGGTATAGCTTATTCTATAGCAACTGAAATAGTAAAAGACCTTCAAAGAAAAAAGATAAAATTGATAACAAAAGAGGAAATTAGAAAGATAACGTATGAAAAACTCATAGGACACGGTTTAAAAGACGCTGCCAGAAAATACCTCTTTTGGCATGAACTTAGAAGACTAAAATATCCAATGATAATACTCATAGGTGGAGCAACAGGAGTTGGAAAATCTACCCTAGCTACAGAACTAGCCTTTAGACTTGGAATAAGAACAGTTATTGGCACAGACACCATTAGAGAGGTCATGAGAAAAATGATAAACAAAGAGCTTTTACCATCAATACATACTTCCTCATTTTTAGCCTGGAAAGAACTTAAAAACTTACCAAGAAACGTGGATCCTCTTATATATGGTTTTGAAACCCAGGTGAGGTACACTAGCGTTGGAATCAATGCAGTCATAGAACGTTCATACAAAGAGGGATTTAATACAATAATCGAGGGCATTCATCTCGTCCCTGGTTATGTATCACTCAATGATAGGAGTTTTATGTATTTGATCAGTTTAAAGAGCCCAGATGCCCTTGAAGCGAGATTTTATGAACGAGCCCATTATAGCCTTCGACCAGCAGAGTATTACATAAAAAATATTGAAGAGATCATTCACATTCAAGAGTATTTAATCAAAAAAGCAAGAGAATATGAAATTCCGATAATAGAAAACATTGAGCTTGAGAGATCCATAAATAACATAATGGCCCATTTAATGGAAGACATATCTAAAAGGCTTAAAGAAAAGGGGATCAAACTGAAGATTGAATAACAAAAACTCTTTTATCTTTTAAAAGTATTAATACTTAGAAGTCACTTTATGGTGATCCAAATGGATGAAAATGCCCCAATTAAAGTTTACATGACAAAGAAACTCATTGCTGTTAAACCAGATGACACCATTCAAGAGGCCTGCAGAGTTATGGTGGAATTTGACATCGGCTCTCTTGTAGTTGTTGATAATGGCAATGTTGTGGGCTTCTTCACAAAAAGTGACATTATAAGGAGGGTGATTGTTCCCGGCTTAGCTTACAATACTCCTGTAGCGGAGATCATGTCAAAGGAATTAATTACTGTGAATGCGAATGTTCCTTTAAAAAAAGTTTTAGAAATAATGGCAGCAAAAAGGATAAAGCACATGCTCATTGAAGAGGAAGGAAAAGTTGTAGGAATCTTCACTCTAAGTGATCTCCTTGAAGCTAGCAGAAGAAAACTTGAAACAGCCATTTCGGCAGAGTGATCATCATGATAAAGATAGCTCATATAAGTGACACCCATATAACAAGCGGAGAAGCTTACAAAGGATATGCCTACGACCTAATAGCCAATGAGATAAACACTCTAGATTACAACTTAGTTATCCACACAGGAGACGTTACAAATGATGGGTTAAGAGAAGAATATGAAAGAGCGAGTTATGAACTGAAAAAGATACAAAAACCTCTTATTGTGCTTCCTGGTAACCACGATGCCAGAAATGTTGGATATGAACTCTTTCAAAAGTATATCGGACCATTAAATGGTATATATGAGTGGAAAGACCTAGTGATAATCTGGACAGATTCAACAATCCCTGATTTGAATGACGGAAGAATAGGTGGATACAAATTTCGCTGGCTCAAAGAGAAGCTCGAAGAATATTCCCACAAGAAATTTAAGATCGTCGCCTCACATCACCATTTAGTGCCTTTACCTGACACTGGAAGAGAAAGAAACGTCCTTTTTAATGCAGGCGATGTATTGGAGTTGCTCCTCAAACATGAGGTTAATCTTTATTTGTGTGGCCACAAGCATGTCCCTAACATCTACAGTGTGGAAGGTCTTGTAGTAGCAAACTCTGGATGCACCTCATGTCGAAAAACAAGAAAAGGAGATGTAAACAGTTATAACATGATCAAAATTAAAGACAATGGAAAAATATCAGTGACAATCAAACGAGTGACAGAGGATATTCATAAAAGGGACTTCACAGTTAAGAAACAAAGGATTTTTATTCCCAGAAAGAAGAGGCTGTTTAGGATTATCCAAATTAGTGAAAGTAATGTCTCGGATAGGATATACTTTAGAGAAAAGGTGCTAAAAAACGCCATAAAAGCTATCAACGAGAGATATAAACCAGATCTAGTAGTTCACTGCGGGGATATAGTGGAAGTTGGGATTGAGAGATATTATAAAAAGGCCTATGCTCTTTGGGAAAAGATAAAGGGTAAGAAAATTATTGTTCCAGGACATAATGACATAACTTACTTGGGCTACGAGCTGTTTAGAGAATATTTTGGAGAACCTGAAATTATAGAAAATGAGAACTTCACTTTCATACCAATTATATCGGCCCAATACGAAACCCCAATAGGGGTGGTAGGAAGAATAGGTCAAAAAATCCTTAGAGAGCACTTGAAAAAATACGAGGATACCTTCAGAGTTATAATTATGCATCACAATATAACCCCAATACCCAAAAGCCGGGAAATAGGATTTTTAGAGGACGGAGGAAACGTTTTGAAGATATTGACCGATGAAAAAGCAAATTTAGTTCTAACAGGCCATGGTGGAAATAGTCTAGGAATGAAGATAGAACAAACACCAATAGTAAATGCTGGTTCAATAAGTTGGGAGCTCCACAGAAATCCCTTTGGAAATTCATTTAATTTGATAGATATCTACGAAGATATGATCGCAGCCTTTGAAATCCAAGCAACTTGGGGATCTAGAAAGCTCCTAGGAATATGGAAAATTAAAACAGAGATGCCATGGGATTAACCAAAGAAGGCACCCATCATGTCCATCTGCTCTTCAGAAAATCCTTTAACCTTAAATTCAGGCATTTTATCAATTAACTCAGCATATCTCTCCTCGCTTACCTTCTCTGAGGCCCCATTTTTTATATAAAATGCCTTCAGAATACCCTCCGCTTTATAAGCAACTAAAAACTCTCCAGTTTCTATGTTTCCAAAGTCTACGAATATAGCATTGCCACCAGTGTAAGGCTTCTTACACTTAAAGGGAACACTCGCAGAGTTTAACATAGCATCTCCAAGCGCAAAGTTTGCTTTTTTACCATTTATTTCAGTCCAAAAAGGAATGCCCTCAAAGTCACCTTCCACCACTACAAGGGTTTTTTGTCCATCAAATTCTATAACCGGAGCACCCTTATTCTCAAGTATATGAAAAAGTTCCTCAATTGTCTCAGCATTCTTTAAACTTGCAACGAATCCTTCAACTTTCATGTCAATCCCTCCATTTTTCTTTCCAAAAGAAATAAGCGAAGAGATTTATAATTATTCCTCCTCTATAAACTCGCCTTCTTCACCCTTTTCATTGGAAAGTTCTCTCAAACGATCAATACCAGAACCAACTGCTATGAGTATATCCCCTTCTTCAATAATTTCGTCTTTTGAAGGGTTGTAAATATAACGAGACCCTCTTTTTATTGCTATTAGCCTAATACCAACTTTTGTAGGGAGTTTAAGCTGTTTTAAGGGATTTCCAATGAGTATTGAGCCTTTGTTAACTTTAACCCTGCCAATTTCCTCATCAACATCATGCATTATCTTTCTTATCACCGGATGAGGTTCCACATCCCTAAGAACTAAATCTGAAATCTCATATGCAGAATCAGATATCTGCTCATTGATATTGGCCATCTCAATTATGCTTAACAACTTCTCGGGATCTTCTTCATATTTAGCAGCCCTTAAAGCCAGTTTTTTAACTTTAAGCGTGAGTTCATCCATCTTCTCCTCAAGAATATAAACTTCATCAGCTATATCCTCACTATCATACATAACTGAAGAAAATGCAAGGTCTACCATAAGGGAAGAGAGGTTTTTCATTTCTATCAAGCAGTCTTTAATCTCCTCAAGCTCTTTCATCGCCAATCACCCTGATAATACCTCTAGCAATTTCCTTAAGATGTCCCACAGATGTTTGAGTACCCCTACCAATAAGTACATCACCAGGTTTTATCTTAAAGTCCTTATCCGGAGCGAATATCCACCTCTTACCCCTTCTAACAGCGATTATCCAGACACCTGTATTGCTTGCCAATTTTAAGTCTCCCAGAGTCTTCCCCACTAGAATTGACTCTTGTGTAACTGTTATTTTAGCTATAACCTCCTCACTTTCCATTATTGCTTCTGTAATAACGGGGTGAAGTGCAATACCTTCTAAAACCATTTTGGCCAAATCACCAGCAGCATTCGATATGTCTTCTATAGAATTGGCCATTTGTAATACGGAAGTTATCTGTTCGGCCTCTTTTGGGTTTCTTGCTGCCAAAACTGCATGAGTCATTAAATGATAATTCAAGAGATCCATTCTTTCCTCGAGATCCAGCACTTCTTCGGCTATCTCTTTATCTCCGAAGAGAATTGATGTATAAGCAAGGTCAACCATGAGTTCGACAATGTTTTTCATCTCTATGAAGATTTCTTTAACGCTTTTAGGTTGATATTCAAATTCCTCAAATTCCTCCATCTACCTATCCTCCCACTTTTATCTCATTCATTGTTTTCTTTTAAGGTTTTCTTAAACAATCAGATGAGCAACAACTACCGTGAAGAGTGTTGAAAATATATCGGCCAAAGTTGTTATCGTGGGAACGGTGGCATTATCAGGATCTAAACCTAACCTATCAAAGGTTATTGCTAAAAAATACGCCATCCACATAACCCCGAATGTCAGAAGGGGATAGAGTAGCAAGAACGGTTTTACCAATCCAATCTGCGTATTGAGTGTAAGTTTAACAACGCCAATTGCAATCAAATTTGCTAATATTCCCAATATGGCAGCTAAAATAGTATAAAGGGAAATTTCAATTGCCGTTGTTTTGTTAAAAAGTTTCTCTATTTCCCCGAGGTGTATCCTAGTAGATGTTTTTGCTCCTATTACTGACCCCAGATTTCCAGTACTATCAAGTATCGCTGGATACATAACACTGAAAATTATTGAAGCGTGAATTATCTCACTATAACTCTCCAAAAGTGTTCCAGATATGCTTGAAATAAATGCCAATGCTCCCACAATGCTTAATACTTCAACGAAGATCTTCCTCTCCCGTTTTCCAATTTTAGACCCCTTGCTCACTATTAATGAGAGAATTACACCAAGAACCAGAAGGAGGTAAAAAGTCTTAGGGTTGCCCTCATATAGGAACATGAAACCAACCAAAAGTGGGATAGTAATCAAATCAGCTATAGAAGTCACTATAGGTGCAGCTACTGCATCCGGGTCTATACCTTTTTTAAACGGGATTATAGTAGCTAAAGCAGTTGAATATCCTAACAAAAGACTCGTAAATAGAGTGGAGGTTATTACTATCAAAAAGACAGCAACTGCAGTTCCAACTTCTCTAATTTTAATCACGCCTACAAGCCAAAGTATAGTAACAGGAAGTAATGAGAGAAGTATAGAAATGAAAATATTCTTAACAACGTTTTTGTCCTTCAGAGCTGGATTCATTTCACCTAAATGGAGCATAGTTGTAAAACGGGAAGCTAAAGATCCATATATATTTCCTCTAAGCCCCATGAGGCCAGGGAGAATAACAAGAATTATTGGATATTCAACCATTATCTTCTCAAAGAATTTTCCAAGAAACGCTCCAGCAAAAAAGTCAAGGAGTAAGCATAAGAATAATGCTGGAAACGAAGCTAGGATAATTTCTCTTAACAATCCTCCTATTCCCCCTGACGAACCTACTCGAACTACTGCCACTTATCTCACTCTCCATCTTTTTGTTCCTCCTGCTGCTTTTCTCTTATTATAACTCTCAAAAAATCCTATAAAAAGGTTTTGGTAACTCTAACTCAAGAAAAAACTAATGAAAATGAAGGAATAAAAGATAAAAGGATTATAAAAACTTGAAAGGAGATATATAATCACCATATTTTTCTTTAGCCTCAATTAACCTATGTCTTTCCTCTTCTAGAACTTTAAAGAGCTCTTCAGGGATATTACCAACATCTCTGTAAATCTTTTCAATCCTCTCTATCTTAGCTAAAAATTCCGGAACCCTAATGACAAACTGCTTCTCATAATCTTCTCTGCTGTAATCTTTGTTAAGGACTTCCTTAAAGAGTCTCTTTAGATCTTCATATTTGGGAATATATCCAACCGGAGTTTTTATTGCATCCACATCCCCATGAACCCTCAGTTCCATCCACTTGAGCCACACAGATTTATCAAGCTTGTGATTGAGCCATTTTCCATCTTTTTCTCTTAGGAAATAGTTGACTGCAAATATCTTAGGCTTTATTCTAAGCTTTTTCTCAAATTCAAGATAATTCTTTAAGTACTTCCCGATATGAACACTTAGGAAATCAAGGATTGCCATTGGATTAAATGCTCTGACTCCCTCTTTTCCAAGAGTAGCTGCTGTAGTTTCACTTTCCAAAGCTGCACCCATTGTTATAACACCATGAGCCCAATCAAAGGCTTCCCTTACTGGAGGCCAAGTATCCGCATCTCTACCTCCAAAAATCATGCCACCTACTCTAACACCACAAGGGGTCTCCAATGCTTCCAAGTCAGTGTTTGGGAATGCATCTAAACTAACTGTAAAACGAGCATTTTTGTGACTTGGTGAAATTTCATTGCCTTCTGAATCTTTTTTACCTCTCCACCACTTGCCACTGTGGTTTTCTCCCTCATCAGGTATTGGTATACCCATCTCATTCCAGTAAGGTTTTCCATCTTTAACGAGTACATTAGAGAAAATTATCTCGTTCGGTGAGTGAAGAACTTCCCAAATTATTGGGTCATCTTCCTGATTAACTCCTTGAATTATTCCAAAAACGCCCTTCTCGACGTTTGCACCTCTTGCTTCTCCTTTCATGTCGACTATGAATGTTAGATCATCCCCCACAATATTTTCCCAAGAAATCATGGCAGTTGAGGTCTTACCACACATTGATGGGTACGCTCCAGTGAAGTATGTCTTTCTTCCATTTGGCCCATTTATACGCATTAAGAACATGTGTTCACTTAGCCAGCCTTCTTCAACGGCTCTTTTTATAGTTAGTCTAAATGCAAGCTTCTTCAATCCTATAGTGTTTCCACCATACTGAGTATTTGCAGAGTAAACGGTTTCACCTTCTAAATCAATGTATACTCTCCTCTTATCTATGTTCTTGCTGGTCTTCCTCTCATCGAGTTCTCCTGCCGAATGTACGAACTTTAAGAACTTTGCCTCTCTACCTAAGCGTTTAAATTCTTCGTATCCCTTTCTATAAAGTATAAATTCACTATGAGCAACATAAGCAGAATCAGTAAGCTGAACTGCTGGTATGGTGAAAACGGAATTTTTAGGGCCGAGCACAAAGAAGCATACAAAGAGCTCCTTCCCTTTAGCTATATCTTTCATAATCTCATGTATCTCTTTAAGGCCTTTTTCTCTGTCCATGGTATTAATAAAAGGTATTTCAACACCTTTAGGCACTAATATTTTAGTTCTTGCCTTATCTCTTGCCTGATCGTAGTAACCATCATAATGGATGGTATGACCTTCCATTGCAAGAGATTTTTCCTCACCATACTCAATTGCCCTTCTTCTTATGTAATTCTCATCTTCTTTTGAATCGGTACAAATAAAGACTCTTGCAGGATTCAGAAGTTCAATGTACTTTGCCAAGAATTCATTAAGTTCTGGGTTATCAATCCCTTTAATTTTTTCAAATTGTTCCGGATCCAGTCTTTTCTTTAGATAATCCTCTGGAGTCATTTACACCACCGTAAAACTTTTACATTTAGAAATTAAAAAGGTTTCTACAATACTCGCCAGACATCACCAAAAATTATATTAACAGAGACCTCCTAATTTTTATGGTGCAAAAAATATGCATGCAGTGATCTTAGCGGGCGGAAAAGGGACACGATTGCTTCCCTTAACAGTTTATCGTCCCAAACCAATGATCCCATTCTTCAATAAACCCATGATGGAATATGTGGTAAGAGAACTAGTAAATGCCGGTGTAGAAGAAATATTTATCCTCGTAGGGTACCTCAAAGAGAGGATCATAAATTATTTCGGTGATGGAAGCGATTTTGGAGTAGAAATAAAATATTCAAATGGAGAAAATATAAAACTTGGAACAGCCGGCGCTACAAAAAAAGTAGCGGACAGAATAAATGATACTTTCATTGTGGCTTCAAGCGACGTACTCACAAACCTTGATATCAAGACACTCTATGATTACCATAAAAGAAAGAAAGCTCTAGCCACTATAGCTTTATCTCGGGTTGAAGATCCAAGCCAATATGGGATTGCAATTGTAGATTCAAATAACAGAATATTAAAGTTCAAAGAAAAGCCCAGACTTGAAGAAGCTTTTAGCAATCTAGTGAATGCAGGTGTTTACATTTTTGAGCCGGAGGTCTTTGACCTAGTTCCTAGAGGACAGAATTTTGATTTCTCCCTTAACTTATTTCCAAAAATGTTAGAGGAAAATCTCCCTCTTTACGGGTTCCCCTTTGAAGAATACTGGAATGACGTAGGGAGGCCTTCAAGTTACCTTCAAGCAACAGCAGATGTGTTTCTCGGGAAGCTTAAGCTACCTCAAATAAGAACTGATTCCCTTAAAGGGAACCTAGAATATGGAGGCTCCCTTTACAGTGGGATAAGGTGTCAAATAAGAAAGCCGCAGATAAGAGGGTTTGCGGTTTTAGGGGATAATGTTGAAATAAGCAGAAATGTTAAAATAGAACGTTCAGTGATATTCTCAAATGTAACTATAGAAGAAGGGACAGAAATTTATGAAGCGATTATAGGAGAGAATGTTTATATTGGAAAAGGTGTTATTATTGAAAGTGGGAGTGTTATCGGTGATAATTCGGTGATTGAAGACTTCACAAAGATTGGGGCCAATGTAAAAATCTGGACCGAGTCGAGAATTGGTAGAGAAAGTATAATACTTCCTGATTGAGGTGGTTGTGATGGAAATCTATAGATCTGAAGAATTTAACCCAGAGGAGCTTGCTCTGCTTGGAAGGGCCATCGGAACAGTTGCCCAAGGGACTATAATAGTAGGAAGGGATGGAAGAGCAATTTCGAGATATGGAAAGAGAGCTCTAGTAGTTGGGATCGTGAGTACCGGATCCTCCACAATGGATGTAAGGTTGATTCCCCTCATAGTCCTCAAGGATTTCGCTCACAAACGAGGCCTTCCTCTTGTATATGTTTATTATTACAATGGAGTGAATGTAGAAGTTAGCGGATTTGACCCCGATGAGATAAATGCGTTACTGAAAACAAAGAAGTTTATAGAAGCTCATCCTAACGACATAGGGGCCACTATTTATTATCCAAATGCACTAGATGATTTCCTTCAAGATATGTTCAAGCACTACAACTTCGAAATTGAAGGCAAAGCTTTGGTTGATTGCATGAACACTCCAGCAGTACTTTTATTCCCCAGATTAAGTGAACATTTGAGATTTGAGGCAGAACTCCTTAACGATATGATGACCAGTTATTTGCCTCCCAAACCACAAGAAGTTTATTTACAAAAGCTTAAAAAGGGAAATTACACCTTTGGACTTCGTTTCCGACCAGACGGACATGTGGAGTTCTACAAAGATGGAGAAGAAAAAGAATTCGGAAGTATGTGGAAATTGTTAGACCATATGAAAAAAGTTCTTTGAAAAATAGAAGTCCTCTGGAGGTACGACTATGGGAATATTTATTGTCTTAGAAGGCATAGATGGAGCTGGAAAATCAACCCAAGCCAAAATGCTTGCAAAATGGTTTGAAAATAGAGGGTATGAGGTTGTGTTAACAAAAGAACCAACTGATACCGCTTTTGGAAAATTAATCAGACGTTTAGTTTTAATAGGTGGAAAGGAGGGTATAATCGACGGTGCTAGGATAAGTAAAGAGGCCGAGGCACTGCTTTTTGCTGCAGATAGAGCAGAACATGTTAAAAAACTTATAGAACCTTCTATAAAAGCTGGAAAGGTAGTTATATCTGATAGATATTTTTACTCATCCCTCGCGTATCAATGGGCAAGAGGTCTTGACCTAAACTGGCTTATTAATTTGAATGCATTTGCTCCAAGAGCTGATTTGGTTATATTGCTAGATTTACCTGTTAAAGAAAGTATAAACAGAATAAATGGAAGAAGTATCAGATCTGAATTCGATAAAATCGTAGAACTTCAGAAAAAAGTCAGGAAAAACTATCTAAAACTTGCGGAAAAGTTTAATGAAATAAGAATAATTAATGCTCTTGCCCCTGTGGAGGACATTCACAATGACATTACTGCTCTCATAGAGCACGAACTCTTTGAAAAAGCAGAAGATTGAATAAATCCCAAACCCTTTTAACTTCCTTTTCTTTAAAACACTTAGCCGATGACGAGCGTTAGCCACTCTGATGAGATGAAGAAAAGAGGGTTACCTGAGGCTTTCGAACTCTTATCCTATTCCTCTATAAAGAAGACCAAAGGAGGGGCTGAGATTTAGAAGATTCAAAAAAGAAAAACATAAGTTACATTCATGTTCTTTTATGCTCATCAAAGACGGATTTTGCCTTTTTATGGTCAAAATTGCCTAGTTGTACTTTCTCGGAAAACTTATATAGACTTTCACCGATAGGGAACTCGGTGATTGTAAAAATGCTTGATTACTTTTTCACTCCAAAAAGCATAGCAGTGCTAGGAGCATCAAATGATCCACTAAAACTGGGATATGAAGTCTTCAAAAACCTTAAAGACTATGAAGGGAAAGTATATCCCATCAATATAAAAGAAGAAACTGTTCAGGGAGTCAAAGCTTACAAGAATGTCAAAAACATTCCAGAAGATGTTGATTTAGCAGTTATAGTTGTTCCAAAGAGATTCGTCAAGCAAGCACTCATGGATTGCGGTGAGAAAGGCGTTAAAGGAGCCATCATAATTACGGCCGGTTTTGGAGAAATGGGTGAAGAGGGCAAAAGAGAAGAAAGAGAACTTGTAGAGATAGCACAAAAATACGGAATAAGAATAATTGGGCCCAACTGTGTTGGTGTAATGGACACTCACAGCAACATGAACGCCACATTTATCATGAATGCAAAAAAAGGAAGTGTGGCCTTTGTTTCCCAGAGTGGTGCTTTAGGAGCTGGAATAGTCTACAAGACTATTAAAGAAGATATCGGGTTCTCAAAGTTTATAAGCGTTGGAAATATGGCCGACGTTGATTTCGCAGATTTGATGGAATATTTAGCCGAAGATAATAATAGCAAGTCCATTGCCCTATATATTGAAGGAATAAAGAATGGAAAAAAATTCATGGAAATAGCCAAAAAAGTTAGCAAAAAGAAGCCAATAATAGCCTTAAAAGCTGGAAAAAGTGAAAGTGGAGCAAGAGCAGCTTCTTCTCATACTGGTTCACTTGCGGGAAGTTATGCAATCTACGATGCAGCATTCAGACAGAGCGGAGTTCTCGTAGCTGAAACCATAGATGATTTATTAAGTATGGCAAGGGCCTTTACTCAGCCTCTACCAAAGGGTAAGAAAGTAGCAATAATGACCAACGCTGGTGGCCCTGGAGTCCTAACTGCTGATCAGCTCGATAAACGTGGACTTAAACTGGCCGATTTGAAAGAAGAAACAATGGAAAGGCTTAGGGAATTTTTACCCCCAATGGCAGCTGTTAAAAATCCCGTTGACATGATAGCAAGTGCAAGAGGAGAAGATTATTATAAAACAGCCAAACTTCTTTTAGAGGATGAGAATGTTGATATGCTTGTGACAATTTGTGTTGTTCCAACTTTTGCTGGAATGACTCCCACAGAACATGCAGAAGGCATAGCAAGAGCTGTAAAGGAAGTCAACAATAGAAAACCTGTTTTAGCACTCTTTATGGCCGGATACGTTAGTGAGAAAGCCAGAGAGCTCCTAGAAAAGGAGGGTATTCCAGCATATGAAAGACCAGAAGATGTTGCTTCCGCAGCATATGCCTTAGCTGCCTTTGCAGAGAGAAATTTGGAGGTGTGATTAATGGCTAAGGTTAGTGATATAGTCTTATGGGATAAACCCGGAGAAAGAGTTCTCCTTTTAGGAAACCAAGCAATAGCCAGGGGTGCCTTGGAAGCTAACATAGCAGTCTATGCTGCTTATCCTGGAACTCCAAGTTCCGAACTTACAGACACCATGGCAATTGTAAGCAAAAAGGCAGGTGTTTACATGGAGTACTCCACAAACGAAAAAGTGGCCTTCGAAACGGCCCTAGCCGCAGCATGGAGCGGCCTTAGAGCCATGACAGCGATGAAGCACGTTGGATTAAACGTTGCTGCCGATACTTTCATGAGTGCCGTTGGAATGGGCGTTGAGGGCGGATTCGTTATAATGGTTGCTGACGATCCAAGTATGTGGTCCTCTCAAAACGAGCAGGACACTAGGGTCTATGCCAAATTCGCAAATGTTCCAGTTTTAGAACCCACCAGCCCTCATGAAGCAAAGGAAATGACAAAATATGCTTTCGAACTTAGTGAAAAGTTCAAACACTTCGTGATTTTAAGAACTACCACAAGGACATCACACGCAAGGGGAGATGTAGTTTTAGGAGAACTTCCAGAGGAGATAAAAGAAAGAAAGAGAAAGTTCGGTAAGTTCAACAAAGACCCAAGCAGATTCGTGGATGTTCCTGCCAATGCAATAAAGTTCCACCCAGCAATTCTTGAAAAGATCGAGAAGATTAGGGAAGAATTGAACAACTGCCCATTCAACTGGATAGAGGGTAAAGAAGATGCTAAGATCGGTATAATAACCCCAGGATTGAACTATGCCTATGTAAAAGAGGCCTTAGCGTGGTTGGGAATTGAAGATGTAAAGATTCTAAAACTAGGAACACCATTCCCCGTCCCTTACGGCCTTCTTGAGAAGTTCTTTGAAGGACTAGAGAGAGTATTAATAGTCGAAGAACTCGAACCAGTTGTAGAAGAACAAGTGAAAACATGGGGCTTTGATAAAAAGCTCAATATTGAGATAAAGGGCAAAGAGCTTGTCCCGAGAATTTATGAAATGACCACTAGAAGAGCTGTAACAGCTATAGCAAAATTCCTTGGCCTTGAAACACCAATAAACTTTGAAGAACTCGACAAAAAATATGAAAAGGTCAAGCCATTGCTCCCACCAAGACCCCCCTCACTCTGTCCCGCTTGCCCACACAGAAACAGCTTCTACGCAATAAAGAAAGCAACAAGAGCAAAAGCAATCTATCCAAGCGATATTGGATGTTATACCCTTGGTCTCCTGCCTCCTCTTAAGACTGTTGATACCACAGTTGCAATGGGTGCTTCAATTGGAATAGGTCACGGGTTAAGCATAGCACAAAATGGAAGCTTAAGCGAAGAACAACAAGGCCCAGAAAAGCAGGTAGTAGTGGCCACTATTGGAGACTCAACGTTCTATCACACGGGACTACCAGCGTTAGCAAACGCCATATACAACCGCTCCAATGTACTTATCGTAGTCCTTGACAACCTCGTCACGGCAATGACCGGTGACCAGCCCAACCCAAGCACTGGACAAACTCCACATGGTATGGGTAAAAGGATACCAATTGAGGATGTCGCAAAGGCTATGGGCGCTGACTTTGTTGCTGTCGTTGACCCATATGACATCAAAACAACTTATGAGACTGTGAAGAAGGCCCTTGAAGTTGAAGGAGTTAGTGTTATAGTTTCAAGACAAGTTTGTGCCTTACACAGGATCGGCCAAATGAGAAGAAGGGGCGAGAAATGGCCAATTTATTACGTAAACGAAGACAAGTGTACTGGCTGTAGAATATGTATCAATGCCTATGGGTGTCCGGCAATTTACTGGGACGAAGAGAAGAAACAAGCAAGAGTTGAACCAACAATGTGCTGGGGATGTGGAGGTTGTGCCCAAGTGTGTCCGTTTGGGGCTTTTGAGCCTATGAAGGAGGGAGAACAATGAAGGAGTACAACATCGTCATCACAGGAGTTGGTGGCCAAGGAGTATTAACGGCTGCCAATATTCTTGGATGGGCTGCACTCCATGCAGGCTATAAAGTGAGACTTGGTGAAGTTCACGGGATGAGCCAAAGATTTGGAAGCGTCATAAGCTATGTGCGCTTTGGTGAAGACGTTTATGGTTCCATGGTGCCTGAAGGAAAAGCCAATGTTATGCTATCTTTTGAGCCTGTAGAAGCACTTAGATACGTGAATTATCTTAAGGAAGGCGGAATGGTTGTCGTAAACACAAAACCAATTGTTCCAGTGCAAGTCTCAATGGGGATGGCAAAGTATCCAAGCCTTGAGGAGATAAGAAAAGTTTTTGAGGAGGAGTTCAAGGCAAAATGGATTGGATTTAACGCAGAAGAGCTTGCAGAACAAGCAGGGCATGTTGTTACAACAAACACAGTATTAATAGGGGCTTTAACTCAAATTCCAGAGTTCCCACTTGATGCAGAACATGTTAGAGAAGTCATAAAGATCAGCGTCCCACCTAAAGCCGTAGACATGAACATGAAGGCCTTTGACCTTGGAATAAAAGCGACAAAAGAAATTTTGGGACTTTAGGCTCTTTTTTATATTTGTATTTTATTCGTATTCTCTCAGAACGATCAAATTAGACTTCTATCCTCTTGACTGCCCAGTTATAAAGCACTACTGCGATTATTAGAGTAATAAGGGTTGCTAAACTTAGCCACAAGATATCGGGTGCTATCTCGCTTGCAGACCTTTTGTAGATTTCCAAGAGGCGGAAATCCTTTAAAGCTCTACCAAGTGGGAAATAATTTGCTATAGGTCTCACCCACTTTGGAAGAACACTTTCTGGGACAACTATACCAGCCAAAAAGAGTAACGGCATTGATACAAAATTCACCACTGCTGTTGTAGATTTTATGCTCCTAGTTCCCATTGCGATCGCTAAGCCAAGGCTCATAGAGAAAAGCGAAGCTATGAATATTATAACCCATCCAAGGAGACTCGGGATTATAGTTTCACCAAACAAAAGTTTAGCATAGCCCAGTCCCACAACTATGCTGAACATTATAACCAAAAACGTGGAAAGCATCTTCCCCATCAGAAAGTCCCATGCAGTAGCAGGTGAAGCAACTATTCTCCTAAGTGTACCCTTTTGAATCTCCTCCAGTGTTCCGGAACCTACAGTTAGCATCGTGGCAAAGAGTAATTGAATCCCTATGAAACTCGTCACATAGAACTGTATCGGTGTTGCTGTTTTACTTTCTACCTCTTTCTCTTCTATCACAATAGGCTCAGCACTCGCGAGCATATACTTCCTGATCATCTCTGTGGTGAGATTATACTCTGCAATAATCTCTTTTGGAAGGTAGGACTCCATATATTCAAGTTGCATCTCAAGGTTTCTGCGCTTCATCTCTTTTTCCATCTCTCCAAAAAAGCCTTTAACAACACCGCTTACTATTTGATAGTCTTGGGGATCACTCTTATCAAAGTATAAATAAACTTTAGCCTGACTACAACAGCATCTATCTTTCCGCTTTTGAGGACTTCAAGAGCACTGTTCTCGTCTTTAAAATCAAGCACGTTGAAGAGGTTTGTTTCCTCAAGTGTTACGTTTCTCATTATCTCAACTATATCATAAGCTGTAAATGGAGCACTTTCGTTTGTGTAAAAAACTCCAATATCCACAGTAATCGGTGGGCTTTCACCACCCCAAATTGTTCCAAATAGAGTAATCCACATGAGCGGAAATATGAATATCCAAAAGAGAGCCATCTTTTCTCTGCGGAGCTCTTTTAAATCCTTCAGGATTATGCCTTTAATGATCCTAAGCTTCATCCAAAGTCCTCCCCGTTAATTTTAAAAATACATCTTCCAGAGTCGGCTCCTCCACCTTAATAGCCTTTATTTCACTTCCAACCGAGATTAAAAGCTCAAGAATCTTTGATAAAACTTCCTTTGAATTCCTCACATGAATTCGAAGAGTCCCGCTTTTCTCAATGAGCCTTGGGAATACCTCTCTAATCCTTTCGACTCCTTTTAGAATGCCCTCCACTTGAATAATGCTTTCCTCTCCTATCAAGGCTTTCAGTTCATCCGCTGTACCAACAGCCACGACTCTTCCTTCGTTTATTATCGCTATCCTATCAGCTAATGCCTCGACCTCTTCCATATAATGTGTGGCAAGGATTATCGTCTTGCCATCGACCTTAAAGCCTTTTATAAGATCCCATAGCTGTCTTCTTGATGTAACATCCAAACCTGTTGAGGGCTCATCCAAAATCAGGATTTTAGGCTCATATAAAAGTGAGATAGCTATGTTTAAACGCCGCTTAAATCCTCCACTCAACTACTTAGCTTTCTTTTTGGATGGCAGATCAAAACGTTTGATGAGCTCCTTGACCTTCTCCATAGGTGCATTGTATAGATCCGCGTAAAAGCCAAGGTTTTCCTCAACGGTCAACAAATCATAGGAAATACTTTCCTGAGGAACATAGCCTATTAAACGTGCTGTTTTCTTACTTAACTTCTCTTCAAATACTTCAATATCTCCACTATCAAACTTCAGGCCCTCCGCAAGAATCCTTATGAGTGTTGTTTTACCCGCACCATTGGGTCCAAGAAGGGCAAATATTTCACCTTCTTCAATTTCTAGGTTTATCCCTTTCAATGCTAAAAAATTCCCGTAACTTTTCGTTAGATTTTTAATCTTAATAGCCGACATCAATGCACCCAATAATCCAACAACTAATAGATATTTAAAGATTATCTTTAAGAATAGAAAATCCTTGTTATTGGTATTTTGACCATTTCTCTTGAGATTCTGCAAAACTTCAAAGGAAATTCTATGGGTGTGAAATAAACGAAAATATTATTACTACTGGTCATTAAATTATATGTTGGGTGCGCCTTCATGAAGATAGTTATTTATGATGGTGCTAATACTATTGGGGGTTCCAAGATTCATGTTGAAGAATGCAATAACGGCCTCTTTCTTGATTTCGGGATGAATTTTGCAAAGTATTCCCTATACTATGAAGAATTCATGAGCGAAAGGACTGCAAGAGGAATTTACGACCTCTGGCATCTCAACCTATTACCAAAACTTAACATTTATCGAAGGGATCTAATTCCCAGAGACCTTGTGAATGAAGTTACTCGATATCCAAAAGTCCCGGCCAATGCAGTCCTCATAAGCCATGCCCATCTAGATCACGTGGGGAATGTTGCTCTTCTTGACGAAAACATCTCTATAGTTGGCTCCCCAACAACAATTGCAATTCTCAAAGCCCTAAACGACACCTCTGGCGGAGGCAGTCACTTTGGAATGGAGATTCCCTATTACAAAGTAAAAAAGAACAAGGATTCGGAGGGATACATCCTCGAAGCAGATAAAAAATCCCATTATCCCTCAAGAAAAGTTATTCTCTCTGAGGCAATATCCTCTTTCCATGACTTCCTCTTTTACAGGCCCGGGCAGGAGTCCCCGAAAGCTAAGAAAATCATTCCAAGCGACGTGAAATCCCTCAATGATGAAGATTTGGGCTTTGAAATTAAAGCCTTCAGTGTGGATCACTCAATCTATGGTGCCACAGCCTACATAATTGAAGGTGACGTCAGTTTAGCCTACACGGGTGATTTTAGACTTCATGGAAAAAGTGGCAACGAAACAAGGAAATTCATCAGGGAGGCAAAAAATGCAAGCATCCTAATTACTGAAGGAACAAGAACTGGGAGAGAAGAACACGAAAACGTTTCCGAGCAAGAAGTTTATGAAAATGCCTTAAAGATTGTTGAAGAGGCCAAGGGTCTTGTAATAGGGGACTTTTCGGCAAGGAATTTTGAGAGACTTGAAAGCTTTAAAGAAATTGCAGAGAAAACGGAAAGAGAGTTAATAGTCACGGCGAAAGATGCTTACTTTTTACACGCTTTGAAAATGGTTGAGGGTGTTGATCGACTTAAAGGCTTGAGGATCTACGGAAACTTCAAAGCTAGTCAACAAAAATGGGAGGAACTTGTAGTCTGGAGCAATTATGCCGAGTACTACATCTCTCCCTTTGAAATTAGGAAGAACCAAGGGGACTACATCCTCTGCTTCTCATTCTATGACATGCCACACTTGCTTGATGTAATGCCCAATGGCGGAACTTACATCTACTCTTCAAGTGAGGCCTTTGGAGAAGAACAGGAGTTCAGCTTTTTGAGGCTCTGGAACTGGTTGCAATACTTCGGTTTTGAAGTCCATGGATTCAGAATAAATGGATATGGAAAACCGATCTTCGAGAAAGGTTTGCATGCCTCTGGACATATCTCGAGAGAGGAGCTGAGGGATATCATTGACGAGGTTGACCCGGACTACATCATCCCCGTCCACACTGAAAATCCAATGTGGTTTAGGAATAACTGGGGTGAAAAGGCCGTTGTTTTAAGAAACGGAGAAAGCTGGGAGGTTTAAAAATGAGAAATCCCCCACAGCGTGATACACAGCGTGTTTTTGACTACATACGGGATTGTGTAGAACATCCGGAGAACCATCCGGAGCATTGGGAAGATTGGCTTAGAGCCGGACGAAGAAGATTTCTGCTTCTAAACATCATCTACTACATCCAACACGTCCAGGGAAAGGAGGAGGTCAGTAAGGAAGACCTCAAGATGTTCCTGGGAGAGTTGTACTACGTTGACAGAGAGATGTTTTCAAACATAATAAAGCCTTGGAAGTCTCTTGATGATACTCTAAAGGAACTTTTAGAACAGAAATTGATTGTTCAGGTTTCAGAAGGAGCTTATTTGGTGAATGAACAGAGAATACAAGATGAGGAGGATTTGATCTATTGGGAAGGAATACGAAAAACGCTGGACGAAGTTGGGAGGAAACTACGGGAGCTTTAATACCTTTTTTCTCAATTTTCTAATTTTGTTCCTAGATATACTTAGTCCTCCTCCAATGTTTGGTATCAAAGGGAGTAATTAAAGGGCCCTGCCTTGGACTTCCTGGTGATAATCAAAGCTGTTAGGCCTCCCCTAGAAAAGTTAAAGAAAAATTAAGCCTCTTCTTCAATAAGGCCGTATTTATCAAGCTCGTGAAGGAGCTTTTTGACAGCTTCCCATGCATCATGTTCACTCTTTGCACCGCTACAAACAATTTTTCCAGAACTAAATAGAAGTATGACCGCCTTCGGGTCTTTAACACGATAGATGACACCCGGGAACTGCTCAGGCTCATATTCACAATTGGGCAACACAAGTGCAACAGCATCGAGATTAAACTCCATCTTAAGATCGCCACTAAAAACCATGTTTTGAATATCTATTTCAGGAGCTCTGCCAAATTTAGTTCCAATCTTTGAAAGCATTTCAACAAGTTTTGAAACTGCTGCTTGAATGTCATCAACGCTTTTTGCTCCTGTTACAACGAGCTTCCCAGAACTGAACACAAGAAGCGCCACTTTTGGTTCATCAAAGCGACATATTATCCCTGGAAATTCTTCCGGATTATACTTAGAATGTGGACATATCTCTATAACCTTCTCAAGATCCAATGAAGCAAAAAGATCCACCGAAGCAACAATATTCTCTATTCTAAGTTCCACATTGCTCATGTCAACCAAGTTTTGCACCTCCTTAAGGTGGGTTTAAAAACCCTTTTATAAATAACCCCACTGGGGTTTTTAAAGTTTAGCTGACAAAAAATTGAAAGCTTGTTAAGATGCAAATCTTAACGCTATCAAAAAACTTTAAGTACTTTGATTCAGGTTATTATTTAGGTGAAAATTATGCTTGTGCAAATGCTCAGAGAAATAATTCAAACCCCAAGCATATCCGGATATGAAAGTAAGACAAGAGCAAAGGTAATTGAATGGATAGAACCATATGCCAATTACAAAGTAGACACGATAGGAAATCTCATCACAGAACTGGGAGAAGGTGAGGAAAAAGCAATTTTTATGGCACATATGGATGAGATTGGACTCCTAATAACAGGAATAACAAGCGATGGGAAACTCAAATTCAGAAAAGTTGGTGGGATAGACGACAGACTTCTTTTAGGGAGGCACGTAGAGGTCATAACTGAGGAAGGTACGCTTGATGGAGTCATAGGGGTAACCCCAGTACACTTAAATATTGAAAGGAAATTTGATACTATTCCATGGAATGCTCTTGAAATCGACATCGGGGCAGAATCAAAAGAGGAAGCTGAAAAAATGGGAGTAAAAGTTCTAGATTTTGCCGTTTTCAAGAAGCACTTTAGTGTTTTAAATAACAGATACATTGCTGCCAGATCTCTTGACGATCGCTTTGGGGTAGTCGCTCTTGTAGAGGCTATAAAAGATCTCGTTGATCATGACTTGGACGGAAAATACATTTTTGCATTTACTGTTCAAGAAGAAATAGGCCTTAAAGGCGCCAGATTCCTAGCAAACACTTATTCACCAAAGTACGCAATAGCAGTGGATTCATTTGCATGCTGTTCCTTCCTCACGGGAGACGTGAAGCCTGGAAATGGGGCCGTAATACGAGCTGTTGATAATTCAGCAATCTATACTCCTTCTTTAGCAAGAAAAACTCTTGAGATAGCACAAAAGAACAATATTCCTATACAAATTGGAGTCACTGGAGGCGGAACCGATGCTTCCGTCTTTGAAGCAAAAAGTCAAACCCTCGCTCTAAGCGTCCCCTTAAGATATTTACACAGTGAAGCAGAGATGTTACATATAAGTGACTTAAAAGCATTGATAAAACTAATTGAGGCCTTAGTCTTCGAGCTTGAATAATGGAGGTGTTTAAGTGCTTAAATACCTTGGGTACTTTAGCATTGGAATTTTCGTAGGTATATTGGCCGCATTATTCGGACTTGGAGGAGGATTTTTAGTAGTCCCCACTCTAAATCTCTTAGGAGTTGAAATTCACCATGCAGTTGGAACCTCAAGTGCTGCCGTCGTTTTTACATCCTTAAGCTCTGCTATAGCCTATCACAGGCAAAGGAGAATACACTACAAGGCAGGCCTACTTTTGGCAAGTACTGCCGTTATAGGAGCCTATATCGGAGCATGGATGACGAGTTACATCAGTGCAAGCCAGCTTAAAGTGATCTTTGGTGTAGTTCTCTTTCTGGTTGCGATAAGAATCTATCGTAAAAAGAGCAGAGAACCCCACGAAGTTGACTTAAACCAGGTAAAGCTAGACTACAAAATTGTCCCAATAGGAGGGTTTATAGCAGGAATAGCCAGTGGATTGCTTGGAATAGGTGGTGGAGCAATAAACGTACCATTTTTGACTTATATGGGGTTGCCAATCCACTATGCAGTAGCAACTTCAAGCTTTGCCATTGTATTTACAGCCATAAGCGGAGCCTTGAAACACTACATGCTCGGGAACGTTGAGGTTGAGTGGCTGATCCTACTTGTGCCAGGATTAATAGTTGGTGCTCAGTTAGGGGCGAAGATAGCCAAAAGGACCAAAGCCAGCAATCTAACGAAAGCATTTGCAGTGATAATGGCATTCCTAGCAATCAGGATGATTCTTAAAGGACTTGGATATCCAATCCCTTGATTTTGCTTTTACACTTCTTTTTAAACTTATCAAAATTCCCCCAACTGGATAGAATTCCGAGCCCAAACTTATTAAAGATTCTAATCACAATTAAAATAAAAGAACGAAACGATATGAAACTTTCGTTTCATCGAGTCCCTAAAGTGATGTACAATTCAACATACATTTGGGTGAGAGATTATGAAATTTAGTGGCCTTTGGTTGATGCTTATCTTAATTGGAGGTTTAATTCCCATAGGGGCTACTTTTGCCCAAAATCAATCAACTAGTGAATATTTGGGTGAACAAAATAACGAAGAGATCGCTGGAGAGATTATAAATCAACTGACAAAACTTAGCACTTTAGTGAATATACGAGTGAAACCAGTGGAGAGTAGATTACCTGAGAATCTCCTAAAGGACTACGATAAAGCCAAAGAACTTAAAGAAAAGGCTCTTACCGAATATCAAAATGGAAACTATCTCCAAGCAATTCAGTATTCTCTGGGTGCAATGAGGTATTACAAAGGGATTCTCAAGGCCCTCGAAGAAGATGAAAAAACTCCCGGAGTTTTAAGAACACAAATTCAGGAAGAGAGCACCAGGGTCACCCTAGTTCCCACCACCTGTGAAGTTGTATAATCTGTCCAGATTCACGGCCAGAATCGCCCCTAAAATCCTGACAGCTAACCCCCT
>LDZR01001719.1_pt1 | contig 30660 bp, 26 predicted proteins | sample 615371 | NCBI WGS metagenome assembly LDZR01 (sample SAMN03408294, study PRJNA278302) | terrestrial metagenome | isolation source: oil reservoir sample K2 | place: USA: Alaska, North Slope, Kuparuk formation | collected 2013
GAGAGGCCAGAGGCCGGCAACTGAGGCAGGAAGCTTAAATCCTGCCGGGAAGCCTGCCTTAAGCCTTTAAGCCAAGCAAAAGTCCTGCCTGCGAGGGAGGCCTTTGCGAGCGAAAGCCAAGCAGGCCGGAATCAAAACTGGGGATACGCCAGTACCCCTATCCTTGACTCATGCCTCCATATCTGCTACAATAAACACTGCCGGTTATACCGGCGGATAAAGACACGCGCCCGTAGCTCAACAGGATAGAGTAACTGGCTACGAACCAGGTGGCTGGGGGTTCGAGTCCCTCCGGGCGCGCCATTTTTTATATGAAGGCCAGGTGCGTCCGTAGCTCAGGCGGATAGAGCAGCGGTTTCCTAAACCGCGTGTCGGGGGTTCGAGTCCCTCCGGGCGCACCAGCTTTTTTAAGGCCTTGTCCGCGGGCAAGGCGGTCACCGGGCGGAGAGGAGCAGTTCAAGGAACCGTTGGACCACCGCATTTACATGCAGATGGCCCTGGAGGAAGCTTGGAAGGCCCTCCGGAAGGGGGAAGTGCCGGTGGGTGCCGTGGTGGTGCAGGACGAAGAAGTCATCGCTCGCGCCCATAACCGGCGGGAAACCACCCGGGATCCTACCGCCCATGCCGAGATCCTGGCGCTGCGCCAGGCAGCCCAGAGGCTGGGAACCTGGCGCCTCGAGGGTGCCACCCTGTATGTAACCCTGGAGCCGTGCCCCATGTGCGCCGGAGCGGCCGTCCAGGCAAGGCTCAAGCGCCTGGTCTACGGAGCCCCCGATATCAGGGCGGGGGCGGTGGATTCCGTGCTCAACCTGGTGGAGCACCCCCATTTTAATCACCGGGTAGAGGTCATATCCGGCATCTGCGAAGAAGAATGCCGCCTTATATTGCAGGAGTTCTTTGCCAAGCTGAGGCGGGAGAAGGCTTAACGCGGAGAGATGGCCGAGTTGGTTGAAGGCGCTCGACTCGAAATCGAGTAGGCGGCTGACGAGGTCGCCTCGTGGGTTCGAATCCCACTCTCTCCGCCACCAGTGTGTAAAGCAATAGTACCTTTTAAGAGTTAGCCTGCGGGTTTCAAAGCTTGGCTTAAGAATCTTTGGTATGCGGAGAGATGGCTGAGCTGGCTGAAGGCACTCGCCTGGAAAGCGAGTAGACGGGTGAAAAACCTGTCTCGTGGGTTCGAATCCCACTCTCTCCGCCATTTTTTATTTTAGCCAGATGGACCGTGCTAGACGGGGAGGTAGCGGTGCCCTGTAACCCGCAATCCGCTATAGCGGGGTCGAAGTCCCACTGGCGGGCCGGGTCTGTGGGGACTGCCCGGCGTAAGGGGCGAGGACAGCCGGGTCCTGCGCGGCGAGAACTCATGAACCCCGTCAGGTCCGGAAGGAAGCAGCGGTAAGTGAGCCCTCTCGGGTGCCGCAGGAGTGCCTGGCTGGAGTTACCTGCTCCGGTCACGCCCGGAGGCTGCGGTTCAACAGTGGGTGCACGGTCATCTGATAAATACTTGACGCCAGGGAAGCGAGAGATTATTCTTTGCCCAAGAGAATAATCTCTTTTTTAGTATTTAATGGTGGTGGATAGGATGCCACAGTACCAGGCCCTTTACCGGCAGTGGCGACCCCAGACTTTTGGCGAAGTAGTGGGGCAAGACCATATCACCGTTACCCTGCGCAATGCCGTACGGACAGGGCGGCTGGTGCACGCCTATTTATTTTGCGGCCCTCGGGGAACAGGTAAGACCAGTACGGCCAAAATCTTGGCCAAAGCCGTCAACTGCCTGGAGCCCGAGGAAGGCGAGCCATGCAACCAGTGCTCCAACTGCCAGCGGATAACCCGGGGCCTGTCCCTCGACGTGCTGGAAATCGATGCCGCCTCCAACCGCGGCATCGACGAGATCCGGCAGTTAAAGGAGAGGGTGCAGTTCGGCCCCGTAGAAGGCAAGTATAAAGTCTACATCATCGACGAAGTTCACATGCTCACTACCGAGGCCTTCAATGCCCTGTTGAAAACCTTGGAGGAACCGCCCCGCCACGTCATCTTTGTCCTGGCCACCACCGAACCCCGGAAAGTTTTGCCCACCATCATATCCCGGTGCCAGCGTTTCGATTTTCAACCCTTAAAAGGAAATATCATCGCCCGCCGCCTGCAGGAAGTGGCCGCCGCCAACGGTGTCAGCATAGAGCCCGCGGCTTTAAGCCTGCTGGCCCGCAAAGCGGCCGGCGGTCTGCGGGATGCCCTGGGCCTCCTGGACCAGATCCTGGCCGGCGGCAGGGAGAACGTCTCGGCAGCCGAGGCGGCGGCCCTCCTGGGTGTCCCCCGCCAAGAACTCCTGCAGGAAATGGTCGCAGCCCTTCTGGCGGGCGATGCCGGTAAGATCCTGCGCTTGGTGGATGTCGCCCTGAGGGAGGGGGTGGAGCCCCGGCTGGTACTGGAGGATTTATTGGACTGGTGCCGCAACCTCCTGCTGGTAAACCTGGATCCCCAGGCGGCGGAACTGACAGGGCTGCCGGAGGATGCCGTAGAGGAGATGCGGGCCTCGGCCGGTACGGTCGATGTAGCCGAGCTCTTCAGGATAATGGAAAAGTTACAGGGGGCGGCGTCGGAACTGCGCTTCAGCACCCAGCCCCGCATAGCCCTGGAGATGGCCCTGGTGGGGGCCGTATTGGAAGAAGACGGGGATGCCCGCCTGAGGAAGCTGGAGGCGAAAGTAAAGGAGCTGGAGGAGCGCCTGGCCTGCCTCGGCCGTCCGCCCCAGGCGGCGGTCAGAGGGAGCCCGGCGGGGCGGGAAAAAAGAGGGAGCGCGGCCGGAGCCCGGACGGGCGAAGCCGGCCCGGTAGGTACCGAGGGAAGCAAACCGGCCGTCCCCGGGGAGGCACAGGAGGCGGCAGCAAGGGCCGTAGCCCGGAGGGAGGTGGAGGCGGCCAGGGCCGAAACGGCGGCTGCCGGGGCCCTCACCCTGGAAGAGGTGCAGGGCCAGTGGCCCCGGGTATTGCAGGCTGCGCGGAAAAAGAGCATCCAGCTGCAGGCCTACCTGAAGGGCGGGAGGCCGGCAGGCTTCCACAACGGCCGTCTGGTCCTCTCCTTCAAGTCGGCCTTCCACAAGGATATGCTGGAGCAGCCCGCCCACAAAAAGGCCACTGAGGAGGCTTTGCAGGCCGTCTTCGGTCAACCCCTGGAGGTTGTCCTGGTAGACGAAGGGCCGTCCCGGCCGGAAGGCGAGATTCCGGACGAAATCCTCAAGAAGCTGGTGGACTACTTCGGCCCCGACAAAGTGGAGATAAAGGATTGAAGGACGGCGGGCCGTCCTCAGGCCGCGGTGGGAGGGGCCGAACCAACGAGGAGGGTGAACATGAACCTGGGTAACATGAACAAGATGATGAAGCAGATGCAGAAGATGCAGAGCCAGCTGGCCAAGGTCCAGGAGGAACTGGCCGAGCGCACGGTGGAGACCACGGCCGGCGGCGGCGCGGTCCGGGTGGTGGTGAACGGCCGCCAGGAGATTGTGAGCCTCACTATCAGCCCCGAAGCCGTGGACCCGGAAGATGTGGAAATGCTGCAGGACCTCATCGTGGCCGCGGTGAACGAAGGGCTCCGTCGTTCCCAGGAAATGGTGGCAGGGGAGATGGCCAAGATTACCGGCCAATTTAAGCTGCCGGGTCTTTTCTGAGAACGGCGGGAGAGGGTAGTCCATGCTGTATTATGCCGAGCCGGTAGCCCGGCTCATTGCCGAATTGAACAAACTCCCGGGCGTAGGGCCCAAGACCGCCCAGCGTCTGGCCTTCCACATCCTGTACAGTCCTCCGGAAGAGGTCCGGGCCCTGGCCGAAGCCATCCTGGCGGCCAAGGAAAAGACGCGGTACTGTTCGATGTGCGGCAACCTGACGGAGGAAGACCCCTGCTTCCTCTGCCGCGACGACGGCCGGGACCCTTCGGTAATCTGTGTGGTGGAGGAGCCCAGGGACCTCGTGGCCCTGGAGAGGACGAGGCAATTTCGGGGTCGCTATCACGTGCTCCACGGAGCCCTTTCTCCCATGGAGGGCATCGGGCCGGAGAAGCTGCGCATCAAAGAACTTTTAGAGCGCCTAAAAGACGGCACGGTCAAGGAAGTGGTGCTGGCCACCAACGCCGACGTGGAAGGGGAAGCCACGGCCCTTTATCTGGCCAAAATTCTCAAGCCTCTGGGACTAAAGGTTACCCGCCTGGCCTACGGCCTTCCGGTGGGCGGGGACCTGGAGTATGCCGACGAAGTAACCCTGGCCCGGGCTTTTGCCGGTCGGAGGGAAATGGACTAGACCAGGCAAGAATTGGCCACCCCCTGCATATGCTATTTCCAGGAGTGGGCAAGGGAGGTGGCTTTTATGCCCGCTTCCTTCAAGGACCTGCCGGCCGACGTCGAAGTTCTGGTGGTCGCCTTAAAGGAGGCCCAGCGGGAGTGGGCGGACGCCCAGAACTTTTTTTCCCAGGTGACGGAACCGGACCTCGTAGACGAAGCCATTTATCGTCTGCAGGCGGCCGAGCGGAAATTCATGTACCTCTACAAAGAGGTGCAGCAGAAATGGATGGGTGGTGATTAAAAACATGGGAGCGGTAGACGGCCTTCAGTTGATTCTCGCCTTGCTTTTCCTGGCCTTCTTAATCTATCTGGTAGCCCGGTTGCTCCTCACCCCCTTAAGGTGGATCGCGAAAATCGCCGTCAATTCCCTCTTCGGCCTTCTCCTCCTGTGGGCTTTCAACTTTGTCGGCAGCTACTTTAGCTTCACCATCCCCTTGAACTGGCTGACCGTCCTGGTGGCCGGGTTTCTAGGAATACCGGGGTTGATAATGCTCGTTTTTTTCCGTGTGGTGTTATAGTCGCATAGGACAAGCCGGCCGGGGAGCCGGGGTTTTTTTGTACCTTTTCCATAAGGTTACGGCAAGGGTAGGAGTAAAGAGGGTTTCCCGGACCTATACTAATTTTCAAGAGGGAAGGTGAGGAGGCAAGGACTTGGAAACAAAGCCCATCCGAGGAGAACAGCGCGCCTTTATGACCGGAAATGAAGTCATAGCCTGGGCCGCCCTGGCCGCCGGGGCCGAGGTGATGTACGGCTATCCCATCACCCCCCAGAGCGAGATCATGCATTACTGGGCGCGCCTGGCCCCCAGGTACGGCCGCCGGTTCTTGCAGACGGAGGATGAGCTGGCGGCCGGTTTTACTACCCTGGGGGCGGTATTGGCCGGCGAAGTGGCCTTCACGGCTACCGCCGGACCGGGCAACGTCCTCATGCAGGAGCCCTTATCCATGGCCGAAATGATGCGCCTGCCGGCGGTGGTCATTATAGCCCAGCGCGGCGGGCCCTCCACGGGGACGGTGATCTATTCCCAGCAGGAATTCAACCTGACCTGTTACGGGGGAAACGGCGAAGGCCTGCGCATAGTCTATTCCCCTTCCCACCACCAGGAACTCTTCGATTATACCCTCAAAGCCTTCCATACCGCCTGGAAGTACCGCTTTCCCACTTTCATCCTGGGAGACGGGTACCAGTCTAAGATGCGCGAGCCGGTGACTCTTTACGATCCGGCCGAGCGAGGCCTGGAAGTGGCGCCATCCCGGCCCCTGGTGGGCGTGCCGGGCACTCCGGGCCGGGACCGGCCTCCAGTCCATCTCCGCAACACATATAATCTGGAAGAAGAGCTCTATGAGGCTTTACAGGAAACCATTGAGGCCTATGACCGGGCAGCGCCGGAAATAGCGGAGTGGGAGGCCTACCGGGCCGAAGACGCCGAATACCTGGTGGTGGCCCACGGCGTGGTGGCCCGCGCCGCAAGGGAGGGAGTGCGGCTTCTCCGGGATGCCGGTATTAGGGCAGGCGCTTTTCGTCCCATCACCCTGCGCCCCTTCCCCCAAAAGGAATTAAGGGAGATGGCTTCGCGGGCCAAAACGGTACTGGTCATGGAATCTTCTTACGGCCAACTGGAACGGGAGATCAGGGCCCAGCTTTACGGCCTTACTGTGCCCTTAAAGGGCTACCGCCGTCCGGGGGTGGGCATTACCCCGGAAGAAGTAGTGAGGGAGGTTCAAAAATATGCTACCCGCTCGGCTGCCCCAGATGCCTGAGGTCTGGCGCTTGGAAAGCAAGCCCCACAAGTTCTGTCCGGGCTGCGGCCACGGGATAGTGCTTAAGTGCTTGGGGGAAGCCGTGGAGGAACTGGGGCTGGTGGATAGGACGGTTTTCGCCTGCGACATAGGCTGTTCCCTGCTGGCCTGGGATTTCTTCAACCTGGATACCGTCCAAACCCACCACGGCCGTACCCTGCCGGTGCTGGCAGGTCTGAAGCGGGTACGGCCCGAACTGGTGGTCGTGGCCTACATGGGCGACGGCGGAGCCTATGCCATCGGAGCCCAGCACCTCGTGGCCTCGGCCGGACGCGACGACCCCGTGACCGTCATCGTGGTCAATAATACCGTCTATGCCATGACCGGAGGCCAGATGGCCCCCACTACCCTCCCGGAAGAAAAAACGGAGACCACCCCTTACGGCCGGAGGGTGGAGGAAAACGGGCCTTCCCTCCGCGGCCCGGAGTTGGTGGCAAGTATAGCCTCCCCGGGGGCCTATGTAGCCCGCGGGAGCGTGGCGCGGGTGAGGCAGTTGAAGGGCTTTATCAAGAAAGGCCTCCGGGCCCAGGTGGAGGGAGGACACCTGGCGTTCATTGAAGCCCTCTCCACCTGCCCCACTAACTGGCGCACCAATGCCCGGGAAACCTGGCGCTTCTTGGAAGAAAAAATGCATAAGCATTTTCCCCTGGGCGAGTATGCTCCCGCCCAGGCGGTGAGGGAGGAAGGTGGCGGTGCTCAACCCCCAAGGAAATCTTAAAATCGTTCTGGCCGGCGAAGGCGGGCAGGGAGTGCAGACGGTAGCGGAGATCATGGCCGAGGCGGCCTTCCGCAGCGGCTACCAGGCCCTCTACATTCCCAGCTTCGGAGTGGAACAGAGGGGTGGTGTTTCCCTGGCCTTTGTCCAGGTGGGCCGACAGCCCATTGGAGCTCCTGTTTTTTATACGGCGGACCTGGTGGGAGCCTTTAGCCTTAGGGCCGTGAAGAAGATAGGCGGCTACCTCGGGGACGAGACCTGGCTGTTTTATGATGCCCACCTGGAGGAAGAAGTAAAGGAGCTGTATCCTTCCTTAGAACGCCGGGTGGCCATACCGGCCCTGGAGGTAGCTCGGGAAGAAATGCACCCCCGGGTGTTCAACGTCGTTATTCTTGGCGCCCTCGGGGAGGCCACGGGCCTTTTACCCCGGGAGGCGGTGACAGAAGCCCTGGAGAGGCAGCTGGGCCATAAATTCGCCCAGGACCCCAGCCTTCGGGAAATGAACTACCGGGCCCTGGAGAGGGGCCAGGAGCTGTGTCGCCTGGCGCTGGCGGGCGAAGGTGCGGCCGGCGGCCAGGGGGAAGTCCGGCGAGGTCCGGGCGGGGAAAGGGGGCCGGAGAAGGCGGACCGCGGGAGGGGTGGCCTTGTGCCGGGTTCCCTGGAACCCATTATTACCGAAGACGGCCAGGGCCGCTTCTATCTCTACCCCGCTTTGTGCAAGGGGTGCGGCCTATGCATTGAGAAATGCCCGGTCCGGACCATCGGTTGGGCGCGCCAACTGGGGGCCCTGGGCACCCCCGTGGTGGAGCCCGGCCACGGCGAGCCCTGCATAGCGTGCAGACAATGCCAGCTGGTCTGCCCAGATTGCGCCATATGGATCGAGCGGAGGGATGGGGACAAGCCGTAATAAGGGGCGCCATCCCTTGAAGCTGGGCGGGAAAGAGACTTTTGACCATGGCCAAGCACCTTTTAAGGAAAGAAACGGTACCGGAGCTATTACATAGAAGCTGGCAGGGGTAATGATACGGCTCCTGGAGGGAGAAGGGGGAACACGGCAACTCTCTGGTCAACTCCAGCAGCTAAGTAAGGGGTTATAGCCACTTCGGCCGAGGCCGGACCCGGCCGAAGACCGGTGAGGGAAAAATGCCCCAGCCAGAAAAAGGCTATCGACCCGAGGAAGGTCGGCGGCCTTTTTTGTTGAATTCCTTAAGAGGTATGGGATGGAATAACGGGCCCTTAAAAGAGGGGGTTGCCTATGAGTTCTCGCTTGGCCCTGGTCGCTCCCTACAAGGAGCTGGCGGAATCGGCCCAAGAGGTTTGTCGGGAATTGGGTCTTATGGCAACGGTGGCCGTCGGCGACCTGGCCGAGGGCATAAAGGTAGCCCGCGATCTTGTGGGCCGGGGAGCAGAGGTCATCGTCAGCCGGGGCGGCACCGCCACGGCCATCGGCCGGGAGCTGGACGTGCCCGTGGTGGAAATTGTGGTTAGTGCCTTTGACCTGGTGCGGGCCCTTGCCGCCGCCCGCACGTACGGCCGCCGCATAGGCGTGGTCGGTTTCCAGAACGTGATATACGGTTGTAAGAGCCTGGAAGGGATTTTGGGGGTGCTCATCCAAGAGATAGAGATAAAGACGGAGGACGAGGCCCCGGCGGCCGTCGCCGCGGCCCGGGAGGCGGGGATCGAGGTCATTGTGGGCGATGCGGTTTCGGTGCGGTGGAGCCGGGAGCTGGGCCTGGACGCCATCCTGGTGACCTCGGGCAAAGAAGCCATAGGCCTGGCCCTCCGGGAGGCCGAAGAACTGGCCGAGGTACGCCGTAAGGAGCGGGCCCGGGCAGAGCAGTTCAAGGTAATTTTGGACTTTGCCTATGAAGGTATTATAGCCACCGATCCGGACGGGCGGATTTCCCTGGTGAATCCGGCGGCGGAGAGGATCCTGGGAGTGGCCGAACGGCACCTCGTGGGCCGTCCGGCCGGGGAGGTGCTGCCGGGACTGGCCTTGAACCATGTGCAGGAAACCGGCCGCGCCAGATTGGGCGAGCTCCACCGGGCGGGCAACTCCCTGGTGGTACAAAATGTGGTGCCGGTAATTGCGGACGGGGAGATCGTGGGTGCGGTGGCCACCTTCCAGGACGCGGGCCACCTCCAGGCTGTGGAAACCAAAGTCCGCCAGGAGCTGTATCTCAAAGGACACGTGGCCCAGTTCACCTTCGCCGATATGGTGACGGAGAGCCCGGCCATGCAGAGGGTCATGGCCCAGGCCCGGCAGTTCGCCGCAGTGGAAGGCACCATCCTCATTACCGGCGAAACAGGAACCGGCAAAGAAATGCTGGCCCAGGGCATCCACAACGCCAGCCCCCGGAAGGGCGGGCCCTTTGTGGCGGTGAACTGCGCCGCCGTGCCGGAAAGCCTGCTGGAGAGCGAGCTCTTCGGTTACGAAGAGGGGGCCTTCACCGGGGCCCGCAAAGGGGGCAAAAAGGGATATTTCGAGCTGGCCCACCGCGGAACCCTCTTCCTCGACGAAATAGGCGAACTGCCCCTCAACCTGCAGGCCCGGCTCCTGCGGGTGCTGCAGCAGAAAGCGGTAATGCGGGTGGGAGGGGACCGGGTTATACCGGTGGATGTGCGCATTATAGCCGCCACCCACCGCAATTTGGAAGACGCCGTCCGGGAGGGAACCTTTCGGCGGGACCTTTATTACCGGTTGAACGTCCTGCGCCTTGCCCTGCCTCCCCTGCGTCACCGAAAGGAGGACATTCCCCACCTGGTAGAGCGGCTGGTAGACAAAATCTGTGGCCGCACGGGGCGCCTCCCGCCGCGAATTGGGCCGGAGATCCTACAGGTGTTTTACCGCTATCCATGGCCTGGCAACGTGCGGGAAATGGAAAACATCCTGGAACGGTTGGTGGTTCTGCGGAGCGGCCAGGAGGTGGCCCCAGAAGATGTAGAGGATCTCCTCTTGGATACCCATGGCCTTGCCGAGCACGAAGGTACGGATACCGATGGGCTGAAGGTCGAGCTTTGCGGAACCCTGGCCGATATGGAGAAAACAATCATATGCACCGTCCTGGAGAAGACCGGTTACAACCGCGAGGAAACCTGTCGCCGGCTGGGCATAAGCCCTACAACACTGTGGCGCCGCATGAAGGCCTGGGGCCTTGCAAAATGAAAGCCAGGATTGCAAACTGAAAGAAGCGGGCCCGGCTCTTAGTATCTAAAAGGAGCCGGGCTTAATTTTTGCGACCTTACCGTTCAAACTGAAACCCGGGGTGGGGAGGAACCCCCGCCAGCCCAGACGGGACAAGGCTTGGCACGCCCCTTGCAAAAAGGGATCGCCGACTGTAGTACCGGGAGCGAGGGCTTGTATGGAGCGCATTGCCATTATTGCCGACGACTTGACCGGTGCCAGCGACACCGGCATACAGTTCCGCAAACACGGCCTGGAAACCCTGGTAATCGTGGACCATCAAAACCTCGAAGCCGGGGATGCAGGGAAACCGGTATGGTCCGTCAACGCCGATACCCGCTCCCTGCCGCCCGCGGAGGCCTATGGGCGGGTGTATGCGGTGGCCAAGAAGTTAAAGGAATTGGGCTTTAAAAGAATTTACAAAAAACTGGATTCGACCCTTCGCGGGCACCCGGGAAGGGAGCTGGAGGCGGTTATGGACGCCTTGTCGGCCGACCTGGCCGTGGTAGTGCCCGCCTTCCCGGCCAACGGAAGGGTCGTGATAGGGGGCCGGCTTTTCCTGGAGTCTTCGGCTTCTCCGGGTGAAGAGGAGGCCCGGGAAGGATCTGCGCCGGGGCGGGCCGGCTGGGATGTGCCCCGTCTCCTGCAGGAGAACATGAGCCGCCGGGTGGGCACCGTCCCCGTGGCAACGGTGCGACGGGGTGGAGAAGGATTGGCCCGTGCCATGGAGGCCCTGCGCCGGGAAGGGAAAGAGGTGCTGGTGCTGGATGCGGCGGCCGAAGAGGACTTGGCCGAGATAGCCCGGACATGTACATTGTTAAAGGACGAAGTAGTTGTAGCCGGGGCTGCGGGGTTGGCCGCCCATCTGCCGTTCGCGTGGGGCCTCGTACCCCCTCCCTCGCCGTCGGTGGAGCCCGGCGGGGCCATCCTGCTGGTGGCGGGATCGCGGAACCCCGTTACGGCCGAGCAGGTGGTGCGGGCGGTGAAGGCCTATCGGGCGCCTTTCGTCGAGGTGGACACGGCGGCCGTCGCCACCGGGGGGAGGGCCGAAGCGGTGGAGAAGGCGGTGGCCGCCGCCCAGGGCTGGCTGCAGGGGGCCGAGCCGGTCTCCCTCTTGGTCGTCGCGGTGGACAGCCTGGGTCGGGAGGAAGGAAGCGGACCTGCGCCCTCCGAGGAGGGATCGCCCTTGAGCAAAGCCGTGGCGGAGTGCCTGGCAGAAATTACCCGACGCCTGGTAGCAGGTAGGCGGGTTTGCAGTCTCGTAATTACCGGTGGAGATACGGCCGTGCACATCTGCCGCGCCCTGGGGGCGAAGGGAATCGACCTGATGAGGGAGCTGCTTCCAGGTATTCCCTTGGGTAAGCTCCTCGGCGGGGTGGGCGACGGCCTGCCGGTGGTTACCAAGGCAGGAGGCTTCGGGCCGCCGGAAGCCTTCGTAAGGGTGGCCGCACACCTGCGGGACCGTCCGGCGGCAGGAAAAGCAGGTGAGGGAAAAGGAGTTGAAGTCCGATGACGAGGCCTATTATAGCTATTACGGTAGGAGACCCGTGCGGCATCGGGCCGGAGATAACGGCCAAGGCCCTGGCTCTGGCGGAAATATATGAGATATGCCGCCCCCTGGTGGTGGGGGATGGGGGTTTGATGTGCGAGGCAGTAAGGATTGCGGGCGCCCATCTGGAAGTGCGGGCGGTGGAGAACCCGGCCCAGGGGCGCTATGAATACGGCGTCATGGATGTCCTGGACCTCCACAACGTAGATTTAAACCGCCTGGAATACGGGAAGGTTACCCGATTGGGCGGGGAGGCCAGCTTTCAATATATAGCCAAGGCCATCGAGCTGGCCCTGGCCGGAGAAGTGGATGCTGTTACTACCGGCCCCATTCATAAAGAAGCCATAAACCTGGCGGGGCACCACTACGCAGGGCATACGGAGATCTTCGCCGATCTCACCAAGACCAAGGATTACTGCATGATGCTCATCGATAAAAACTTCCGGGTCTCCCACGTTACCACCCACGTGCCCTTCAGCCGGGTTCCTTCCCTGGTAACTAAGGAACGCGTCCTCAAAGTAATTGAACTAACCCATAAGGCCCTCCTCCGGATGGGCATAGCCCGGCCCCGGATAGCCGTGGCCGGCCTTAATCCCCATGCCGGCGACGGGGGCCTCTTCGGGCGGGAGGAGATCGAAGAAATAGGCCCCGCCGTTGAAGAAGCCCGCCGTCGGGGTATGGCCGTGGAAGGCCCCATATCTCCGGACACCATCTTCGTAAAACTACGCGGCCGCCAGTATGATGCTGCCGTGGCCATGTACCACGACCAGGGGCATATTCCCACCAAAATCGTGGGCTTTCAGTATGACGACGCCACCGGCAGCTGGGGCTCTGTAGCGGGGATCAACCTTACCCTGGGTCTGCCCATCATCCGGACCTCGGTGGACCATGGGACCGCCTTTGGCAAGGCGGGCAAAGGCACCGCCAATCCGGAAAGTATGATAGATGCCATAAGGCTGGCCGCTGACCTGGCCTCCGGTGGGCAGGCCGGTAGATAAAGCCTAAGGAACGGGAGGGAGGAAAAACAAAATGAAGGCCGCCTTCGTAACCGAGCCCTATAAAGTAGCCATCCGGGACATCCAAGACCCCGTGGTAGGCCCAGGGGAGGTGCTCATCCGCGTCAAGGCCACCGGCATCTGCGGTTCCGACCTGCACCTCTACAAAGGGGTCCACGCCTTCCGCAAACTGCCGGCCATTTTAGGCCACGAAGTAGCCGGCGAAGTGGCGGAGGTGGGTTCAGGGGTAACGCGCCTGAAACCGGGCCAGCCCGTCACCGTGTTGCCGCAGATAAGCTGTGGTCAATGTACGGCCTGCAGCAAAGGATACTTCAACATCTGCCCCCGGAAGACGGTGCCCGGGACCCCCGCCTGGCAGGGCACCTTTGCCGAATATTTCATCGCTCGGGAGGAGGCGGTGTATCCTTTACCCGCCGGAGTGGACTACGTTGCCGGCTCCCTGGCCGAGCCCCTGGCCGTGGCTGTACATGCGGCCAGGAGGGCGGAACTGAAAGGGCGGGAAAGGGTGGCCGTTCTGGGCTCGGGTACCATCGGTCTCCTAGTCCTGGCCCTGGCCAGGCATTACGGAGTGAAGGAAATAATAGCTACCGACGCCTATGATTATAATTTGGGCGTGGCGCGGAAAATGGGTGCCACGGCGACCATAAACGCCCTCCGCGAGGACGTGGCGGCTAAAGTCAACGAAATTACCGCAGGGGAAGGGGTGGAGGCCGTAATCGTAGCGGCCAGCGCACCCGGAATAATCGACCAGGCCAGTACGATCGCCGCGCGGCGCGGCACCATCGCGTTGGTGGCCATGATTTCTCAAGCAATACCGGTAATGACTTACACCTTTGTGTACAAAGAGCTGGAGCTCAAGGGCTCCCAGACGTACACGGCCGCCGATTTCGAGGCCGCCCTCAAACTGCTGGCGGCGGGCGCCGTCCCCGTGGGCGAAGTGGTAACCAAAACCGTCGGTTTTGAGGATACGGCCAGGGCTTTAGAGATACTGGACAAGCGTTTGGAAGAAGCCGTGAAAATCGTGGTGACCCTTTAAGCCTGTGGGGGAAATAAAAATTTTGGAGGAGGTAAAGCGGCATGGAGAGGATGAAGGGGTTGGTGAAGGTTAAACCGGAGCCGGGGGCCGAACTGCTCCACGACCTGCCGGTGCCCGAGGTAAAGGGCGATGAGATCCTGGTCAAGGTCAAGTACGCCGCCATCTGCGGCACCGACCTGCACATCTACGACTGGACGCCCTATGCTCAGGAGCGGGTCAAGCCTCCCATGGTTTTCGGGCATGAATTCAGCGGGGAAGTAGTGGCGGTAGGTCCGGAAGTAAAGAAATTCAAAGTCGGGGACCGGGTGGCGGGGGAAACCCACATCGCTTGCGGAATGTGCTTCCAGTGCGAGACGGGGAACGCCCATATCTGCGAGGACATGAAAATCATAGGGGTCCACACCGAGGGGTGCTTTGCCGACTACATTAAGATCCCGGCCGGCTGCGGGTGGAAACTCTCAGATTCGATATCCTGGGAAATAGGCGCCCTCTTGGAACCCCTGGGAGTGGCCGTACACAGTGTGCTGGCCGATGCCGTAAACGGGATGTCGGTGGTGATCTACGGGTGCGGCCCCATCGGCCTGATGGCCGTAAACGTGGCCAGGGCCTGCGGCGCCACCCAGGTTATTGCCGTTGAGCCGGTGGCCGAGAAGCTGGCCATCGCCAAAGAAATGGGCGCCACCCATACCCTGCAGCCGGGTAAGGATGACGTCATCGCAGGAATCCTAGAACTAACTGGAGGGAGGGGTGCGGATGTAATTGTGGAGTTATCCGGCAACGGACAGGCCATCAGCGAGTGTTTCCGGGGACTGCGCAAGGGAGGTCGCGTGACCTTGGCCGGCCTGCCCAACGGCCCGGTTACCTTGGATTTGGTCGACGGCGTGATTTATAAAGAAGCCAAAATCCTCGGTGTAACCGGCCGGAGGATGTATGACACTTGGTGGCAAATAGAAGCCCTGCTGGGGGCCGGAAAGCTGAATTTGGAACCCGTTATCGGGGGTATCTTCCCCTTAGAAAGATACCGGGAGGCCTTTGACGCCCTCCACGCCGGTAGGCCCGGCAAGATGCTCCTGGCGATCTAGCCGCCCTGCCGGGAAGGCGATGCGCCGTAGATAAGGTTAGGATTGAGGAGGTTTGAGGTCATGAAGAAGTACTTGAGCTTGGTAGTGGCCGCCCTGTTCCTCGGCCTTTTGGTCACTGGCTGCGGTGGAAGCCAAGGTGAACAACAGAAGATCGCGGACCAAAAGGGCCAGCCCATCGTACTCAAACTGGGCCATATCCAGACCCAGGAAGACTTGTGGCAGCTCGGCGCCGAAAGGTTCGCCCAATTGGTGGCCCAAAAAACCGGCGGTCAGGTGAAAATAGAGATCTACCCCAATTCCACCCTCGGTGGGGATAGGGATATGGCCGAGGGAATGCAGATGGGTTCGGTAGATTTTGCCCTTATTGCCGGAGTATTAGGTAATTTTGAGAAATCGTTCCAGATACTAGAACTACCCTATCTCTTTGAAGACGAGGAACATTTGCGCAAGGTCATCTACGGCCCCATTGGGGAGGAACTCCTGGAGAGGCTCCGCACCAACGCCAACATTCGGGGTCTGGCCTTCTGGGAAAGGGGCTCCCGGCAGGTCACTTCCAACAAGCCCATCAACTCTATAGAAGATATTAAAGGGTTGAAGATCCGGGTGCCCGAGATACCCGCCATGGTGGAAGCCTGGAAGGCCATGGGGGCCAACCCGACGCCCATGGCCTGGTCGGAAGTGTACAGCGCCCTGGAGCAGAATGTAATAGAGGCCCAGGAAAACCCGATACCGTATATTTACGCCGGTAATATCCATGAGGTCCAGAAGTATCTAGCCATAACGAACCACAAGTACGAATACGTCGTCTTGTGCATGAGCGAGCTGACCTATAACAAACTAACGCCCGAGCAGCGCCAGGCCATCGAGGAGGCCGCCGCCGAGGCCACCGAGTACGAAAACCAGTTGGTTAAAGAGAAAACCGAGGAGTACCTGGAAGTCATGAAGGCCAAGGGTATGCAGGTGACCTATCCAGACATCCAGCCCTTCAAAGAAAAGGCCCAGAGCGTTCACCGCAGCTATGCCGAACACCTCGGCCTGGTGGACCTCTATGAGAGGATAGTCAATGCCAAATAATCCCTGGGCAAGTTTTGGCGCTGGGGTCCCTCCGGGGACCCCGGCTAAAATAAAAAAGGGTGAGCAAGGACCATGGGTTTGCGACCATCCAACCGACCCCTGGCTGTCCTGGAGGCGGTGGCCAGGGGACTATCCGTCCTTTTGGGTCTCCTTATGTTTCTGATGGTGGTGGTAATTTTCGTACAAGTTATAGCCAGGTATGTGTTTCACAATTCCCTCTCGTGGTCGGAGGAGATAGGCAGATATCTCTTTATCTGGATAACTTTTTTGGGTGCCGTGATAGGGGTAAAGGAGAGGCTGCACGTGGGGGTGGATGTAGCCGTAAAGGCCATGCCGGCGGGGGTTCAAAGAATCCTGGTACTGGTGGGCAATTTGCTCATGATCGTCTTTGTGGTCTATATGCTCCAGGGCAGCTTTAAGCTGTTGGACCTCGGCCGGAACCAGGTGAGCCCCGCCACGAGCATTCCCATGCTGTACCCCTACCTGATCTTGCCCCTGGCGAGCATCCTGATGCTGGTTTACCTTCTCGTGAATACGGTCTTGGACTGGATAAACGTGGGGGGGCGGTGAGTCTTGACGGCCATTCTCTTCGGAGCCTTTATCGTACTCATACTCCTGGGAGTTCCTATCTCCTTTGTCCTGGGCATTGCCGCCACCCTGGGGTTGGTGGCGGCAGGGAATTACCCCATGCAGGTGGTCATCCAGCGCATGTTCGCCGCCGTAAACTCCTTCCCCTTTATGGCTATTCCTTTTTTTATGGTGGCGGGAGAAGTCATGAGCCGGGGAGGCATTACCAAGAGAATTATAGATTTTGCCCTGGCCCTGGTCGGGAAATTCAAAGGCAGCCTGGCCCATGTCACTGCCGTGACGGGGGTGATCATGGGGGGCATATCGGGCTCGGGAGTGGCCGATACTGCCGCCATCGGCTCCCTCATGGTGCCGGAAATGGCGCGCCGGGGCTATGACAGGGCCTTTTCCGCGGCGTTGACCGCCGTGGCGGGAAGTATCGGGCTCATAATTCCCCCCAGCATTGCCTTGATCCTTTACGGGGTGACCGCCCAGGTTTCCATAGGGGACCTCTTCTTGACGGGGATAATACCGGGAGTGTTAATAGGCCTCGGGCTCATGCTTGTTTCTTATGTTGTGGCCAGGCGTGAAAACTATCCGGTAGAGGAAGCAGTCCCCTGGAAAGAAAAATTGCTCCGATTTAAGGATGCCCTATGGGCCCTCATGATGCCCGTTATTATCATCGGCGGTATAAGGGGCGGTATCTTTACGGCTACGGAAGGCGGGGCAGTGGCTGCTGTTTACGCCATTTTAGTGAGCCTTTTTGTTTACCGGGAGATGAGTTTGAAGGACCTGTTCGTCGCCCTGATCGAGGCGGGGAAAAAGACGGCCATTATCGGCTTCCTCATCGCCACCTCATCCCTGTTCAGCTGGATCCTGGCCAGCGAGCGCATCCCGGAGCAAATAACGTCCTTCATCGTTTCCCTGACGGATAACAAATATATGATTTTGCTTTTAATCAATATTTTGCTGCTCCTGGTGGGAACGGTGCTGGACAGCGGGCCGGCCATCATCCTGCTGGTGCCCATCCTGGTCCCGGTGGCCAAATCTCTAGGCATCGATCTGGTGCAATTCGGCCTGGTTATGGTTATCAACCTCACTATCGGCCTTCTCACACCGCCGGTGGGGACCGCCTTGTACGTGGCCTGCAATGTCAGCAAGCTGCCCCTGCTCACTTTGAGCCGGGCCGTCCTCAAATTCCTGGCGGTAATGCTGGTCGTCCTTTTCCTCATCACCTACGTACCGGCCCTCGCTCTCTTGCCCCTGAAGTTGGGGCAGTAAAGGGGAGGTTCTTCCCTCAGCCTGGGGAAAAGTTGTAAAGGAAACCCCACAGCCTGAACAAAGCTGTGGGGTTTTATCCTTATCTAGGGGCGGTTTGAGCCCGCAGCCGAGGGGAAGTTTCCGGGCTTATCCCTGGGCCAGCCTCTGGTAGACGGCCAGCCTGGCCCTGGCCTCTTCCTCGGCCCGGGCGAAGAGCTCCTCGGCCTGGTCCGGGAACTGCTTCTTCAGGGCGGTGTAGCGGATTTCGCCCATGAGGAAGTCCCGGAAGCTCAAAGTCGGCGCCTTGGAGTCCAGGATGAAGGGGTTCTTCCCCTGGGCCGCGAGCACCGGGTTATAGCGGTAGAGGGGCCAGTAGCCGGCTTCCACCGCCCGCTTGCCCTCCCGCTGGCTCTTGCTCATATCGATGCCGTGATTGATGCACGGCGCGTAGGCGATGATGAGGGAGGGGCCGTCGTAGGCCTCGGCTTCTATCAGGGCCTTGATGAGCTGGTTGGGGTTGGCACCCATACACACCGAGGCCACATAAACATACCCGTAGGATATGGCCATAAGTCCCAGGTCCTTCTTCCTGGTCCTCTTGCCCGCCGCGGCGAACCGGGCCACGGCAGCCGAGGGGGTGGCCTTGGAGGACTGGCCGCCGGTGTTGGAGTACACTTCGGTATCCAGGACCAAAAGGTTTACGTTGGCGCCGGTGGCCAGCACGTGGTCCAGGCCGCCGTACCCGATGTCGTAGGCCCAACCGTCCCCGCCGATAATCCAGATGGATTTCTTCACCAGGTAGTCCTTCAGATTATCAATGATAGCTAGAAGGCTCCTGAGTTCTCTGCCGGCGGCCTCCTTTTCCCGGGGCAGGAGTTCCTTAATCCGGTCTCCCGCCTCCCGGGAACGGGCCGCGTCCTCCTTGCTTTCCAGCCAGCTGCGGCAGGCCGCCTTAAACTCGGGGCTCAAGGCTCCGGCGGCCAGGGCCTTCTCCACCGCCTCCGCCAGCTCCTCCCGCCGCTTTTCCACGGCCAGGCTTATGCCGTAGCCGAATTCGGCGTTGTCCTCAAAGAGGGAGTTGGCCCAGGCCGGGCCATGGCCCTGCCGGTTGACGGTGTAAGGGCAGCTGGGAGCGCTCCCGCCCCAGATGGAGGAGCACCCCGTGGCATTGGCGATGATCATGCGGTCGCCGAAGAGCTGGGTAATGAGCTTCACATAAGGCGTCTCGCCGCAGCCAGCACAGGCGCCGGAGAATTCCATGAGGGGCTTCAGGAACTGGCTGCCCCTGACGGTGGCCGGATTGAAGTTGACCTTCACCTCCGGCAGGGCTTCGGCAAAAACGTAGTTCTCGGCCTCCACGGCCAGGGCTTCTTCCAACGGCACCATGGTGAGGGCCTTGGTCCTGGCCGGGCAGACGTCAACGCAGTTGCCGCAGCCGGTGCAGTCCAGGGGTGAAACCTGGATGCGGAACATAAGGCCGGCGGCCTCCTTGCCGGAAGCCTTCTTGATAACAAAGGTTTCCGGCGCCCCCGCCAGATCTTCGGGCCGGGCCAGATAAGGCCGGATGGCGGCATGGGGGCAGACCAGGGAACACTGGTTGCACTGGATGCAGTGTTCCGCCTCCCACCGGGGCACCCTCACCGCTATTCCCCGCTTTTCATACTTGGTAGTACCGGTGGGGAAGAAACCTCCCGGCGTAAAGGCGCTTACCGGGAGTTCGTCTCCCTTTAAGGCCAGCATGGGCCGCATTACCTTGCGGACGAACTCCGGCTCTTCCTCCCGGGCGGCCGCCGCCTGGGAAGCATCCTGGGTACAGTTGAGCCAGCTTTCCGGGTACCGGATTTCCACCAGGGCCTCGGCGGCCCTGTCCACCGCCGCCTGGTTCATCTTGACGATCTTGTCGCCCTTGCGGCCGTAGGTCTTCTCGATGGATTCCTTGATATAGCGGAAGGCATCTTCCGGCGGTATGATGTTGGCGATCTTGAAGAAGGCCGCCTGCATGATGACATTTATCCGGCCGCCCAAGCCCAGTTCCTGGGCGATCTTGACGGCGTCGATATTGTAGAATTTGAGTTTCTTTTCCGCAATGGTCCGCTTCATGTCGGCCGGCAGCTTTTCCTCCATCTCCTCCGGGCTCCAGCCGGAGTTCAGGAGGAAAATACCGCCCGGCTTAATGCCCTCCAGGAGGTCGTAGCGCCCCACATAGGAGGGGTTGTGGCAGGCTATGAGGTCTGCCTGGTCGATGAGGTAGGCGGACTTAATGGGCGACTTGCCAAACCGCAGGTGGGAGACGGTTACGCCCCCGGATTTTTTGGAGTCGTAAACGAAATAGCCCTGGGCGTACATGTCGGTGTGGTCGCCGATAATCTTAATAGAATTCTTGTTGGCACCAACCGTACCGTCAGATCCTAGACCGAAGAACTTGCAGCGATAAAGCCCCTTGGGTGCTGTATCAATATGCTCTTTAATTTCCAGGGAGGTCCCGGTAACATCGTCGGTTATGCCCACCGTGAAATGATTCCTGGGCTGGTCGGCGGCCAGGTTGTCGAAGACCGCTTTCACCATGGACGGCGAGAACTCTTTAGAGCCCAGACCATAGCGGCCGCCCACCACCAGGATATGGCCTTTACCCTTTTCCGCCAGGGCGGTGATGACATCCTGGTAGAGGGGCTCCCCTAGGGCGCCCGGCTCCTTGGTACGGTCCAGGACGGCAATGCGGCGGACGGTAGGCGGCAGGGCTTCTGCCAAGTGGGCGGCCGAGAAGGGACGGTAGAGCCGCACCTTGACGAGGCCCACCCTTTCTCCCCGCTCCACCAGGTAATCAACCGTTTCTTCCACCACATCGCAGGCGGAACCCATGCATACGATAACGCGTTCGGCATCCGAAGGGCCGTGGTACTCGAACAGGCGGTAGCGGCGCCCGGTCAGTTCCCCTACCTTGTCCATAACCTCTTCGACGATCCCCGGCACCGTCAGATAGTAGGGGTTGGCGGCCTCCCGCCCCTGGAAGAAGATATCGGGATTCTGGGCGGTACCCGCCTGGTGGGGATGTTCGGGATTCAAGGCCCGGCGCCGGAAGGCCTCGATGGCCTCCCAGTCCACCAATCTGGCCATATCCTCGTAGTCGATGACCTCGATTTTCTGCACCTCATGGGAGGTGCGGAAACCGTCGAAAAAGTGGACGAAGGGGACGCTGGCCTTCAAGGTGGCCAGGTGGGCCACCAGGGCCAGATCCATTACCTCCTGTACCGAAGCGGAGGAAAGGAGGGCAAAACCCGTCTGCCTGGTGGCCATCACGTCGGAGTGATCGCCGAAAATGGACAGGGCATGGGTGGCCACGGAGCGGGCCGCCACGTGGAATACGCAGGGCCACAACTCCCCGGCGATCTTATACATATTGGGGATCATGAGCAACAGCCCTTGAGAGGCGGTGAAGGTTGTGGTAAGGGCACCGCCGGCCAGGGATCCGTGGACTGCACCGGCGGCCCCCGCCTCCGACTGCATTTCCACTACCTTCAAGGGACGGCCGAAGATGTTCTTGCGTCCTTGGGCCGCCCACTCATCGCACAACTCCGCCATGGGGGAGGAGGGAGTTATGGGATAGATGGCGGCTACTTCCGACAAAGCATAGGCCACGTGGGCGGCAGCCGTATTACCGTCGATGGTCGACTTGGCCATACATGTTTCATCTCCCTTGCGTTAGCTTAAAAAGGGTCCCCCTTACCCGCTCTTACTTTAACACTACCCCCGGGGATAGTCAACTCTCCGGTATACAACATACACGGTTGGGGGCGGGAAAAAACCTGGTGGTCTGACAACCAGGTGGGCGCACCTAAATTATTGACAGCCCCGGGCTTTAAATGGTATACTCAATTAAAAAATTACAAACCTTGAGGGTAGACGTTCACGCCGCCGAGGGGCACCAGCAGAAGGATGAAAACAACGGGCCGGCATTTCTCTTGAGCCGGCGATTTGGTCCGAGCGGCCCAGCAGCCTTGGCGAAGCCGAGGAGGGATGGCGGGGCCGAGGACAGGAAGTCCGAGGCCGGCCTCTGAAGCAAGGATGCTGAATAGGCCGGGAACCCCGCCCGAGCCCGAGGTTGAGCCGTAGGCTGATCCGCGAGGACCACTTAGCGAGCGAAAACAATGCCGACCTGCACAGAAGCTATTTTCGGGGTAGGTACATTCTCCGGGTCGCCGCGGCGGCCTATACGCTAAACACCTGCTTCGGGGGGGTGGAAGAGGGCCGGGGTACATGGAAGGCGTCCATAAAACCAAATAAATACATAGGGGGAGGGGAAGAATTGCGCATTGTTTTTATCGGTCAGGCCCCTTTCGGACGGGACTGTCTGCAAGCCCTTATTGATCAAGGCGAAAAAATTGTCGGAGTATTAACAATACCCGATAAACCCGACCAGAAAAATCCCAATCCGGTAAAGGAACTGGCATTGGAGCGGGGAATACCGCTGCTCCAGCCCCCCAGGCTTAAAGATCATGAAGCCATCGCCTGGGTGGCGGATCTCCGGCCCGACCTCCTGGTGTTGGCCTACGTTACCCAATTTGTCCCCAAGGCCATGATCGACCTGGCCACCTACGGGGGGATAAACTTCCATCCTTCTCTGCTTCCCAAGTATAGGGGCGGCAGCGCCATGAACTGGGCCATCATCGCCGGGGAAAAGGAAACCGGCGTGACCATCCACCAGATCGACGAAGGCGTGGATACCGGCCCCATCATCCTGCAAGAGAAAGTCCCCATCGATCCTGACGACAGCGTGAAAACCCTCTACTTCGGCAAGATATATCCCCTGGGTGTAAAACTGGTGGCGGAGGCCGTCCGCCTCATCCGGGAGGGCAAGGCCCGGCCGGTGCCCCAGGACGAAAGCCAGGCCTCCTTCCAGCCCGTCATTAAGGAGGAACACGTGGGCCTCGATTGGTCGCAACCGACCCAGAGGCTCTACAACTTCATCCGCGGCTCCGATCCCACCCCGGGCGCCTGGGCCGTATTCCGGGGAGAAAAGCTAAAGATCTGGGAGGCCCGGCCCTGGGAGGGCAAGGGCGCGCCCGGCGAAGTCCTGGACGTCCGGGACGACGGCTTCGTAGTGGCCACCGGCGACGGCGCCCTGCTGGTAAAGAGGGTGCAGTTTACAGGCACCGGTAAAATTCCCGCCGCCGAATGGGCCAAATCCCAGGGCCTGCGGGCGGGCGATAAGCTGGAACCGGGCCATTCGGAAATACTCCTTTAGCTTGTCCTAACTTTTAAGGTGTTAGGTTAAATTGCATTAAAATACTAAAAAGGGGGAATGAGACTATCGAATTGAGTACTTTTTAACTGTTGTGAAACACTGTACAAATAAAGGAGAGGAGGAACCGATATGGCTAAAATGGTTGAGATCCGCTGGCACGCCCGGGGCGGCCAGGGCGCGGTCTTGGCCTCCCGTTACCTGGCAGCCTCGGCCATCCGGGAAAACCTGTACTTCCAGGCCTTCCCCCAGTTCGGTACCGAGAGAATGGGGGCGCCCATTGTGGCCTACACCCGCATAAGCGATGCTCCCATTAATTTACGCTGCGCCATCGAACGGCCCGACATGGTGGTGGTGCTGGATCCCACTCTGTTGAAGGCCGTTAAGGTAACCGCCAACCTCAAAGAAGGCGGGGCGGTTATTGCCAATTATCCGGGCACGGTCGCGGACCTGGCTCGGGAACTCGAAGTAGATGGCCAGTTCAAAGTCTACGCAGTGGACGCCTACAAGATCTCCAGCGAGGAACTGGGTCGCCCGATCCCCAACACTCCCATGGTGGGGGCCCTGGCGAGGGTTATGGGGCTCATTAAGCTGGAAAACATCCTGGCCGAGTTTGAAGAGCAATTCAGCCACCGCTTCAAACCCGAAATCGTGCAGAAGAATCTCCAAGCCGTGCGTCGGGCTTATGAGGAGGTGCAGGGTTTATAATGGTCCAGATCAACAATGCCATCCGCAAGCTGGACAAAGGGGCCTTGCCGGTCTGGTACGAGATCCCCCTGGGCGGAACCCTAGTTTCCGAAGGCTCCACGGAGTACAAGACGGGGGGTTGGCGGACCAAAAGGCCCATTTGGGACCCCGAAGACTGCTCCCATTGCCTCATCTGCTGGATCTATTGCCCGGAAATGGCCATCCAAGTAAAGGACGGGAAAATCACCGGCATCGACACCACCCTCTGCAAGGGCTGCGGTATCTGTGCCCAGGAATGCCCCAGGGACAAGGCCATGACCATGGCCGAGGGCGGGGACTACTAGGCCTCGACCCCGGCACCGGGTAACGCGGGAATAATCGGGAAGGAGGAGGAAGCATGCGAAAGACCATCGGGTTGACCGGGGACGGTGCGGCCGCGGAGGCCATGCGCCAGATCGACCCCGATGTCGTGGCGGCTTATCCCATCACCCCCCAGACGGAGATCGTGGAACGCTTTGCCGAGTTTGTGGCCGAGGGCTCGGTAAGAACAGAGCTGGTGGCCGTGGAAAGCGAGCACAGCGCCATGAGCGCCTGCTGCGGGTCGTCGGCGGCCGGGGCCCGGACCATCACCTGTACGTCCTCCCAGGGCCTGGCCCTTATGCACGAGGTCCTGTACATCGCCGCCGGCAACCGCCATCCCATAGTCCTGATCAACGTCAACCGCACCTTGTCGGCCCCTATTAACATCCACAACGATCAGAGCGACAGCCTGGGCTCCCGGGACTGCGGCTGGATCCAGTTGTACTGCGAAGGAGCCCAGGAAGTGTACGATACGGTGATCCAGGCGGTGCGGATCGCGGAGGATCCCGCGGTTCTGCTGCCGGTAATGGTTTGCCTGGACGGGTTTGTGGTCAGCCATAACGTGGAGCCCATCAACGTCCTCGACGACCAAGAAGTCAAGGATTTCGTAGGGGAATTCCGGCCGGCCTACAGCCTGCTGGATACGGAAAATCCTGTGTGTTTGGGCAACCTGACCCTGCCAGAGTATTTCTTCGAACATAAGTACTCCCAGGCCTACGCCCTGGAGCAGTCCAAGGGAGTCATAGAATCCGTGGATCAAGAATTCGGCGCGAAGTTCGGCCGTAGCTACGGGATCGTGGAGGGCTATCGGCTGGAGGATGCCGAAATCGCCATCGTAACCCTGGGTTCCATGGTGGGCACGGCCCGCGCGGTGACCGACGAGCTTCGCAGCCAGGGCGTGAAGGCGGGGGTCCTCAAGATCCGCTGTTACCGGCCCTTCCCCATTGACGAGGTGGTCGCGGCCCTTAAGAATATCAAGGCGGCGGCGGTCATGGAGAAGGCCCTTTCTCCCGGGGCCCCGGGACCTGCCGTGTTCAGCGATGTGTTGGGCGCCCTGTATCATAAAGGGGTGCACGTCAATCTAATAAGTTACGTTGCCGGCCTTGGCGGGCGGGATGTACCGGCCCGGAGCATACGCCGGGTATACGAGCACTTGGAAAAGATAGCTTCGTCCGGCCGCGTAGACCGTATCCTCAACTACCTGGATCTGAGGGGGTGGCAATAATGGCGAGCTTAAGGGAACTCAGCCAAAAAGAAGTACTCTTTACCGGCGGCCACCGCCTGTGCGCCGGTTGCCCCGCGCCCATCGTGGTAAAGCAGGCCCTGCTCGCAGCTCCGCGGGCGCCCATTATAGTCCAGCCCACCTGCTGCCTGGAGATTTCCTCGGCCGTCTTCCCCTATACGGCCTGGAAGACACCCTACTATCACAACGCCTTCGAAAATGCCGCAGCCGTGGCCTCGGGCATTGAGGCGGCCGTCAAGGCCCTTAAGAAGAGGGGCAAGCTGGATGCCGGCAAGGACTACTACATTATCTGCATCGGCGGCGACGGCGGCACCTATGATATCGGCTTCCAGGCCCTTTCGGGCATGCTGGAGCGGGGGCACCGGGTGCTCTACATCTGCTACGACAACGGCGCCTACATGAACACCGGTATCCAGCGTTCCGGCGCCACCCCCTACGGCGCCTGGACCACCACCAGCCACGTAGGGGAGGCCCAAAAGGGTAAACAGCAGCACCGCAAAGACCTGGCCTGGATTGCCGCCGCCCACGGCGCCTACGTGGCCAATGCCTCCCTCCACAACTGGCGTGATTTCATGCGAAAAGTGGAGAAGGCCCTGAACTACGAGGGTTCCTCCTTTATTAACATCCAGGCTCCCTGCCCGCGCGGCTGGCGTTTCCCGGAAAATATGACCGTGGAAATTGCCCGCCTGGGCACCGAAACCTGCTTCTACCCCCTCTTTGAAGTGGAGGACCGGGGCCAGAAGTGGGTCATCAATTACACTCCCAAGAATAAGCTGCCCATAACGGAGTATCTGAAGCCCCAGGGCCGCTTCGCCCACTTCTTCCAGAAGGACAACGAATACCTTATCGAAGAATTCCAGGCGGAAGTGGACCGGCGCTGGGAACACCTGCAGCGCCTGGCAAAGATGAGCGCCGAATAGCGTCAGAAGGGGGGAGGCTGCCGCCTGCGGCGGTCTCCCGCCCTTTCTTGGTCTATTGGCTTGACCATAGGGTGGGCGGATGGGGCGGCTCAGGGCCGGAAGGAGTCCGGAGGCGAGAGAACCCCGGCCGTATAAACACCCACGCCCCGGTCTTCCCGGAGGGCCGTGTGGGGCCTTACGGGCGGGGGTGGCGGGGTCCTGTAAGTTTTGGTAAACTTATTAATCTTTTGAAGGGGTATGTGGTCAGGAAGCGGGGCCTTTTAGAAGACCCCGCCGGATTAGAGCGGGAGAATTCCCGGGAAGGAGGTCTGGCATGCTGGACCGCGACACCCTGTCTCAATTGGTGCGTATTGTGGGGGAGGGGAACGTACTGACCTCCGAAGTATCCTTGGCCACCTATATGTACGATGCAACCCTCCTTTACGGCAGGCCCGATGCCGTGGTCTTCGTTCAGAATGCCGAGGAGATAGCGGCCATCCTGAAACTGGCCAACGCAAAAAAGATTCCCGTAACCCCCCGGGGGGCCGGCATGGGGCTGAGCGGCGGCACCGTGCCCCACCGCGGAGGTATCGTAGTGGTCATGACCCGTATGAACCGCATCCTGGAAATAGACCCCATCAACCGGGTGGCCGTGGTGGAGCCAGGGGTTACCAATATGGAACTTCAGAAGGCCGTGGCCCCCTACGGGATGGTTTATATGCCCGACCCGGCCAGCCAGAAGGTTTCCACCATGGGAGGCAACTTCGGTGAAAACGCCGGCGGCATGCGGGGGATCAAGTACGGGGTTACCAAGGACCACATCCTGGGCGTGGAACTCGTCTTGCCCACGGGCGATATTGTGCAGATAGGAGGAAAATGGGAGCCCATCGCGCCGGAACTTAATCTACTGGCCCTCCTTATCGGCTCCGAGGGCACTCTGGGAATAGCCACCAAGATAATCGTCCGCCTTACCCCCCACCCCCCGGCCATTAAGACCATGCTGGCCGTCTACAACACCCTGGAAGAGGCCGGTAATTCTGTATCCCAGATCATAGCCCACGGCATTATCCCGGCCACCCTGGAACTCATGGACAATAAGGTCATCCAGGCCGTGGAGGACTGGCTCCATATAGGCCTGCCCCTGGAGGCCGGCGCCGTGCTCCTCATCGAAGTGGACGGGTTCGAGGCCGGCCTGGACCGGCAGGCGGAAAAGATTATCGAGCTTTGCCGGGCCAACGGGGCCATAGACGTTAAGTTGGCGCGAAATGCTGCCGAGCGGGATAATTTATGGCTGGCTCGACGGACGGCCATCGGGGCCATTGCGCGCCTGCGCCCCTCCTACGACCTGGAGGACGCCACCGTTCCCCGCACGAGGCTGCCGGAAATGCTGCGGCGGGTGGCGGCCATAGCCGAAAAATATAACGTTCCCATCGGGATGCTGGCCCATGCCGGGGACGGGAACCTCCATCCCCTGGTACTCTTTGATGAAAGGGACCAGGAGGAGATGGAGCGGGTCCACAAGACGAGGGGAGAGATATTTAAGGCCGCCCTGGACCTGGGCGGGACCCTCTCCGGGGAGCACGGCATCGGCCTGGCCAAACTGGATTTTATGCCCCTGGCCTTTACGGAGGTCGATCTGGACTTTATGCGGCGGGAGCGCCGGGCCTTCGATCCCAATGGGGTCCTTAACGCCGGAAAATTCATACCCGAGGCTTAAGTTTGGCAAGACCGGGGGGGGTTAAAAACATGGAGGCCAAATTCATTAAGGAACTGGCAAACCTTCTGGGACCGGAGCACGTTACAGAGGACCCGGCCGTGCGGCGGCAGGCAGCCGTGGGAGGGGATTATCTGCCCGACGTGGTGGTGTACCCGGCCGACGGCGAGGAGGTGGCCCGGGTAGTCCGCCTGGCCAACGAGGAGGGAGTGGCCGTCATTCCCTGGGGAGCCGGGCTGCATGCTCGGCGCGGGCTCCTTCCCTACAAGGGTGGTATAGCCCTGAGGCTTACCCGGCTGCAGAAGATCCTCGAATTCGACCGGGATAACCAGACGGCGTGGGTGGAGACGGGGCGGTCCCTGTCGTCCTTAAATGAGGTCTTTCGGACGGGGCGCCTCTTTTTACCCCCGGACCCCCTGGAGGGAGGGGACTGCACCCTGGGAGGATGTATTGCCGCCAATGCTGCGGGTCCCCGCAAACTGGGCTACGGCACCACCAAGGACTACCTCCTGGGGCTGGAAATTGTTTCCCCCACGGGGGAAATCGTCCGCACAGGAGGGAAAACGGTCAAGAACGTTCAGGATTACGATAACACCCGTTTCCTGGCCGGGTCCTGGGGTTCCCTGGGGGTGGTCACCAAGGCCATGGTTAAACTGAAGCCCTTGCCGGAAAAGGAAGTCCCCCTTTGCCTGGGATTTCCTCGCCTGGAAGAAGCCTGCGAGGCGGCCTTCAACATGCGGCAGGAGTTGGGTCCCGTGGCCCTGGAGCTAATGGACGCCGTCCTCATGGAGGCCCTGCAGGAATCCGGTCATCCTCTGCCGGTGCGGGGCGAGGCGTGCCTCTTGGCGGCCTTTGCCGGTTTTACCGAGGCGGTGGATTGGCAGGTAGATCAAGTCCGGGCTAAGTACGGGCAGGCGGCCGAGGTGGTGGAGGCCGGCGAGGACGAGGCCGCAACCCTCTGGGAAGCCCGGCGCCAGGCGTGGAGGGCCATGGGCGGCGAGGAGGGGGCCATTCTGGGGAGCGCTTCCCTTCCCTTCACGGCTACGGGGAAGTTTGTCCAGGAAGCCCGCTCCTTGTTCCTCTCTGGGCAGCAGAAGGCGGCCCTGGCGGCCCACTTCGGCAACGGTCACGTTCACGTCTTCCTTAAACACCCACCATCCCATTACGAGGCGGTGGGGGAGGTCCTTGGCCGGCTACAGGATCTGGCGGCGGGAGCCGGAGGCCTTTTCCTCGTGGAAAACATTAATGATCTGGCCATGGTCCGCCGGTGGGTGGAGGGCCGCGGTCCGGCCCTCATCCCCCTCCTGCGGAGGATCAAAGAAGCCCTGGACCCCCGCCGGGTGTTAACCCCCAACAGCAAAGTGCTGGCCTATGTGCTGGACGCTGCCGGGGCTACCGAAACTGCGGGGTAGGAAAGGAGAGGCGAGGATGGTTAGAGCTCTGCGCGACATGATGGAAGAAGTGGTACGCTGCAACAAGTGCGGGTTTTGCCAGGAGGTTTGCCCCACTTACAAGGCCACTGGGGAGGAGTTCTCCGTGGCCCGCGGCCGTAACCGCCTGATCCGCCTGTCCTTGGAAGGCACCTTCGACCTGACCCGTAGCCCGGAGATCAACCACCACATCTATTCCTGTCTCCTCTGCGGGGCCTGCGTCAATGCCTGTCCCTCATCCGTCCTTACGGATACCCTCGTAAAAGCGGCCCGGGTGGAGATCACCAGGGCCAAGGGGCAGCCCTTCCCCTTGCGCTTCGCCTTGAGGGGCGTCCTGGCCGATCAGCGACGTCTAAGCCTGGGGGCCAAGGCCCTCCGGTTCTACCAGCGGAGCGGGGCCCGCTGGCTGGCCCGCCAGATAGGTTTCCTCAAGCTGCTGGGCGCCCTGGGCAAGGCCGAGGGGCTGTTGCCCGACGTGCCCGGTTATACCCTGCGCCAGCGCCTGCCCCAGCTCCTCAAGCCGCCGGCCCGTCCCCGGCACAGGGTGGCCTACTTTGCCGGCTGCGTAATCAACAACTTCTTTCCTGCCATCGGCGAGGCCACCCTCCGGGTGCTGCAGCATAACGGCTGTGAAGTGATAGTACCCCCTACCGGCTGCTGCGGGATACCCCACGAGGCCTACGGCGACACTGATACCCTTTTGCGCCTGGCCCGGCAGAATCTGGAGGTCTTTAAACAACATCAGGTGGAAGCCATCATTACCGACTGCGCCTCCTGCGCCCATGGGCTCCACAACTACGCCGAGCTCCTGGGGGACGATCCCGAGTACGGCCCCCTGGCCCGGGAAACGGCCGCCAAAATAAAAGATGCCGTGGCCTACCTGGCGGAGATAGGCATAAGGGATGATATGGGCGCCCTGGATATTACGGTCACCTATCACGATCCCTGCCACGCAGTGCGCGGGCTCAAGCTCAAGCAGCAGCCCCGGCAGATCTTGAACAGCATTCCGGGCGTCCGCTTCGTAGAAATGAACGAAGCTGACTGGTGCTGCGGCGGGGCCGGCTCCTATAACGTTACCCATTACGACCTGTCCCGCCGGATCCTGGAACGCAAAATGAATAATTTCCGCCGCACCGGCGCCCAGTACCTGGCCACCGCTTGCCCAGCCTGCCTCCTACAACTGGCCCACGGTCTTAAGGTCCAGGGCCTGCCGGGCAAGGCCGTTCACCTTATCCAACTGCTGGACCAGGCCTACCAGAAAGCATAAAAAGGATAAGACACCCATGCCGCTAACGCGGCACCATCATTAAGGATGAAAAGAACGGGCCGGCATTTGTTTGGAGCAAGCGTTGGGTCCGAGGGGCCCAGCAGCCTTGGCGAAGCCGGGGAGCGAGGGCGGGGCCGAGGACAGGAAGTCCGAGGCCGGCCTCTGAAGCAAGGATGCTGAATAGGCCGGGAACCCCGCCCGAGCCCGA
>LDZR01002351.1_pt1 | contig 30617 bp, 23 predicted proteins | sample 615371 | NCBI WGS metagenome assembly LDZR01 (sample SAMN03408294, study PRJNA278302) | terrestrial metagenome | isolation source: oil reservoir sample K2 | place: USA: Alaska, North Slope, Kuparuk formation | collected 2013
TCCTGCAGAACCTTTTCCACAGGCCGCTCTAAAGGATCTCCGTACCCACCGCCGCAGCCGCTTATAAACCTCACCAGATCCCCTTTCTTCATGGGGAAATTTGAAAATGTAGCTCCCACTATTGGTTCTGAACCATCAGCAGGATGCACCTCAACAATGTTGGGAGAACCGTCCTTGCCCCCAGCAAATCCCCATGGTGGAAACTGATGCCTGCTGACAATTGTGGTTAATTCAGCGTTGGAATTAAGAAGGCGATAATCCCTAATAAGTCCGCAGCCCCCTCTAAATTTCCCCGCACCGGTATTCAAATTAAAAGTAAACTGCTCCACAATGATGGGATATTTATATTCAGCCACCTCTGCGGGTATCACATAGGTCTCCCCATCAGCAATGGCCACCAGTCCGCTCTCACCGTCCTTGTTGTATCCTGCTCCCCAACCCCCAGCTTGGGGTTCACAGAGAACAAAGGGCTGTTTGGTCCTGTCATCTATACCCGCAAGGATTGTTCCAATAATGCTCAGAAAATGACCCGCTGTAACCCTTTCAGGAATAGCAGGAGCCAAAGCCTTTGCTACTAAGTCTGTTATATGAGAGGTAGCTTCCCAGTTTGTAGATACAGGATAGGGGCGTACTGCATCAAAGACACTCCCCTCCCTAGTGATAACTTTAACAGGTGAATAAAAACCCTCATTGGGTTCAGCATCAGGATTTACCAGAGCATGGTAAATAATTCTCCCCGCGGAATAGGCTCCGTATTTGGTGCAGTTAATGGGAGCCGGTACCTGATCGCCGGATTCTGTAAGATCAATAATGAAGCTGTCATCAGTTATGGTAACTTTTGCCTTTATATAAACGTTTTCCACATTATTGGCCTGGGCATCTATGTAGCTTTCTGCTTCAAAGGTTCCCTTAGGCATTTTGGCAAGTTCCTTTAATGCCAGCTTCCTGCCGTTTTCCAGAATCCAGTTGATGCTGTCCAGTACAGCATCCCTTCCATATCTATCAAAGAGTTCCAGAACCCTTTTTTCTGCAATGCGCAAAGAAGCTGTCTGGGCATAAAGGTCTCCCAGAGTCATATCCGGAGTTCTGCAGTTGGCACCAATCATATCCCTAACTGCCTCGTTCAGCTTACCTTCTTCATAAACCTTAATAACAGGAAACTGCAGACCCTCCTGGTATATTTCTGTGGCGTTGGTGGACCAGCTGCCTAAATTTTTACCTCCTATCTCATTCCAGTGCCCTTTGTTTGCAGCAAAAGCCACCAGTTCCCCTTTATAAAAGATGGGAAGCACAGCGGAAACATCGCAGAGATGGGTTCCGCTTCCTGTATAGGGATCATTTGTAAGAATTATGTCGCCAGGCTTCAAGTTTTCGGGACCGAATTTGTCCAGTACTGAAGCAACAGAAAAAGTTATAGCCCCCATAAAGCCCGTAACACCGTTGGCCTGTCCAATAAGGTTGCCTTTTGCATCGGTAAGCCCGCAGGCATAGTCCAGCACTTCATAAATGATGGTGCTCTGACTTGTTCTACCCCAGGTCAGAAACATTTCCTCAGCAGCAGCTATAAGTCCCTGGGCAATATTCTCCCTAGTAAAGGGATCAACCTTCCCTTTCTGATAAGCCCTTTCTTGTAAATTTAAGCTCTCTTTCATTTACTTACACCCCCGTGTAAATAATAAGGTTTCCGTATTCATCAACTTCCAGTGTCTGCCCGGGATACACTATGGTAACTGACTTGGATTCTTCAACAGCTGCAGGCCCTTCAATTATATGACCGGGACCTAATTTTGCCCTGTTATATACCCTGCTCTTAAGCCTACCCTGTTCGTCAAAATCAATGATTCTTTCTCCTTTAACAGCGTTCTCAAGTGCTCCAGCAGGGGGCATCTTTCTGATCTCCGGCTTTTTAACTGTTCCAAAGGCTGTGAGGTTGAAATTGACGAATTCAGCAGGAGCATGTTCCAGACTAAAAGTGTAATGCTGATGGTGAAGTCTATCAAAAGCTTTCCTTATCTCAATAAGATCCCCTTCCCTTACTTCTCCGCTGCCCACAGGCGTTCTCACAGTGTGTTCCTGCCCTATATAGCGTAGGTCTGCTGACCTTACGAAAATAACATCTTTAGGAGAAATACCTTGCTTTTCATAAATGGCTAAAGCTTCTTCTTCCATTGCTCTGTAAATTTCATTGACTCTCTTAAGATCGCAGCCGTCCACCGGCATAATCTGGGTCTGAACAAAGTCCTGACGCAGATCAGTCATAAGCATACCCCATGCTGAGAAGGTAGAAGGCATGTTGGGGACGATAAGTTTGCCCACTTTTAGCTCCGAAGCCAAAAATGGACCGTGCACAGCACCATTTCCACCCATAGCTACCATTACAAAATCTCTGGGATCATAACCCCTGCGCACAGATATGAGTTTTAAGGCATTGAGCATGTTGTTATTGGCAATCTTTATCACTCCTAGGGCAGCTTCCTCTACACTTATTCCAAAATGGCGGGCTATGGGCTCCATGGCTTTTTCAGCTAGTTCCCTGCTCACCTTAAATTCTCCACCCAAAAAGCTGTCGGGGTCAATTCTACCGGCTATGAGGTTTGCGTCAGTAAGCGTAGGATCTTCTCCTCCCAAACCATAGCAGGCAGGTCCAGGTACAGCTCCGGCACTTTGGGGTCCAACTTTTAAAACTCCCACATCATCTATCCATGCGATGCTGCCTCCACCGGCCCCTATTTCAATAATGTCCACAATGGGCATTTTAACGGGATAACCTGCAAACTTCGGGGTCCATTCCAGTTTGTACTCTGTGGTAATTTTAACTTCGCCTCTGTTTATGAGAGACGTTTTTGCAGTGGTACCGCCTATGTCAAAGGTTATAATGTTTTCCTCCCCTATGATTTTCCCCAGAGCTGCTGCTCCAATAACACCTCCCACGGGACCGGATTCAATTAGGTTTATGGGAACTTCCTTCGCCCTGGCAAAGGTTGCTGTTCCACCGTTGGAAAGCATGGCATGGGGTTCGATATAAAGATTCATTTCCCCCAGCCTCATCTTTAATCTATCCAAATACTTAGCTGCAGCCGGCTTTACATAGGCGTTGAGCACCGTTGTGCTGGTGCGCTCGTATTCCCTCCACTCCTTGATAAGGTCGGAAGAAATGGTTATTTCTACGCCCGGCAGTTCCCTTTCTAAGATTTCTCTCACCAGCTGTTCATGACGGGGATTGGCATAGGAATGCAGCAGGCACACGGCCACTGCAGCAACCCCTTCTTTTTTAATCTTTTTAGCTATTTCCACAACCTCTTCCTCATTAACTTCTTTTAAAACCTCTCCTTTGTAGTTGAGGCGTTCGTCCACTTCAAATCTTAGGTGTCGTGGTACAAAGGGCTCCGGTTTTTTATAAAAATAGTTATATAAATCGGGCCTGTTTGCCCTTCCAATTTCCAGTGCATCCCTAAATCCCTTTGTGGTTACCAGAGCAGTTTTTGCCCCTTTTCTCTCTGTTATTGCATTAATAACCACCGTTGTACCATGAACAAAATAAACAGCCTCAGACAGATCCACACCTGTCTTAGCAACGGCATTGATGACACCATCGGCAAAGTTGGCCGGAGTGGTGTGGGCTTTTTCCTCAATGAGAGCCCCCGTTTCCTCCTCCAGACAAACGATGTCTGTAAAGGTGCCTCCAATGTCCACAGCAATTCTGTAGCTCATAGCAGATAACCCTCCCTAGTTTGAGTAATAATTTTGGATATTTTTTTAAATTTCCATCAGTTCCCTAGGAAAATGATTCAAGCGAACTGGCCCCCTATCTGTTACTGCCACAATATCTTCAATTCGAACGCCAAATTTTTTGTGGAATGTATATACCGGGTTCCACACTGAATACCATACCCTTTTCAAGGGGAATGTAGCTGCCTTCCACAATATAAGGCTCTTCATGGCATTCAAGCCCTATACCATGACCAGTACGGTGGATAAAAAACTGTCCGTATCCTGCCCGCTCAATTACCTCTCGAGCAGCCCTGTCCACATCACCACAAAAAGCTCCGCAGGCAGCAGCTCTGTATCCTGCCTCATTGGCTTCCATAACCACTCTGTATATTTTCCTTTCCTCATTACCAGCTTTACCCATAAAGAAGGTCCTGGTTATATCGGAAAAGTACCCTTCCAATACAGCTCCAAAGTCAAGAACCACAAAATCGCCCTTTTCTATTTTTCTATTTCCCGGTATGTGGTGAGGCATGGAACTGTTGGGCCCGGATGCCACTATAGGCTTAAAGGATACGTCTTCAGCTCCCTTCTCTTTTATCTTTCTTTCGATAAAATCCGCCAGCTCCCGCTCAGTCATTCCCACATTAATTTCCCTTACTACTTCTACCATAACCTCATCAACAAGTTCCCCTGCCCTTTTCAGAAGCCTTAACTCTTCCTCATCCTTTATGGAACGCGCCCTTCCCAAAATTTCACCACCATTTACAAAAGTACAGCCCTTAAGGGTTTCCATAAGGATCAGAAGATGTCCCGCCCACAGCTTGGGATCCACCGCTGCACATCCCCTTATACTTCCACAGGCTCTGAGAACCAGCTCCATGGGATTCTGGTGATCAGACCATGTAAGGAGGCAGAAGCCGTCTCCCAAAGTAGATGCTACCTCTTTATACATCTCAGGCATTATAAGGAAAAGGGGCCCTTCCTGGAGCAGCACTGCCAGCTGCAGGCGCTCATCCAAAGTAGTTTTTACCCCCGTAAGATAAAAGATATTGGATGGCGGCGCAGCAAAAAGGCACTCAACATTCCTTTCCCTCATCAGTTCTCGAATGCGTTTAATTCTATCGTTATAAATTTCCATGCTTTCACCCCTATTAAACAGCTCTAATCTTCCCACAAACCCCTCATTCCGTATTGTTCTTCCAATGCCCATTCTTTGATTTCCCGAACCGAAGGTGTTTCATATCCTCCTATCTTGCTGGTATACCAGCCGAAACGATTCCTTAGGCTCACAAGAAATTCAGCATGCTTAAAGGGTGCCAGAACAACATCGATAACCGGCACGCCTAAACTCTCCTGAAGTTTTCTGTAAAAACCAAACTGAACAGTACATCCCAGTACTATAACCTCAGCCCCATCCTCTTTTACAGCCTTTTTAGCCTCTTCTTTGAGCCTATTTTCGGTAAATTTCTCATCAGCATGAAATTCCAAAACTCCTAGATCCAGTGAACGGAAAGAAGCCAGCTTTTTCCCATGTCCATACTGCAGCACATTCCTGCGCATAGCAGGAATCCATTTTCTCCTTCCCACAATAATGGAAAAACTATCCCCCAAAACACTTGCTATATGGAGAGAAGACTCTGCAGGAGCCGTCACAACCATCTTGCTGCAGATCTCCCTGGCTTCCCTAAGGAAGGGATCGTAAAAGCATCCGATTACGGCCGCATCATAGCCTTCCTTTTCAGCCTTCTTAATCAAATTCAGAAGGTCCCATGAAACAAGGGCTTCATAATAGTGATATTCCAAGTGATGGGGTCCCCTTTTTAGGGACACCACTTCAACTTCAGTATCTTCCTCTTTGGCACTGTTCAAATAATCCAAAATAAATTGATCCCAGCTGTTGTGGCCCACGGGATTGATAAAAAGTATGCGTTTTTTTTCGCTCATGAAATTACCTCCCCTTTTTCAAAAAACTTCATTAAACTATCAAAAGCTAACTATAAAGGTGGCACCTTACAAAATGGCCTGGTTCTGCCTCCACCATCCATGGGTCAACCTCCATACAAACTTCCCGTCTTTCAGGACACCGCAAATGGAAGCTGCACCCTGGTGGAACGTTAACCGGTGAAGGGATCTCACCGGTGGAAACTACCTTCTTGGGTTTCAGCTCCTCCTCTTCCTCAGAAACCACAGGAATAGAAGAAAGAAGCATTCGGGTATAGGGATGCAAGGGAGACCTGAAAAACTCCTCTGTAGGAGCAGTCTCGCATATCTTACCCAGGTACATAATTGTCACCCTGGTGGCAATATTCCTCATAAGGCTTAAGTCATGGGTAATGAAAAGATATGTCAGCTCCTTTTTCTCCTGAAGTTTAAGAAGCATATTGATAATCTTTGCCTGAATGGATACATCCAGAGCAGACGTGGGCTCATCCAGTATCACAAACTGCGGATTCGTAGCCAGAGCCCGGGCTATGGAAATCATCTGTCTCTCCCCTCCGCCCATGGATACAGGGGACTTATACATATAGTGGGGCGGAAGCTCCACCATCCTGAGCAGTTCCACAACCTTTTCTTCAATATTCTTTCTATCTACAATCCTGTGAACCCTAAGGGGCAGCTCCAGTATCTGTCGGACACTCTGCCTGGGATTCAAAGAAGATCCAGGATCCTGAAAAACTATCTGAAGATCTTTTTTTACTGAAAGGGACCGCCTGCTGCTGGGCACGCTTATATCCTGCCCTTTGAAAATAATACTTCCTTCCGTTGGGGAATATATACCCATAACCGTATAGGCAAGGGTGCTTTTGCCTGAACCTGATTCCCCAACAAGCCCCATAATTTCACCTTTCTTCACTGTAAGATTAACCCCATCCACAGCCTTAACAAAAAGGGGTGTTCCTCCAGATTTCCCCACGGGGAAATAAGTTTTAAGATTTTGCACCCTTAAAATGGTCTCTTCTGCCGCAGCTGTAATGCTGTTCATTATATCACCCCCTGCACCCAAAAACAGGCCACATAATGTCCTTCTCCCACATCCATAAGGGGAGGTTTTTCTTCAAAGCACCTTTCTGCTGCCAGCCTGCACCTGGGATGGAAACGGCATCCCTGGGGAGGAGAAAGGTAATTGGGAATGCGGCCGTATATACCTTCGGCCATACCACCACCTGTAAGCCTAGGCACAGATTCCAAAAGCCCCAGAGTATATGGATGCATGGGATCTTTAAAAAGAACCTTCGTTTCTGCTGTTTCTACAATGCTGCCCGCATACATCACATATATCCTGTCCGTCATCTCCCGGGCAACGCCCAGGGAATGGGTAATCATAATTAAGGACATCCCCTTTTTTTCCACCAAACCCCTTAAAAGCCTGTGTACCTGATCCTGGATTGTAACATCCAAGGAAGTTCCCGGCTCATCAGCTATCAGCAATTCCCGATCCGTAACAATGGCCATGGCTATACATACTCTCTGTTTCATACCTCCGCTTAGCTGCCCTGGATAGCTTTTCAGTATTCTCTCAGGGTCTGGTATGTAAACCTCTCTAATGGCTTTTACAGCAAGCTCCTTGATTTCATCCTTACTCTTTGCCTTACCGCTTCCCGAATACCTGATTACATCAAACATCTGGGTCCCAATGGTAAAAACAGGGTTCAAAGCAGCAGAAGGCTCCTGAAAAATCATAGATATCCCCTGGGTACGAACTTTGTTTATTTCCTGGGATTTCATCTTTAAAATGTCCTGCCCGTGAAATAGTATTTCGCCCTTGGGAACAACCGCATTTTCCGGAAGAATCCTAAGCACAGACCGCATGGTGGTGGTTTTTCCACAACCTGCTTCTCCCACCAATCCTACCTTTTCACCTTTTTTTACCATTAAATTAACCCCGTCCAGCACCTCGGCAAAACCGCCATAAGTGCGGTACCACACATGGAGATTCCTTATATCAAGAATGCAGTCCTTTTCATTATTCACGATCATACTCACCCTTTGCCATCATATCGCGTATACCGTCTCCCATAAGATTAAAACCCAATATAGTAACAGCAATGGCTAAAGACGGAAACACAGTCATCCACCACAGGTCAGGCATGTAGCGGGTACCATCGGAAACCATCTGTCCCAGAGCCGGAGTAGGCGGCTGTTCTCCAAGGCCCACAAAGCTTAAGGAAGCTCCAATAAGGATGACCCACCCCACATCCAAAGCCATTTTTGTAAAAATGGGCGAAAGGCAGTTGGGCAGAATCTCCCGAAAAAGAATATGAAGCCTACCTGCCCCAATAAGTTCAGCAGATTTAACAAAATACTCATTGCGCAAAGAAGTCGCCATTCCATAAACCAGCCTAGTGTACCACGGCCACCACATAACAGTAACAGCTATCATTGCATTGGTTAGATTGGGCTTTAGTACCGCTGCAATGGCTAAAGCTAAAAGCAGGGGAGGCACTGAGAGAAATATATCCGTGACCCTCATGATAACGGTATCCAAAAAACTGCCCTGGTAATACCCGGCAATAAGTCCAAGAAAAACCCCCACCGGAACAGCAATGGCCAACACCAGAACAGCCATATAGAGGGCCCCCCGGAAAGCAAAAATTATTCTGGAAAAAATATCCCTGCCGAAATTATCCGTACCAAACCAATACTTTGCGCAGGGAGCAGTTCCAGCATTGGCATAGTCCACAAATTTTCCTGCATGATGGGGATATGGCGCAATCACAGGAGCAAGTACAGCTGCTCCCACAATAAGAAGCACAATAATAAGGCCCACAACAGACAGCTTATTTCGGGAAAATTTGTACCAGTTCTTTTTTACCCCTGACTTTACCCTGGCAGAAAAAGAAAGGGCAGGTACTCCTTGTTTTGACTGTACCCTTACATTCATGAGCTTCTTCCTCCTAACCGAATCCGCGGATCTAAATAGGCCACTATTAGGTCCACTATAATATTAACCACCACGAATATTAAGCCAAAAACAATGATGACAGCAGAAATGGCGTTGAGATCCTTCCGCAGCATAGCTTCCATCCCATAGCGGGAAATTCCCGGCCAGTCGAAAATCACTTCCACCAAAAAAGCGTTGCTCATTAAGGACGCAATATCCAGCCCCATTACCGACACTGCTGGGATTAATGATGGTTTAAGAAGATACTTGCCCGTAATCACGTGATCAGGGATGCCGAAACCCACCGCTGCAGCGAGATAATCCTTACCCATGTTCTCTGTCATGGCAGAGCGCACTATCCTTGCCTCCTGAAACAAAGGACCCACAGCTAAAGCCAGAGCCGGCAGTATAAGATGATTTATTGCATCAAAGAAAACATCCATTCTCCCAGTCAAAAGGCTGTCAACGGTAATTAAACCTGTTATAGTAGGAGGGGGTTGAATGCCCGCACTGAGACGTCCCAGTACTGGAATAACCGGCCATATATATCCAAATAAGAGCAGAAAAATCACCGCAAGAACAAAGGAAGGTACAGCAACTCCTGTGTATGCCATTACCCGTATTAGGCTGTCCACCCAGCTGTCCTTATATCGAGCAGCTAGGGCACCAAACAAAATGGAAAAGACTACCACAAATAACGCCGACATCAGTACCAATTCCAATGTTGCAGGAAGAAATTCAGCAATATCCTCCATAACATTGCGTTTTGTAACCAATGATTTGCCAAAATTTCCTGTAACAACACCTTTAATCCAGTAGAAATACTGAACAGGAAGAGATTTATCCAGATGCATCTCTTCCCTTAATGCATCCACAGCAAATTGGGGAGCCCTTGGGCCCAAAGCCAACCTCGCTGGATCCCCAGGAACAACCCGGGCAATAACAAAAATAACAATGGAAAGCCCCACAAGCACAAAAATTGAATAAAGGAGTCTCTTTATCACATAAGAGCTGAGTTTCATATAACCACCCCATTCGCGTCTCCGGCATAAACTCAAGAAAAATCCGGGGAGGCTTCCCCATCCTTCTGGGAAACTGGGGAAGCCCACTACCAACAAAATTCATAAATTAATGGGGAACTTTGTCAGGATACACTTTAAAATCATGGAAATAGTACATATACCCCATAACCGGAGTTACAGGTTCGCCCTTCTTAATCCTTTCAGCAGCAGGCCATACAATGTAATCTGCCTGATATGCCCGCTTCTCAGCCTGATCAAAGGCCCAAATTGTGGGAGCCAGATCCACAATTTTTTTCTGGATAACATCATATTTTGCCAGACGCTCTTCAAAATCAATGGTACCGAGGGCATCTTCGATCAGTGCATCAATTTCTTTATTCTGCAGCCACTCGCACTGCTCCCATGTTCCCGTAGACTTAGAATGGTAACGGGTCTCCAATATGGATCCTGCTTCTCCATAATGGGGTGAAACAAATACCAGGCTTGCATTGGGAGTGCTCTCAGGTTTTGCAATCTGATCCACAAAGGACAGCCATGGAACTTTAACAACATCAACTTTAATTCCCAGTTCCTGGGCATTGGACTGGAGCATAAGGGCAATCTTTTCTTCATCAGGTACTTCTGCTATCCATGCCAGCTCAACGGGATATTTATCTAGACTTCCTGCATATTTGGATTTTGCCAGTTCCTCTTTTGCTTTTTGAAGATTCTGATCAAAAGGCTTTAGATCTTTGCTACAGCCCGGCAGACTTTCAGAAATGGGACCTACAGTTTTTTTACATCCTGGGAAAAGATTGTTCACTGCAGTATCGTAATCAAACAGGTATGTTAATGCTCTGCGGAAATGCACATCATCCGTGGGTGCCTTTTTGGTATTAAGCATGATATTTAAAATGGTACCAGTAAAGGCAGCATTGATGTCTACCCCTTCTATCTTGTCCAGGGCTTCAAGGGCTTCTTTGGTCTGCCACTGGTCAGTAATCTCTAGTTCCCTTCTGGTCATTAGGGTTCTGATGGTTGAAGGAGACGTGGTACCTATAATCTTAAAGGCCTCAGGTGCGTCCTTATCCCAGCCTCCCCAGTAATCTTCAAATTTCACAGCATAAAGGTATTCCTGCTTTTTAAGTTCCTTAACCATGTAAGGTCCACTGCCTGCATCGTTATTTATAAGCCATGCTTTTCCGTAATCACCCATTTCACCATACGGGCCATCTGCTAAATTGGCCACAACCTGATCCTTATTTAGGATATAAAGCCTAACAAGTGTCTGAAGAAATGGCCCAAAGGGCTTTTTCAGCTTAAACTGCACCGTATAATCATCAAGGGCTTTGACATCATCTACCACTTCAGTAAATAAATAGGCAAAGCCTTCTCCCATAGTCAGCATTCTCTTCATGGAAAAAACCACATCATCGGCAGTAAGCTCATCACCGTTGTGGAACTTAACTCCCTTTCTCAATTTAAAAGTCCAGGTCAATCCGTCACTGCTGATTTCCCATTCAGTAGCAACCCAAGGCTTTACATCTCCATTATGGTCAGGAAATACAAGGGTATCATAAATATTGGCCAGTGCAATGGAGCTGGCATAATCAGAACCCACTCCTGGGTCTATATTGGGAACATTAGCTTCACTGATGCGGATAATTTTTTCTCTTCCTGAAGAAGATCCTTCCTGTTCGCCTCCACCACAGCCGGCAAGGATAACTGCCGTAAACAGCAGCATTATAAGTACAGAAGCCAACTTTTTCTGCTTAACAAGCCTTCCCATGTTTACTCTCCCTTCTCTATTTTCTCTTATTGTTTTCAAACTCCAAAAGTCTGTATAATCCTTTCTTAACAGCTTCACCCCCTCCACCCGTTTTATTTTATTACTTTACCGCACTAAACAGTTCAAAAATAAATATAGTTTAGGAAACTTCGTTATTTAATCAGATTCATCCTTTATGATAAAAAAATAAACATCCCTCACAGTGGATGTTTCTAAAAAACAAAGAAGACCATAAATTTCTATCGTTTTATATACAAGGAATATTAGGTAAGTTTTGTTAAACTGTTTTGCTAAACTCTATAAATTTTCCCGTATAATAACTGCTCAAAGCTGAATTTATGAAAACAAAAACTCCCTTCCCAGAGCATCAGCACCTAGCATAGAATCCAACACCATTTCCGGATTTACGGGAAAAGGCATATTATAAATGGTTTCCTTTTCTGCGCAGGCTGCTTCAGCAACCACCATGAGCTTATCCCTTTCCGCATCCTTCAAACCCAGCTGTTCCAGCGTCACCGGGAGACCAAGGGAATCGCAGAAGGCAATCACTTCCTGGATCTCCTCCAATGCTCTATCTTCCATCACCATCTGGGCAATAACTGAAAAGGCAACTTTTTCTCCATGATAAAGACCTTGAGTTTCCTCAAGCTCCGTCAAACCGTTGTGAATGGAATGGGCGGCAGCAAGTCCACCTGTTTTCCCGCTTAAAAGTATATTCGCTTCAATTACTTTTTCTACAGCTGGGGTAACAGCATTGGCTTCAACAGCAAGCTTTGCTTCATAGCCATTTTCAAGAAGAGTTTCGAAACACACCTGGGATAAAGAAAGGGTTGTGACTGTGGAAAATCCCCCTGCTATATTTTCAGCAGTACCTCTATATGCAGCTTCTGCCTCAAATTTAGCAGCCAAAGCATCTCCCATACCTGCAACCAAGAAGCGGACCGGAGCTTCAGCAATTATTCTGCTGTCCACAAGAACAACATCGGGATTTTTGGGAAGATAAAGGTATTCTTCGAACTTTCCATCGGGAGTATAAATCACAGAGAGAGCATTTACGGGTGCATTGGACGACGCTGTGGTGGGAACGGTTAACACAGGAGCCGACATAAAATATGCTACTGCCTTTGCTGTATCAAGGGTTTTCCCTCCGCCAATTCCTACTATTACACTGCAGCCATTCTCAATTCCAATTTTTTTTAACCGCTCAATTTCTTCTTTGGAACATTCCCCATTGAAAAATTCAAACAAAAATTCCACACCGTCTGCTGCTTCCCTTATACGTCGTTCCAAAAGGGACATAACCTTCCTATCAACCACTACTAAGGCTTTTTCACCGAGCTCTTTTGTATACTTTCCCAGTTCTTTTATAGCATTGGGACCCTGTACATATTTTGAAGGACTTTCAACGACCTTTACAGCCATCATTTCTGCCTCCTTATAGCGAATTCTTATATCTAATTATCCATTCCTGATATAGATTGAAGGCTTTTTGTCTTTTAAGTATAATGCCACTATTTTTTTAAAAATATTCTTTATAAAATTTTCATACATTAAATTCACTGATCCTCATCTTCATGTTCATGATATATGTCCCCCTAGCAAGAGAAGCAAACATTCCAACAAAACAGAGGAAAGAAAACATTAAAAAGCATACTTTTGAGCTTTTAAGAAGCATCTGCTGGGAAACCTTAGAAAATTCCACATTGCCCACGAAATGGGTGAGAACCAGAGTAACAAGCCCCATACTGATGCTTTGGCCCACCAACCTCATAGTGGAAAGGGTAGAAGATGCAACCCCGTAATACTTTTTCTCCACAGAGCTCATTACAGCATTGGTATTGGGGGAAGAAAAAAGCGCCAATCCCAGTCCTAAAAATACAAGTCCTCCTTCAACCATATAAAGGGGAGAATTCTTATCAATGAAATAGAAAGAAAAAATTGCCAAGGAGGTAACGGCCATTCCTAAGGAAGCCACTTTTCTCGGCTCGATGCGGTCCGAGAGATTTCCCGCAATGGGCGAAAAAATTACCATAACTACAGGTTGAAACAAAAGGATTAATCCCGCCATCTGGGAAGTAAAGCCCCGAATCAGTTGAAAATACAGTGACAAAAGATATCCCACTGCAAAGGTAGAGCTGTAGTTGATGAGAGCTGCAAGGTTGGAAAAGGCAAAAGCTGGATTTTTAAAAAGTTTAACATTAAAAAGGGGCATTTCTGCTCTTTTTTCAAATTTCAGAAAGAATCCCAAGTTAGCCGCTCCTATCAGCAAGAGGAATTTAGCCCAAGGTGAATAAGTAATACTCGTAACCCCGTACATAAACAGAACAAGCCCAGCTGTGTAGAGAACTGCCCCCGTTACGTCAAAAAACTCTCCCTTTGCTCCAATCCACTCTCCCTTAAGCTTCAAAAAGGTAAAAGCTGCCGTAACACTGCCCATAAAAGCAGGAATATAAAAGATGGATTCCCATCCAAAATAGTAGTTTAAAGCGCCCCCAAGGGAAGGTCCCGCAGAAAGCCCCAAATACACCGCCGCAGCATTTATTCCCAAAACCCTACCCCTCTTCCAGGGAAGATAAACTGAAGTTAAAATGGCTATGGAAGTAGCAAAAATCATAGCACTTCCCAGCCCCTGAAGCACCCTGAAAAATATAAACATCCCAATGGACTGGGAAAGACTGCACAAAAAAGATGAAATACTGAATATAAGAAGACCTAAAGAAAAAATTTTTTTCCTTCCTACAATATCAGAAATCCTTCCGATGGGCACTAAAAAAGCAGCAGTGGCTAAAATATAGCTGGTAACAACCCAGCCCATAGTCAAAGCCCCTGCGTTGAACACCCTGCCGATGGTGGGAACAGCCAAATTGATGGAACTTCCCATAAAAGCTGTCAAAAATGATGCCATGGTAGACGCTGCTAAGGAGTATCTCTCCATTTTCTCCTTTTCTCTTTCCATACTTTCACCTTCAAATAAATAAAATAGTATTGATTAATTCGTTAATCTCAGCTTAATAAAAAGGAGCACATTAAAAGTGTACTCCTTCTACCAGCTGTTTTCAATTATTCATATCCCAAAAACCAAAGGTCCATACTTTCGTATCAGGAAAAAACCTTTCCATAAAATCTAATCAATGCCTGTATACCTTTAAACTGCTTTTAAAGCCTGGTTTGCTGCAACCAGCAGAGGGTCCCAAACAGGAGAATAGGGCGGTGCATAGGAAAGATCCAGCTCAGCCAGCTCAAAAACCGTAAGCCCCGCATACATGGCAGCAGCTGCCACATCAAGTCTTTTAGCTACCACATCTTCTCCAACCATCTGACATCCCAAAATTCTGCCGCTTCCCTTTTCAAAGAGAAGGCATACCCTCATCTTTCCACCCCCAGGATATGCTCCCCTGGTGCGTACATCCACCACGCTTTTGTTCCAGGAAATGCCTTCCTCCTCCAGCTGCTGTGAAAAAAGACCTGTGGTGCCAACGGTATAGTCAAAAATCTTAAATACCGATGTCTGATTTATGCCGTAGAAAGGTTTTTTGCTGTTGGGAAAAGAAAGGTTGTGTCCCACAATCTTTCCCTGTTTATTAGCAGTGGTGCCCAAAGGCATATAAAGATTGCGGTCCAACACCCTTACATAATGCTCTGCACAGTCTCCAGCAGCAAAAACATTATCCAGGCTGGTTTCCAAATAACTATTAACCTTAACAGCTCCTTTATACCCAATTTCTCCACCAGCTTCCCTTATAATTTCCGCATTGGGTTTTATTCCCACTGCCGCTATTACAAAATCGCAGGGTATCCTGCCGATGGAAGTATCCACAGCATTTCCATCTAAATAATTCACCTCAACGGAGGTTTCCAGCAAAACCCCTTTTTTCTTTAAATATTCCTCTGCTTTCTGCCTTATCTCAGGCTCAAAAGAAGGAAGAATTTTATCCATCTTTTCCAGCACAACCACATCCATCCCCAGTTCCTTAAAAATCTCAGAAAGCTCGAGATTAACAAATCCTGCTCCTATAAGGCATGCCCTTTTGGGTTTTTTCTCATAAATAAATTTTTTGACCCTCCTTAAATCATCAAGGGTTTTAAAATAAAAGGCATTGTGCTGATCAAAACCCTTTAAAGGCAGCCTATTGGGCAGAGCCCCTGCAGCATAAACAAGAAAATCATACTCTTCTGCATATTCCTTTGAATTCTCCCTATCATAAACAACAGCCCGCCCTTTTTGGGGATCGATGCTTAAAACCTCTGAATGCAGCCTGTAGTCAATCCCTCGAACTTCTGTAATTTCTTTAAAGGAAAGGGCATACAAACTTTCCGCCGGCTTATCCTTTTCCAGAAGGTTATAGGGCATTCCACACGCACTGTACGAAACATCTCCGGATTTTTCAAAAACGATCACCTGAGCATCTGGTTTTCTCCGCTTTATTGTGCTGGCTGCAGTAAGGCCCGCCGCAGATCCTCCCACAACCAAAATCTTCATAACCTTAACCCCTTTCTTTAAATCATGTTCTTTTAATTATAGCAGTGTTTAAAAGTATATTTAACAAATTTTAAATCAAAGGATCTTTGAAGCAGGAAAATAATTTTTTTTAAAGAATAGAGGGGGAATAAGTATTAACATTTTAAGCTGGATCCGTAAAAAAGGATTCAGCATAAAGGAAGGGGGCCATCCCTATGGTAAACAATGAAATCAAGCAGATCGCCAGCCGCATAAGGGAGCTTAGGGAAATTTTTGGGGTTTCAAGGGAAACCCTTGCCCAAGAGCTTGGTATTGATAAAGAACAGTATAAAGAATATGAGAGCGGCGAAGGTGACATTCCCGTAAGCGTTCTTTCCATGATTGCCCAGCGCTTCGGCGTTGAGCTAAGCACCCTCCTTACAGGCGAAGAACCCAAACTCCATACATACTGCGTTACCCGCAAAGGCCAAGGTGTTTCTGTGGATAGGAGAAAGGAATATAAATATCAAAGCCTTGCCCATAATTTCATCGGCAAAAAGGTGGAACCTTTTTTGGTTACAGTGGAGCCTGAAGACGGGCCCATCAGCTTTAACAGCCACCCTGGACAGGAATTCAACTACGTTCTGGAAGGAACATTAAAAGTTGTTCTAGGAAACCATGAAATAATCCTTAACGAAGGGGACAGCCTGTATTATGATTCCAGCATTAAGCACGGAATGCAGGCACTGGGTGGAAAAGCTGCAAAATTTTTAGCAATTATTATCTGAGGAAGAGGTGTTAAGATGCTTGAAAAATTCGTTTCTGGAAATTTCAGCTCATATGAAGACTTTTATAAAAATTACAGAGTAAATGTACCTAAAAACTTCAATTACGCTTTTGACGTAGTGGATGAATGGGCCGAAAGGGAACCCATGCGGAAAGCCATAGTGTGGTGTGATGAAACCGGCCAAAGCCGGACTTTTTCTTTTTCCCACCTGAAAGAATACAGCAATAAAGCAGCTAATTTCTTTAAATCCCTAGGTATCAAAAAAGGCGATCCTGTAATGCTTATACTAAAGAGGCGCTACGAATTTTGGTACTGCCTTTTGGGCCTGCACAAAATAGGTGCCGTATGCATCCCAGCAACCCATCTCCTTACCCCCAAGGATATCATTTACCGCAACAATGCAGCAAACATCAAAATGATCGTTGCGGTCTCTGACCCCAGGGTTATGGAAAGTGTAGAAAAAGCTGAAGAAAGCTCTCCTTCCCTGGCTTACAAAGCTGTAGTTGGGGGAGCATCAAGGAAAGGATGGATTGACTTCGACAGGGAAATAGAAACCGCTTCATCCCACTTTCAGCGCCCCACCGGTGAAGAAGCGCCTTCAAACGATGATATTATGCCCCTTTACTTTACTTCGGGAACAACGGGTCAGCCCAAAATGGTTCAGCACAGTTTTACCTACCCCCTGGGACACATAGTTACAGCTAAATACTGGCAGAATGTAAAGGATGGGGGTCTTCACCTCACCCTGGCTGACACAGGCTGGGCAAAAGCTGCCTGGGGTAAAATTTATGGGCAGTGGATAGCAGGAAGCGTCGTATTTGTCTATGATTATGAACGTTTTGTTCCTTCAGAGCTTCTCAGTGTAATGGTCAGTCACGGTGTAAATACCTTCTGTGCTCCTCCCACCGTGTACCGCTACCTAATAAAGGAAGATTTGTCCCAGTTCAACCTGAAAGATCTGGAATACTGTGTAGTTGCTGGAGAGCCTTTAAACCCAGAAGTATATCACCAGTTCTACAAAAAAACAGGAATACGCCTTATGGAAGGTTACGGTCAAACAGAGATGACACTGGCTATCGCTACATTCCCATGGATGGAACCCAAACCCGGATCCATGGGGAAACCTGCACCGGGATACCACATTGAATTAATTGATGAAGATGGAAAACCTTGTGATGTGGGAAAAGTGGGACAGATTGTGGTGCGCACTTCGGAAAGCCTGCCTTTAGGCATGTTTAAAGGCTACTACAACGATAATGAGCTAACAAAAAAAGTATGGCATGATGGAATTTATGAAACTGGAGATACCGCATGGATGGATGAAGATGGATATTTTTGGTTTGTTGGAAGAAATGACGATGTAATAAAAAGCTCTGGATACCGAATCGGTCCCTTTGAAGTGGAAAGTGCCCTTTTGGAGCATCCCGCAGTGGTGGAATGCGCAGTAACGGGAGTTCCCGATGAGCTCCGGGGACAAATAGTTAAGGCAACAGTAGTACTGGCTCCTGGATACACTCCAGGTAAAGAACTGGCGGCAGAACTCCAAAAGCATGTCAAAAGGGTAACAGCCCCCTATAAATATCCGCGGATCATTGAGTTTGTCGAGGAGCTGCCCAAAACTATAAGCGGGAAAATCCGTAGAGTAGAAATCAGAGAAAGGGATACAAAAAAATACAGGGGTTAAGACGCTTTAACAGCAGCAGTGGCCAAAATTTTCTTAAAGATAACAGCTTGTCTGCCATAATTTTAATAGGAATATGTCCCCTTTCCGTTGAATAATGAAAAAAAGAACGGTGAAAGGGGGGTTCTGCCCATGGCATCTGCTGCCTGCCCAAAATGCGGCCACGAGTTTTTTGAAATGCGGGAATATGAACCCATAGGCCCACCGTCCCGATATGAAATAATGTTTGTGTTTTGTGCCAAATGCGGAGCTACTGTGGGTACAGTGGACTGCAGCAATGTGGGAAGCATTGTAAATGAAATCCGTGAAAAGCTTGAAGATATTGAACATAAAATAGATTATTTAATTAAATAACAGTCAAAAAGGCATGAGGCACCCCGCGGGTGCCTTAAGTTTTTCCTTAACATTCCAACGACCTTTTGCCTTTCCTCAATTTGACAGACCAGGTTATAAAATCTATACTTATAACTGGAGGTGATTAATTGATGCCCACAATTTTCTTCTATGGGCCGGAATTGGACAAAGACAAAAAGAGAGAGCTCATTAAGGCTTTCACAGAGAAAGCCAGTGAGCTAACAGGACTGGACAAATCGTCCTTTGTTGTTTACCTTCAAGAAACAGATGCTGATGAAGTTGGTGTGGGAGGAGAACTCCTGGAGGACAGGCTAAAAAAGCAATATGAATAAAACATAAAATATTAATCCAAGGCCTCCAAAAATTAAAGGGAGGCCTTGGATTTTTTAAGAATCATTTAAATATGGATCTAAATCATCCTCCGAAATATTTTTTACAAATATTTCTGCCATTTCAGGATCAAACTGGGACCCTGCACACCGGCGTATTTCTTCCAAAGCCCGTTCAGGAGACATTGATTTTCTATAGGGCCTGTCAGAAGTCATGGCATCAAAGGCATCCACTATGGATAAAATACGGCATTCAAGGGGTATCTCTTCCTTTTTTAATTTAAGGGGATAACCCTTACCGTCCCATCTTTCATGATGTTTTAAGATGAGATGGGCTATGTCTGCAAGCTCCGGTGCAGCCATAGCAATACGGCAGCCCTTTTCGGGATGAAGCCTCATAATTTCCCATTCCTCTGTCGTGAGAGGTCCTTCCTTAAGAATTATTCTGTCAGATATGCCCACCTTGCCCACATCATGAACCTGGGCCAAAAGGGCAAGATCTACCTTCTGCTTGGGAGACAGGCCCACTCTATCCCCAAGGAAAAAGCATAAATGCTGCATACGCCTGCTGTGCTGCTCTGCGTAGCAATCATGCTCAGAAAGTGCAGTGAGAAGGGCATCCACAGTTTTGCTTTTAAAGCTCAAACCGCAGCATATTTTTTCCTTAGTCATCGGCTCTTCGGCTTTCTTAAAAGAATCCCCTAAAAGTTCCCCTTTATTTTGGGCTGTGGACAGCCCAAAGGCAATTTTCATAGGAATGGAATTAGAATGATCGTTGTATTTCTCCACAGCCATCCGCAAGCGGCTTACCATCTCAAGTCCTGTTCCCTCATCCACTTGGGGCAGAAGAGCCGCAAACTCATCATCCCCTACCCTTGCTAAAAATGCAGAAGAAGGAAGTATCTTCTTTAAAAGTCCTGCAAATGCAGTTAAAAGCCTGTCTCCTTCCTGAAATCCCATACTATCATTAATTTCCTTTAGTCCGTTGAAATCCGCCACAATTATGCTTATGGGATATTTCCCTTTTTTCCCTAAATAATCAAGCTGACTTTCAAAGGATGCTCGATTGTATAGTCCAGTAAGGGGATCCCGGGACTTTATACGTTCCAGTTTCTGAACATATTTCTCCCTATGGGCAAGATCCATAAGGCTGCCCAATACCATTTTATTCCCTCTATGCACAAGATGGACCGCCTGTCCCTCCACCCATTTGATTCTGCCCTCTTTTGTTACAATCCTGAATTCACAGGGATGGGGAGACAGTCCCTTAAGCATTCTTTCCACAATGTACTTCAAAAGGGGTCTGTCCTTTGGAAAAACAATTTCCAAAGCTTCTTTTTCATAAAGCTCTTCCAGATCATAACCGGAAATTTTTTCGAAATGGGAATTTACAACCCAAAACCTTCCATTCCTTATTAAGAACATCCCCACAGGAACTGCATCAAAAATATTTTTTATAAGCTCCAGCTCCCTCTGCCTCAATGCAACAATCTCTTCAATGCGCCGGGCAGCCATTTTCAATATCATTTTTTCCCTTTCAGTAATTCTTTTCCCTGTTTCAAAAAAAATAAGCCCCTCTGTTTTCCCTGAAAAGGAATAAACAAAGCGTCCTACACTGGGCTTTTCGGCAAACTCCTTTAAATCCACTGTGCTCTTAAAACCCCACTGTCCAAGGCTTCTGTAAACACCTCTTTCCTTAAGAAGCACAGCTGTCTTTTTTATTTCAAGGATCCTCCCAAGTTTTTCCACTGCTTCAGAAATTAAATCATCAATTTCTTTCAAAGCTGTCTCATTAAAAAGCTCAAATAAAAGCAGAATGTCTGAAGCATTTAACCCCATACCCCTAACCACCCCTATTTCCCAACTTATAAAAACTATAATCTAAATTAAAGCATTTTGGCTATAAGACAAATTTTCTAATTCGACAGATTATCCCTTTTTTTCCTCCGCTCCCCCAACAAAACTTTCAGTTTATCTTTTATATGCAGGACAAAGGCTGCAGGCATGGAAATCCTTTGTATAATAGTAAATAAATATAAACCGGTTCAAAAAGGGAGGACAAAAATGAAAAAAGAACTGGAATTAAATGAATTGGAAGAGCGTATCAAAAAATTTTGCAGATCTGCGGACAAAGCTCACCCCCAATGGGACAACGCCTTAATTTTAAGTAAGGTAAATCAATATTATTTCACTGGTACCATGCAGGACGGTATGCTCCTTATAAAAAGGGACGGCACCGTCTCATATTACGTGCGGCGCAGCTACGAAAGGGCTTTAGATGAATCCCCACTGCCCCACATTTATCCCATGGAAAGCTATAGAAATGCAGCTGAAAGGGAAGGAAAAGACCTGGGATATGTACTTTTGGAAAAGGAAACTGTCACCTTGGCCATCATGGACAGGCTGAAAAAACACTTCACTTTCAAAAACATTGGATCTTTGGATCCTTTAGTGCTTTCCCTAAGGGCAGTAAAATCCCCCTATGAAATCCGCCTTATAAGGGAATCAGGCAAAAAGCATCATGAATTTTTGATGGAAGTGGTTCCCTCACTGCTCAGAGAAGGTATGAGCGAAGCAGATCTAACAGCAGAAATCTACGAAAAAATGGTTAAGCACGGCCATCAGGGAGTATGCAGGTTCAATATGTTTCAAACGGAAATAGCAGTGGGGCAGATAGGCTTTGGGGAAAGCTCCCTCTATCCAACCAGTTTTGACGGACCCGGCGGCGCATACGGCATGTATCCTGCCGTACCCCTTGTTGGAAGCAGAGAAAGGAAGCTTAAAAAGGGAGACCTGGTATTTGTGGACATCGCATATGGAGTAAGGGGGTACCACAGCGACAAAACACAGGTCTACAGCTTCGGGGCAGAACCTCCCATGGAAGTGATACAAATTCACAGGAAATGCATTGACATTCAAAAAAGGCTGGCAGAACTTTTAAAACCCAATGCTATTCCGTCGGAAATTTACCGCACAGTTATTGGAGATCTGGATAACGGCTTCATGGAAAACTTCATGGGCTTCGGTAAAAGAAGGGTTAAATTTCTGGGCCATGGAATCGGACTCCATGTGGACGAACCGCCGGTAATTGCTGAGGGATTTGATCAGCCTCTAGAGGAAAATATGGTTATTGCTCTGGAACCCAAAAAGGGCATCGCCGGAATTGGTATGGTAGGAGTTGAGGATACCTACATAGTAAGTCCCCATGGAGGAGAATGCATTACTGGAGGAGGAAAGGACATCATAGTGGTTTAGGACCATATGCTAAAAAATACTGAGAGGGGCATAGGGAAAGGTTCATCCCCATGCCCCTATATAATATGCAGTTCCTAAAATTCGACCATTTCATGATACTCCTGAAGGGATTTCAGCCACCCTTCATTAAAGTCGTTCTCCCTATAAGCAGCAATTCCCTTGGCGCTGGCAAGGGCAGCTGCTATTGTGGTTATATAGGGAACTTTATTTTTAATGGCAGACTTTCTTATATAGGAATCATCGTGCTGACCCCGTTTGCCCGATGGGGTATTAATTACAAGATCTATTTCCCCGTTGGTTATTTCATCCACAATGTTAGGACGTCCCTCATAGAGCTTCTTTATCTTCTCGCACTTAACCCCCTTTTCCTGGAGATAATTGTAAGTACCTTCCGTTGCCTTTATCCTGAAACCAAGCCTTTCAAATATTCTTGCCGCCTCCAATACCGCCGGCTTGTCCCAATCATTTACGCTTATAAGGACGGTTCCCGAAACGGGAAGGGGTGATTGGGTGGCTTCCTGTGCCTTAAAGTATGCCAGCTCAAAAGACTGAGCCAATCCCAAAACTTCTCCCGTCGAACGCATTTCAGGTCCAAGGAGCGGGTCAACCTCAGGGAACATATTGAAGGGGAAAACAGCTTCCTTAACACCGAAGTGCGGTATTACTTTTGGAACCAGCTTTTCCCCACCATACTTAATACCCTTTTCGGCTCCCAGCATTATCTTTGTTGCGGTCTTGGCCATGGAAACACCACATACCTTAGAAACCAAAGGCACGGTCCTGGATGCCCTGGGATTTGCCTCAAGCACATAAACCTTATCATTGTAAATGGCATACTGAATATTCATAAGACCCACCACATTCATTTCCCGGGCAATTCTTTTGGTATATTCCACAATGGTTTTTACATGTTTTTCTGCAATGCTCACAGGCGGTATGACACAGGCAGAATCCCCGGAGTGAATTCCTGCCAGCTCTATGTGCTCCATAACCGCAGGCACATAGGCATCAGTTCCATCCGCCACAGCATCCGCCTCGGCTTCAATGGCATTCTCCAGAAACTTATCAATGAGTATGGGCCTTTCCGGAGTGACGCCCACAGCCGCAGCAACGTACTGGCGCAGCATTTCCTCATCGTAAACCACTTCCATTCCCCGCCCTCCAAGAACATAAGATGGGCGGACCATTAGGGGATAACCAATTCGTTCGGCAATCTCAAGGGCCTCTTCTATGTTAACGGCCATTCCCGCTTCTGGCATGGGAATGGAAAGCTTCTTCATCATTTTTCTAAACCGGTCCCTGTCTTCCGCCAGATCTATGGTCTCCGGCGATGTCCCCAAAATCTTTACCCCTGCTTCAGCCAGCTCCCCGGCAATATTTAGGGGTGTCTGGCCTCCAAACTGGACTATGGCTCCGATGGGCTTTTCCCTTTCATAAATGCTCAAAACTTCTTCCACCGTCAGGGGCTCAAAATAAAGCCTATCAGAAGTGTCATAATCCGTTGAAACCGTTTCAGGGTTGCAGTTGACCATTATGGTTTCATAACCCAGTTCTCTTAAGGCAAAGGCTGCATGAACACAGCAGTAATCAAATTCAATCCCCTGGCCTATGCGGTTGGGACCTCCACCTAGTATCATAACCTTTTCTTTTTCCCCTTCATCATGGGAAATCTCTTGAGTAGGAGAATATGTTGAGTAATAATACGCGGCATTTTCCACACCGCTTACGGGAACAGCTTCCCACTCCTGGACAACTCCCAAAGCTTTTCTCCTATCTCTAATCTCCTTTTCTGAAACATCCAAAAGAGATGCCAGGTAGCGGTCTGCAAAACCATCTTTCTTGGCTCTAATAAGCAGATTGTCGGGGATTCCCACTCCCCTGTACTTAAGAATCTCTTCCTCCAGCATTACCAGTTCTTTCATCTGCTCAATGAACCAGGGCTTTATATGGGTAAGTTCATAAAGCTGTTCCACATCTGCCCCTTTACGGAGGGCTTCATACATAATAAACAGCCGCTCGCTTGTGGGCTCAGCAAGCATAGCAAGAAGCTCAGATAGAGAACGGCTGTTGAAATCCTTTGCGAATCCCAGACCGTAACGGCCGATTTCAAGGGAACGAACAGCTTTCTGAAGAGCCTCTTTAAAGTTCTTGCCGATGCTCATAACTTCTCCCACAGCTTTCATCTGGGTTCCCAGTTTATCCTGAGCACCGGGAAACTTTTCAAAAGCCCAGCGGGGATGCTTAACAACCACATAATCCCCAGAAGGAGTATATTTATCAAGAGTTCCATCCCGCCAGTAGGGAATTTCATCTAATGTGACACCGCAGGCAAGCATAGCAGATACTAAAGCAATGGGAAATCCTGTCGCCTTTGAAGCAAGAGCAGAAGATCGAGAAGTTCGGGGATTTATTTCAATCACAACCACCCGATCCGTCTTGGGATCGTGGGCAAACTGCACATTGGTTCCCCCGATAACCCCTATTGCTTCAACTATGGCGTAAGCATATTTCTGAAGCCTCTGCTGCAGTTCCTCACTGATGGTCAGCATGGGAGCCACACATATGGAATCCCCTGTATGAACTCCCATGGGGTCTACATTCTCAATAAAACAGACAGTGATCATCTGATTCTTTGAATCTCTTACCACTTCAAGCTCCAGCTCTTCCCAGCCCAGCACTGATTCTTCCACAAGAATCTGGCCTACCATGCTTGCTGCAATTCCCCTGCTGGCAATAGTCCTGAGCTCCTCAACGTTGAATGCCAAACCCCCTCCGGTACCCCCCAGAGTATAGGCAGGGCGTATAACCACCGGATAGCCCAGTTTTTGAGCTATCTGTTCTGCTTCTTCAACGCTGTATGCAGTCTCACTGCGGGGCATTTCTATACCCAGCTGTTTCATGGTTTTCTTAAAAGCCAGGCGGTCCTCACCCCGCTCAATGGCATCCACCTGTACCCCAATTACTTTGACACCATACTTCTCCAAAACACCTGTTCTATGCAGTTCTGCACATAGGTTCAAAGCTGATTGGCCGCCCAAATTGGGAAGAAGAGCATCAGGCCGCTCCTTGGCTATTATTTTGGTGAGGCTCTTTAAATTAAGGGGTTCAATGTACGTTGCATCAGCCATTCCAGGATCCGTCATAATTGTGGCAGGATTGGAATTTACCAAAACAATCTCATATCCCAGCTTCTTAAGGGCTTTACATGCCTGGGTTCCTGAATAATCAAATTCGCAGGCCTGCCCAATAATTATGGGACCTGAACCTATAATTAAAATTTTATTGATATCCGTCCTTTTGGGCATCTTCCGCCCCTCCCCAGCTGCTATTTTGTTTTTATTTTCATAAAAACATAAACATATATATACACACCAGACTAATTATACATTAAAACCTCTGCACATTTACCAATTATTTAATTTAGTAAAAAAATTGATAAAACAAACATAGCTGCATAAAAAGAACAAAAAGGGCGGGAAAACCGCCCTTTTACTGCAGTCGTAAAAGATATTCCTTCCTCATTATCTATCCCCTTTTATCAATAGGAATATACTCCTGCTTTGGAGCAATGCTCTTATACGATGGTCTAATTATTTTACCCCCACCGATCAATTCTTCAATTCTATGAGCACACCATCCCGAAATCCGGGCAATGGCAAAGAGAGGAGTATAAAGTTCCTTAGGAAGACCAAGCATACTGTATACAAACCCGCTGTAAAAATCTACATTGGCGCATACACCCTTAAACATCTTTCTCCTGCTCCTTATTACTTCGGGCGCAAGTTTTTCCACCTTAGCATACAGTTCAAATTCTTCGCTGTACCCCTTTTCCTCTGCCAAAGATTTTACAAAGCTGCGGAATATTTCCGCCCTGGGATCTGATTTGGAATAAACAGCATGTCCCATACCGTATATCAGACCCGCACCATCATAAGCTTTACCTTCTAACAGGTCATTAAGGTACTTAATAATCTCCTCATCATCTTTCCAGTCTTTTACTTTCTTCTTCATGTCCTCAAACATTTCCACAACTTTAATGTTTGCTCCCCCGTGCTTTGGCCCTTTAAGGGAAGAAAGAGCCGCAGAAATAACTGAATAAGTATCGGATCCCGTAGATGTTACCACCCGGGTGGTAAATGTTGAATTATTTCCTCCACCGTGATCCGCATGGAGCATTAATGATATATCAAGCACCCTAGCTTCAAGCTTTGTAAAGTTGCTGTCCTTTCTCAAAAGGTGGAGAATATTTTCTGCCGTAGAAAGTTCTTTTTCAGGACGATTAATGAATAAACTGTCTCCGTGATAACGATGCCTGTAGGTTTGATATCCATAGCACGCAATTAAAGGAAATTTGGCAATAAGCTCCAAAGACTGTCTGAGAACGTTTTCAATGGAATTATCGCTTGCCCTTTGATCATAATAGTAAAGAGTAAGAACCCCCCGGGAGAGAATATTCATCATGTCAGGGCTTGGCGCTTTCATTATTATGTCCCTTACAAAGTTCTTGGGTAGATCTCTGTTTTCCGCCAAAATGCTGTTAAAGGTCTCCAGCTGTTCATATGTAGGAAGCTCGCCAAAGAGTAGAAGATAAGAAACTTCTTCAAAACCAAACCTTCTGTCTTCACTGAATCCATTGATTATATCTTCCACATCGATGCCGCGGTAATAGAGCTTCCCTTCACAGGGTACTTCCTCTCCATTTACATTTTTCCACGCACAAATTTCAGAAATGTTCGTTAAACCTACCAGTACTCCTCTGCCAGATAAATCTCTAAGCCCCTTTTTTACATTGTACTTGACATAGAGCTCCGGATCAATTTGATTGTTTTTTAAGCACAGGGAAACAAGTTTTTCCATTTCTGAAGCAAATTTAGAGTTGTACATTATATCACCCTTCACCTTAATAATAGGTAAAAATAAAAATTAAAAATTAAGCAGTACAAATACTGCCTAATTTCTCAATTTTATGTACACTTTTTGACATATAGTTAACTTCTATAAAAATTTTTCATTTCCTGCAAAACAAAGCGAAATATAAGTACAGAAATAAAAACAAAAGAGAAGAGAAGAATTTTAAACAGTTTTTAGACCATTCATAAAAATTCTAAATTTTTCCACAATAAATTCTGATGTTAGCTCCATTTATCCAGGAAATAAGAACTCAAAACTACCGTCTGATATAATAAAACAAAAATTGTTTTTATAAAATTTTTATAAGGAGGAAATTTTTAATGAAAATTTTAATTACTTATTACTCTAAAACCGGAAACACTGAATTTGCTGCAAAAAAGCTGGCTGAAGAACTGTCCAGAAATAATAATCAGGTAGAACTTAAAAAAATTGAGCTTAAAAGACCCTTGGGAATGCTCAAAGGAATCTTATATGCGATTATGGGCAGAAAACCGGAAATTTTAGATCTGGGAATTTCACCTGCTGATTACGATGTGGTATGCATTGGCTGTCCCATTTGGGCAGCAAACCCCCATCCAACTTTTTATTCCTTTCTTTCCCAATGGGGCAGTTTCTCAGAAGCCGAAACCGTTGTGGTTTTTGCCACCCACAGAGGCAACAGGTATAAAGAGGCCATCAATAAAATGATCCAACGGTTAAAAGAAAAAGGTGCCAAAAAAGTTCTTTTTATTGATTTCTTGGATAAAGAAAAGGAAAAAACAGTAAAAGAAATTAAGGATTTTGCAGAAAAACTCCTTTCCCACTAAAGCCTTCAGCACATCTTCCCTGCATAAAATAAATTTAAATTCTGTATAATTGACATATGTTCATGAAAAAATTATAATGAACATAAGTTTAAAATAATTTTAAGGCAGTGGAAAGGAGTTAAAGTAGGTGAAAGCAGCGGTTCCTGCAGTAAAAAAGGGCTTAGAGGCCGAAATGGAAAAACGCTTCGGCCGCAGCCCTTATTTTGTTTTGGTTGATTTGTGATGCATAAGGAGGAATAGTAAACATGCGCATTGCAGTTGCAGTGGATGGAGAGATAATTGCTGCCCACTTCGGCAGGTGCGAGAAATACCTGATCTATGATATAGAGTGCAGTAATATAATTTCAAAAAAGGTAATACCCAATCCTGGACATACCCCCGGGTTTCTGCCCCAATTTCTCCATGATATGGGAGTAAACTGTCTCATTGCTGGAGGTATGGGCATCCGCGCCCAAGAGCTTTTCTCCAGACGGGGTATTGATGTGGTGCTGGGAGCTAACGGTCCCGCAGATAGGGCAGTTGATAATTTTATCAAAGGAAAACTAAAGCCCGGTGTATATGAAAACACATGCAGCCGCGGAGAAGATCATGACTGCAGTCATCACCCTGGGGAAAAGAAAAAATGAAAATAGCAGTGGCAAGCGGTAAGGGCGGCACCGGTAAAACAACCACTTCCATAAATTTAGCCCTGTCCATAAATGATGAGTACCCAATTCAGCTTTTGGACTGTGATGTTGAAGAACCTAATACATTTCTCTTCATGAATCCCACAATAACAAATGAAGAAAAAATCACCGTAAAAATCCCCCATATTGTTGAGGAAAAGTGCAGCCTCTGCGGTCTTTGCGGGGAAATATGTTCCTTTAATGCCATCGCCGTCCTAAAGGACATGGTGATGGTTTTTCCTGAGCTGTGCCACAGCTGCGGAGCCTGTGCCTATCTCTGCCCTGAAAACGCAATTTTGGAAAGGGAAAGAGAGATAGGAATCCTTTCCCATGGTTTTTCAGAAGAAGTGGAATGCATCCAGGGGAAAATCAACACTGGAGAAGCCCTTGTACCGCCTGTTATCAGAGCTGTCAAAAAATACCTATCTGATGGGAAGGTGTCCATATTGGATTCTCCGCCGGGAACCTCCTGTGCGGTTGTAACAACGCTGCTGGGCAGTGATTTCTGCCTGCTGATTACTGAGCCCACTCCCTTTGGGCTCCACGATCTGGATTTGGCAGTAAATCTGGCCGAGAAATTGGAAATTCCCGCCGGCGTTGTTATAAACCGTTGGGATATAAGCGACAACAGCAGCATCATTGAAAACTACTGCCGCAGTAAAAAGATTCCCATCCTCCTAAAAATACCCTACGACAGAAAAACGGCCGAACTTTATTCCCAAGGGATACCTTTAGTAAAAGCCGATCCCCGTTGGAAAAAATCCTTTAAAAATCTATTTCACAGCATAAAGGAGATGATATACCGTGCAGGAACTCCTGGTAATTAGCGGCAAAGGAGGAACAGGCAAAACAACGGTGGTGGGGTCCTTTGCCGTGCTATCCGGCGGCAGTGCTGTCCTTGCCGACTGCGACGTTGATGCCTCCAACCTGCACCTCCTGCTGGAGCCTAAAATAGAAGAAAAATATGAGTTTGCCGCTTCCAAAACAGCTTTTATCAATGCTTCAAAATGCACCCACTGCGGGTTCTGCAGTGAGTTGTGCCGCTTTGAGGCCATTAAGGATTTTAAGGTTAATCCCCTTTTATGCGAAGGATGCGGCCTGTGCTTTCATGTCTGCCCCAAGGGAGCAGCAGAAATGCACAGGGAAACTTCAGGCTGGTGGTATGTGTCCCAAAGCCGCTATGGGCCGATGGTACACGCAAAGCTGGAGATAGGACAGGAAAATTCCGGCAAACTTGTGGCTGCCGTGCGCCGCACAGCAAAGGAACTGGCAGAAAAAACAAAGAAAAACCTTATTATTATTGACGGTCCTCCGGGAATAGGCTGTCCCGTAATATCATCTCTCACGGGTGCAGACCTTGCCCTGGTAATCACCGAGCCCACAGTATCCGGAATACATGATCTAAAACGGGTGCTTGACCTGTGCCGGCACTTTAATGTCCAGGCGGCTGTCTGCATTAACAAATACGATATCAACTTAGAAAACAGCACAGCTATCAGGATCTACTGTGCTGATTTACTAATACCTGTCTTGGGAGAAATCCCCTATGACCCCGAAGTCAGCAGCTGTTTATGCGAAGGAAAACCTTTACTGGAAAGGAGCGACGGGAAAGCGGCAAAACAAATTGAAATTTTGTGGAATAGGGTTAAAAAGTTTTTAAATATAGCAGATTAGTACCTTATTCAGACAATTTCAGACAATAAATAAAGAAACCAGCAATGCCATAGAAACAATAAACAGCAGCATAGAATCCGTTAACAGCAGCCTTGAAGTAACCGCAAGAGTTAATAATAAAGCTTTTGAAGAAATCGTGACCTCTTCCCACCTCTAAAGAGGTGGGCTTCCTCGTTCACTGACAGAAACTTACACGAATATAGGGATTGCTCCCTAATATTCGTGCAGAGGCGAACTGACCCCCCAATTTTGGACAATTAAGCCGTAACAGTTAAGCAACTTGCAGAATACCGGGTAAATACTTCATGAAATTCCCGAGGCGATAAATAATTAA
>LDZR01001720.1_pt1 | contig 29786 bp, 27 predicted proteins | sample 615371 | NCBI WGS metagenome assembly LDZR01 (sample SAMN03408294, study PRJNA278302) | terrestrial metagenome | isolation source: oil reservoir sample K2 | place: USA: Alaska, North Slope, Kuparuk formation | collected 2013
CTTGGCTTCCGCTCGCAAAGGCCTCCCTCGCGGGCAGGACTTTTGCTTGGCTTAAAGGCTTAAGGCAGGCTTCCCGGCAGGATTTAAGCATCCTACCTCAGTTGCCGGCCGCAAGGATACATGGCCTCGGGCCAAGCTTTAAGCCTTTCGCCAAGCTTAAAACCTGGGCTAGCCGCGAAAGCTTGCTCGCTCGCTTCCAAGCCCAAGCAGGCCTGCTCTGCAAAAAGTGGGGATAACTCAGTTTTTTGTACGGGTTCTCCGCGGTTTCAAAGAATGAGCACGCCTGCCCGCCCGGCCGCCGGGACAGGCCCGTTTTTGCAGGACGGGAAAAAGAGTATTATAATTATATAACCGCCGGCATTAGTACCGGAAGGGGGGTTGGAACGTGAAGGTCATAATTCACCAGGCCGGGAAGCGGGAAATGGAGGTCGCCGGGGGCAAGAAGCTGGCCGATCTGGCCCGGGAGCTGAATATAAATTTGGAGGCCCACCTGGTAGTGCGCGGGGGCAGCATCCTCACCCGGGACGCGTTCATCGGAGATGAAGACGTCATCGAGGTCTTCCCGGCCATATCGGGGGGTTAAAAAATGCGCTGCAAAACCTGTCACGCCAAGGCTACGGTAGAAGTGCGGCACCACAATGCCGCCTACTGCAACGACTGCTTCCAGGAGTACTTCCTCAAGCGGGTTCAGCATAACATCCGCGCCTACAGGATGTTCTCCCCCGGCGACCATGTGCTCCTGGTGGTCTCCGGGGGCAAAGACAGCCTCAGCCTTTGGGATGCCTTAATACGGCTGGGGTACCGGGTCACCGCCCTTTTTATAGACCTGGGGATCGAAGGCTATTCCCGGCGTTCGGAGGACAAGTGCCGGGAATTCGCCGCCCGGACCGGCGCGCCCTTGCAAACCGTTTCGGCGAAGGAAATCTGGGGCCTGAGCATTCCCGAAATAGCCCGCAAAACCCGCCGCATTCCCTGCGCGGTGTGCGGCCGTGTTAAGCGCTATCTCTTTAATAAGTGCGCTCTGGAGGGCGGCTTTTCGGTAGTGGCCACAGGCCACAACCTGGATGACGAGGTCGCCTCTCTGCTGGGCAACCTCCTCCACTGGCAGACGGGCTACCTGGCCCGCCAGCAGCCCTATTTACCCTCTACCCACCCTAAACTGGTGAAAAAGGTCAAGCCCCTCTACACCCTGACGGAACGGGAGTGCCTGGCCTATGCCCTCATCCGGCAGATATCTTATCTGCCCGAAGAGTGTCCTCATGCCGAGGGGGCTACCAGCATCACCTATAAGGAGGCCCTCAACCACATCGAGGCAGCATCGCCAGGGACTAAGCTCTCTTTCTTGAAGGGCTTTTTGAAGCACAAGGAGCTGTTCCGGGAATACGACGGCGATGTGGAATTGAGGGAGTGCTCCCGCTGTGGACAGGTAACTACTGAGAAAGTATGCTCCGTATGCCGCCTCATGGAAAGGGCTCAAAAAAGGGATAGTAGGACAGGGGCAAACGCGAACCCGAGCCTCTGAAATCTTGTCTGGGAGCTAACTCCGTGCTAAAATAGAGCTAATAGTAAAAGCCCTGCGGGATGTAGCTCAGCTTGGTAGAGCACCTGCTTTGGGAGCAGGGGGTCGCAGGTTCAAATCCTGTCATCCCGACCAGCTATACCGGCCGGCGTAGCTCAGCAGGTAGAGCAGCTGACTTGTAATCAGCAGGTCACCGGTTCGAGTCCGGTCGCCGGCTCCAAAAAACAAGGAATGGCAAGGCCTCCGGGAACGGAAGTCCTTGCCATGTCTCTTATAAGGCGAGGCCTCTGAAAAACAATCTCCAAAAATAAAACATTTTACCCGATAGCATATCCATAATATGGAACGATTGGCGTGGCACAACAGGTTCGAACTGCACACCCCAAATTGGTCGGTTTACAGAGATTCTCAAGAGGGGAATGTTTACTGGAAAGGATCCTCTAGACAGATTAGTAAGACTGAAGAAGACGACTTGGGAGTTTAAAATATCGCCAGGGCATCCCGAAGTCAATCTTGAGCTTTTGGAAAGGCTAATCCAAAATCCTTACTACATACTTCGGGATCTACAAGCGGACGGAAGCCCTCATCCTACACGGGAGGAGTACGTTGATTTAATCCCTTCACCTGTTTCACAGAGGCTTGTGGTTATTAGAGCTATTGTAGACCATGGTATGGGAGAGGGAGATATTGTTACTGCCTTCCTCAGCACAAAAACGAAAGGACTCTCCACGGAGGGAGGGATAGTATATGCCCGAACCAGTTTTAAACTATGATAAGGAGCATGACGTGCTTTATATTTCGCTAGGAGAGCCTGTTCCTTCATATTCTGAAGAGGACGGAGCGGAAGGGGTTTTAATCCGCTACTCCCTGGCTACAGGAGAAGTCAGCGGAGCAACCATCCTGGATTATTCCAAGAGGGACAAGAAGGAACTTTTGAGACTGCTTCCTTTTCCCGTAGCATTAACGGATGACCAGGTTTGAGAAAATGAATTCAGTTGCAGCCTGGGCATTATATAGCTACCTCCACTTCCGCCACTTCAAAGGCTGTGGGCAGTTCAGGCGCCTCTTCGGTCTCCAGGTACAGTTCAATGGCCTCCCGGATGTTCGCAAGAGCCTCCTCCCGTGTCTTCCCCTGGGATACACACCCAGGAAGGACAGGGCATTCGACCACGATATAGCCGTCTTCGCCTTTGGTGAGGATTACGGGGAATTTCATATTGCGCTCCTCCCTTCTGTGGGTAACCGCTGTGGATTTAAACCCGGAAGCTCGCTAGCCCTGCTCAGCATCGGGCACGTATATGAGAAGGTCGCCGGGCTGGCAGTTGAGGAATTTGCACAAGCGATCAAGGACTGCGTAATCCACCTTTTTCACCCTATCGTGGTATAGGCCAAACACAGTGGAACGCGCTATTCCCGCTCCCTGAGCGACATCGGTCATCTTAAGTCGTTTGGCTCCCATTATCGTGGATAACACACACTTTATAGCCATAGAAAACCTTGCTCCTTTTGAAGTGGAGTATTCAAGCATATTGTAGCGCATAGTTCACAGATAGTTCAAGTAGGCATACAAATTTTTAGTTTGCTTAAACAAGAAATCCTTGGCAGCTGTAGTTGTTTGTGGTATTTTTTTATTAACAGGCAGACAAAATGGCTGCAAATCCATCCAATTATCAAAAGGAGGTTTTAACTTATGCAAACCACTCAAGACTCTTAAGCCACAAGGCAGGAAGTGCCAAAGCCCTACGCCCTATACATGGATGTCATTCACAAAAGCAAGGAGACCAGGCGAGAGAACTACTTCAACGAATACCGCAGGCGGGGCAAAATCACGCGGGAGCAGTGTAAGGAGGCTATTGCCGCTGTCAAGGAAACCTGCAAGGCCGGTTAGCGGAACCGTGCCGTACTGCGGGAAGCAGGTTGGGAGGCCATCCGGTATAGGGGTTGCCCTTAGTGATATTTTCCATTGAAATGTTCTTTTTGTATCCGATTATCTTGAAAGCTGGTGCCTGCTTTTGAAACTGTTATCTACCCAACTTTGGTGGCTGCCAGCGAAACCTAGGCCCGCAGAGGTCTTACGTGTCGTATCGCCAGTCCCAGCCGTTAGGAAATGCTGTGATAAGACCGAAATTCTTACGCTGCGGGACTTTCATTGGCCGTAAGGGACTACTATAACAACAAAGGCTGTTGACCCATTAACGCGTCAACAGCCTTTGTTATGGTGTAAGGCTAGGCACGCCGCGGCCTTTTAGGCTATGGGTCTATTTGTACGGGGTTAATCTCGACAGCACAAATACGGCTTGCGGGGATTATAATTGCCCTCAAGAGCTGTTTATCAACGAGCTTGCCACCGCTGAATACCTTCATGAAAAGGCAATCGCCACGGGCCGGAACCAGGACGACAAAATTCTTGACCAAGAACAATTCAGACCCGTTTATGACTTTCTTGCAACAATCGCCGCACTCGAACTCAATGCCGATTTTTTTGTCAGCCTTGCGTTGCAACTCATTCAGGATGGATTCCAGCCCTTCCCATGCTGGGTCCCTTTCGGGGGAACTCTCTTTAATCTTGTCAAAAATTGCGTTCAAGTCAGCTTGAGACACTGGAATCATTCCTCCTTCTTTTGGTCTTTAATACATAGAATATGGGTTTATCTGGGAAATGGTTACACAGTAAGCACGGAAGCTATGCCTACAAACCTGGCGGCCAAAACGGTACATTAGCTCTTGCAAGTTCTGGGTAGCTCTTGCGGGAGCTTTACTATACTCGGCAAACAATATCTTGTTATCACAATCGCTTTTTAAATAATTACGTAAATTTATATAGCTCTTTGGACGAAATATGCTATAATCATAAAAAGTAAGGGCCATACGAATCTCTTCCTTGTTGGAACGGGGGAGTCGAAGCTTTTGTCTTTTCTTTATTTTAAAAGGGCAAATTGTTCAACGAGAAAAAGAAAAAAAAGCAACTGGTCGTCGGCAGGAAAAAGGGGATTTGTGCAGAATTTCACTAATGTCGGTGGTCCTGAACACCGGGATACTGAATTTTGAACATGGAGGCTTAAGGGTGAAGCTGGCAATCTCCGGCAAAGGCGGGGTGGGGAAAACAACTCTGGCGGCGGCGTTAACCAAGTTTTTTTCCTCTAAGGGCTACCGGGTTTTCGCCGTGGACGCCGACCCGGATACCAGCCTGGGGTTAGTCCTGGGGCTACCCGAGGAAGGCCTCGGTTCCCTGAAACCCGTAGTCGAGATGCGTGAGGTTATTGCCGAACTCACCGGCGGCAGCGGGGCCTTTTTCTCTTTGAACCCCGATGTGGATAGGCTTTTGGAGGATTATACCCTTACCTACGGCAACATTTCTTTTCTAAAGATGGGAGGTGTGAAGCAGGGCGGTTCGACTTGCTACTGCCGCGAGAATGCCGTGCTCCACGCGCTGGTCAACTCCCTCCTTTTGAGAGAAGGGGAAATAGTGGTCTTGGACATGAGTGCCGGCATCGAGCACCTAACCAGGGGAACGGCGCGGGGTGTAGATGTAATACTGGTTGTAGTGGAACCCTCTGTAGTAAGTACGCGCACGGCGCGCGTGGTAGAGAAGCTCGCCCGGGAGCTGGGGGTTCCCCTGGTAAAATTTGTAGCCAATAAGGTACGGGACGGCCGCCAGGAACAGTTCCTCCTGGATCATTTTTCTACGGAGGAACTCATTGGCGTCCTGCCTTTCCAGGAGGAAATCCTGGACCTCAGTCTGGGAAGGGAAGCTGCGGAACCCCGGGCCTTTCGGGAAGCCGTAGCCCGGATAGGCGACTACTTATTAGCCTGCAACCGCTGAGGGGCCGGCCGTACCCGCCTTTACCCAAAATTCAGAGGCGCGGAGCCGACAACTGTACCGGTGATCCGGTACGGAACTTCTTACCAAGGAGGTAGAAGGCATAATGCCCAGGTTTAGCGACCCCAGTCACACCAGCCGTCCTTCCGGTGCGCCGCGGGTTACGGAACCCAAGCGCCGGGAGCGGAGCATGGACACTGCGGTGCTTTCGGTGTTGGAACACACCCGGCAACTCCCGCAAGTAGTTACCGCCTTCGACCGCTTTGTAGCCCAACAGCCCCAGTGCAAATTCGGTTATGAGGGAATATGTTGCCGTTTTTGCATGATGGGGCCGTGCAGAATTAAGGGCGACAGCGGTCCCGGCAGCCGGGGCATCTGCGGCGCCTCGCCGTGGACTATAGTCGCCCGCAGTGTCGGCTTGATGATCCTAACCGGCGCCGCGGCCCACTCCGAACACGGCAACCACATAGCCCATACCCTCCTGGAGATGGCCGAAGGCCGCCTGCCGGATTATCAAATAACGGACACGGAAAAGCTATACCAGGTCTGCCGGAGGGTAGGCTTGCCGACGGAAGGCAAGACGGAGATGGAACTGGCCAGGGAGCTGGCCCTTAAAGCCCTGGAAGATTTCGGCCGGCTAAAGGGAATGGGGGATAGTGTGTGGGTTACCACCACAGTAACCCCCGGCCGTGTGGAAAAATTCCGCACCCACAATGTCATGCCCCACGGTATTCATGTCACCATTTCCGACCTGGCCAGCCAGGCCCATGTAGGGAACGATGACGATCCGGTCAACCTGGTGTTCAGCGCAGTGCGCGTCGGGCTGGCCGACTATGCCGGTATGCACATCGCCACCGATCTTTCGGATATCCTGTTCGGCACGCCGGAACCCGTAGTCAGCCAGGCCAACATGGGGGTGCTGGATCCGGATAAAGTAAATTTCGTCCTCCACGGCCATAATCCCTTGCTCAGCGAGATAATTGTACGGGCCGCCCGGGAGATGGAGGGCGAGGCGGTGGCGGCCGGTGCGCGGGGTATCAACCTGGTGGGTATCTGCTGCACAGGTAACGAGGTCCTCATGCGGCAGGGAATACCCCTGGTAACCTCTTACGCTTCCCAGGAGCTGGCCGTCTGCACCGGTGCGGTGGATGCCATGTGCGTGGATGTCCAGTGCATCATGCCCGGCCTACAGCGGGTAGCCGAATGTTTTCATACGCGCCTCATAACCACCTCGGATATCGCCAAAATTCCCGGAGCCTACCACCTGGACTACCAGACCCACAGCGCTTTTTCCCAGGCCAAGGAAGTACTGGGCCTGGCCATTGAAGCCTTCCGGGAGCGGAAAGAGAGCGGCCGGGAAGTCTTTATCCCGCCCCTTAAGAATACCGTAGTGGCCGGTTGGAGCCTGGAAGCCCTCTTCAAGCTCTTTGGGGCTGTTAATCCCGAAAACCCGGTTCGGGTCTTAAACGACGCCATCCTGGGGGGCGAACTGGCCGGGGTGGTCCTCATGGCCGGGTGCAACAACCTTAAAGTGTATCAGGACGCCTCCCACATAACCATTATGAAGGAACTTCTCAAGAACAACGTCTTCGTAATAGCTACCGGCTGTTCCGCCCAATCGGCGGCCAAATTGGGACTCATGGATCCGGCTATGGTTGACGAACTGTGCGGTGACGGGCTCAAGAGTTTCTTGGGCCGCCTGAGGGAAAAAGCCCAGGTAAGCGTAGGACTACCCCCGGTGTTCCACCTGGGTTCCTGCGTAGATAATACCCGGGCCTCGGATCTCCTCATGGCCATGGCCAACGACCTAGGGGTCGACACTCCCAAGGTGCCCTTCGCTGCTTCGGCCCCCGAAGCCATGAGCGGCAAGGCTACGAGCATCGGCACGTGGTGCGTGGCCCTCGGGCTACCCACCCACGTTGGTTGCATGCCACCTGTGGAGGGAAGCGATCTGATATATAGCATTCTGACCCAGATCGCCGGCGACGTTTACGGGGGTTATTTCATCTTTGAAATGGACCCCCAGGTGGCAGCGCGCAAGATCCTCAATGCCTTAGAATACCGCACCTGGAAACTGGGTGTACACCGCGAGGTAGCCGAGCGTTTCGGCACCCGGTTGTGCCAGGGTTATTAGAAGGGGGAAAGGAACCATGGCCGTAGACTTCGACAAGATATACGAGGGCGCTTTACCGGACGGCAAGATACCTACCAAGCTCTTCCGAGAAGTTTACCACGGAGCGATTACGGCCGTAAGTTACGCCGAAATCCTCCTGAACAAAGCTATACGGGATTACGGTCCCGAACACCCGGTGGGTTATCCCGACACCGCCTATTATCTGCCCGTAATTCGGTGCTTCAGTGGTGAAAAGGTTACCAAGCTGGGAGACCTGCCCCCCATACTAAACCGCAAGAGGGCCCAAATAAAATCCGAACTTACCTTTGAAAACGCCAGGCTGGCGGGCGAGGCCACGTGGTACGCGGCCGAAATAATCGAAGCCCTCCGCTACCTCAAGTATAAACCCGAGGAACCCCTGGCTCCCGAGCCCTGGACCGGCTTCATCAGCGACCCTGTAGTGCGGCGTTACGGAGTCAAAATGGTGGACTGGACCATCCCGGGGGAGGCCGTTATTTTAGGCCGGGCCAGAGACCCCAAGGCCCTGGCCAATATGGTCAAGGAACTAATGGGCATGGGCTTCATGCTCTTCATATGCGACGAAGCCGTTGAACAGCTCCTGGAACAAAATGTCAAACTGGGCATCGACTACATTGCCTTCCCCCTGGGCAACTTTACCCAGATAGTCCATGCGGCCAACTATGCGTTGCGGGCCGGCATGATGTTCGGCGGAGTTACGCCGGGCGACCGCGACGCCCAGCGCGATTACCAGCGCCGCCGCATCCGGGCCTTTGTCCTTTACCTGGGCGAGCGGGACATGGTCAAAACGGCGGCCGCCTTTGGAGCCATCTTCACCGGCTTCCCCGTTATCACCGACCAGCCCCTGGCCGAGGATGAGCAAATTCCCGATTGGTTCTTCAGTGTAGAGGACTATAGTAAAATGGTGCAGATCGCCATGGAGGTCAGGGGAATCAAGCTCACCAAGATTAAACTCGATCTGCCCATTAACTTCGGCCCGGCCTTTGAAGGGGAGAGCATCCGCAAGCACGATATGTATGTGGAAATGGGCGGAAACCGCAGCCCGGCCTTTGAGCTGGCCAGGAGTGTAGGGGAGGCCGAAATTACCGACGGCCGTATCGAGGTCATCGGCCCCGATCTATCCGATATCCCCGAGGGCAGCACCCTTCCCTTCGGCCTCCTGGTGGACATCTACGGCCGCAAAATGCAGGAAGACTTCGAAGGCGTACTGGAGAGGCGCATCCACGATTTTATCAATTACGGCGAGGGGTTGTGGCACACCGGCCAGCGGAACATCAACTGGCTGCGCATAAGCAAGGAAGCAGTAGCTAAAGGCTTCAGATTCAAGCATATGGGTGAACTCCTCATTGCCAAAATGAAGGAGGAGTTCCCGGCCATCGTAGACCGTGTGCAGGTCACCATAATCACCGAAGAGGACCTGGTCCGTCGGGAAATGGAGAAGGCCAAAGAAAAATACCGGAAGCGCGACGATCGCATGCGGGGATTGACCGACGAGGCCGTGGACACCTTCTACTCCTGCGTCCTCTGCCAGTCCTTTGCCCCGAATCACGTATGTATAGTAACCCCCGAGCGGGTGGGCTTGTGCGGGGCGGTGACCTGGCTGGATGCCAAAGCGTCATATGAGATAAACAGCGCCGGGCCCAACCAGCCCATCCCCAAGGAAGGAGAAATAGATCCCGTAAAAGGCATATGGAAGAGTGTCAACGACTACCTCTACAGCGCCTCTAACCATAACCTGGAGCAGGTATGTCTTTACACCCTCATGGAGAACCCCATGACCTCCTGTGGGTGCTTTGAGGCCATCATGGCGGTGGTACCCGAACTCAACGGTATCATGATCACCACCCGCGACCATACGGGCATGACCCCTTCGGGCATGACCTTCTCCACCCTGGCGGGTATGATAGGCGGCGGGGTCCAGACGCCCGGATTCATGGGTATCGGCCGGAGCTACATTGTGAGCAAGAAGTTCATAAAGGCCGACGGCGGTATTGCCCGTATCGTCTGGATGCCCAAATCTCTAAAGGAATACTTGTGGGAAGACTTCGTCCGGCGCAGCGTCGAGGAAGGGCTGGGAGAGAACTTCATCGACAAGATCGCCGACGAAACTGTGGGCACCACGGTGGAAGAAATAATGCCCTTCCTGGAGGAGAAGGGTCACCCAGCCCTTACCATGGACCCCCTCCTGTAGTGTTAGTCCCTGAAAGGATGGCCGGGGGCGGTATTCGCCCCCGCTGAGGCTATAATACCACTTCTCGGCAGTTAGAAAGGGGTTATCAAGCCATGGGTCTTACTGGACTGGAAATTTACAAGCAGTTGCCCAAAAAAAACTGCGGCGAATGCGGCACACCTACGTGCCTGGCCTTTGCCATGAACCTGGCGGCCGGCAAAGCCACACTGGACGCATGTCCTTACGTTACCCCCGCCGCCCGGGAGGCCCTGGAATCGGCTTCTGCCCCGCCTATTGCCAAAGTAATCCTGGGCACCGGGGATAGGGCGGTAGAAATGGGGGATGAAACCGAACTGTTCCGCCATGACAAGCGCTTCTATCATGAGCCTGTGGTGGCCGTCGAAGTCGCCGACGCCCTGCCGGAAGAAGAGATCCTGAACAAAGTCAGGAGCATAAACGACCTGGTCTTCGAGCGCGTAGGCCAGCGCTACCAGGTGGAGGCCGTTGCTGTACGCCACCTGGCCTCGGAGCCCGAGGCCTTTGCCAAGGCCGTAAGCCTGGTGGCAGACAACAGCCCCTTAAACCTAGTCCTGGTGGCGGAGGACCCGGCGGTCATGAAGGCGGCCTTGCCGGCCGTGGCCAACCGCAAACCCCTTATCTATGCCGCCAACGCCGCCAATTACGAGGCCATGACCGGCCTCGCCAAAGAACACGAATGCCCCCTGGCCGTCAAGGGCGGCAGCCTGCAGGAACTGGCGGACGTAGTAGATAAGATTACCGCCCTGGGATACAAACAACTGGTGCTGGATCCAGGGGCCCGCGACATTTCCCGCGCCATTGCCGACTTCACCCAGATCCGGCGGCAGGCCATCAAGAAGCGCTACCGCACCTTCGGCTATCCCCTTATGGCCTTCACTACGGCCCAAGACCCCCTCATGGAGGTCCTGGAGGCCGTAGATTACATTGCCAAGTATGCCAGCCTGGTGGTCCTCAGGACGGCCGCCAAGGCCCACTTCCTGCCGCTGCTCTCCTGGCGGCAGAACCTGTACACCGATCCCCAGGTACCCATCCGGGTAGAGGAAAAGATATGCGAGGTCGGCGAGGTCAACGAGAACTCTCCCGTCTACATCACCACTAACTTCTCCCTCACGTACTATTCCGTGGAGGGCGAAGTGGAGGCCAGCCGGATACCCAGCTTCATCATCCCGGTGGACACCAACGGGCTTTCCGTTTTGACGGCGTACGCCGACGGCAAGTTCGAAGCCGAAAAGATAGCAGCGGTCATGAAGAAGCTGGGTATCGAAACACGGGTACGGCACCGCCGGGTGGTTATACCCGGCACGGTGGCGGTACTGAAGGGTAAACTCGAGGAGCTTACCGGCTGGACGGTGCTCGTGGGGCCGCGGGAGGCTTCGGGTATTCCTTCCTTTGCCCGCAGCCAGTTTGCCTAAAACGGCCGTTCCTTTTAAGGAGGACTAGATTAACTTGCAGCAATATACGGTCACCTTTCTGCCGGATAATATACGGATTACGGTTCCCGCCGGAACCAGCCTTTTAGAGGCGGCCGCGTGGGCGGGAGTTGGCGTAAAGAGCACCTGCGGGGGCCAGGGTACCTGTAAACGCTGTATAGTCCGGGTAAAGGACGGGCACGTAACCGCGGAAGGGAATTCCCTCCCGGCAACTATGCGGGCAAAAGGCTACGCCCTGGCCTGCCGGACTCAAGTGGCGGGCCAGGTAACCGTTGAGATACCCCCTGAGGCCCGACTGGTCGAGCACCGTGTTCTCCTACGGGACGAAGGACCGGCTGCCGAAGGGAAGGAGAAGGAGGATCTTTTAGGCGGGCGCCCCATCCGGCCCTTGTGCGAAGCCGTAAGACTGCGCCTGGACCCGCCTACCCTCACCGAAAACGCCAGCGACTGGCATCGGCTCCGGGGCGCTCTGCGCCGGCAAAGGCCGGACGAGGATTTTGCCATCGGCCTTTCCGCCCTCCAGGAGCTGGCCGAAGGCCTCCGGCGGGCGGACTGGCAGGTTAAGGTAGTCCTGACGTCTTTCAACACGACCGGCCAAGTGATCAGGGTGGCCCCGGCCGACGCTCCGGGAGTCTACGGCCTGGCCGTGGATCTCGGTACTACCACCGTGGCCGCCGCCCTGGTAGACCTCGAAAGGGGAGAGGTACTGGGGCAGGGGGGAACTTACAACCGGCAGGCCCGCTTCGGCGACGATATCATTTCCCGCATTATCCATGCGGATACCAAGGAGGAGGGCCTGCATGAACTGCGGAAGGCGGCCCTGGCCAGTATAAACGAAGTGGCGGCCGACCTTCTGGCCAAGTGCCGTGTGGCGCCGGAAGAGGTGGTGGCAGCGGTCGTGGCCGGCAACACCACCATGAGCCACCTCTTTCTGGGTCTCACCCCTAAGTACATCCGGCTGCAGCCCTACATTCCCACTACGGCGGAATATCCCTTGCTGCGGGCTTCGGAAGTGGGGCTGAACATCCACCCGGCGGCCCCGGTCCTGGTGTTCCCCTCCGTGGCCAGTTACGTGGGGGGCGACATCGTCTCCGGAACCCTGTTTACGCGCCTGGGCCACAGCGACGAACTGGTGCTTTTCGTAGACATCGGCACCAACGGCGAAATGGTCCTGGGTAATAGAGAATGGCTGATGGCCTGCGCCTGTTCCGCCGGCCCTGCCTTTGAGGGCGCTGGCATCACCTGCGGCATGCGGGCCATGGAGGGAGCCATCGAAAGGGTGGAGATCGACCCGGCTACCTCAGAAGTACGGGTAAAGGTTATCGGCAACACCAGGCCGGTAGGCATCTGCGGTTCGGGTTTGATCGATGCCCTGGCCAAGCTGCGCCGGGCAGGAATCCTCGACCGCATGGGGAATTTCATGCCTGAGAAGGGCGGCCGGAGGCTGCGCCGGGGAGAAGAAGGATATGAATTCGTCCTCGCCTGGAAGGAGGAAACCGGAACCGGGAAGGACATTGTGCTCACGGAGGGGGACGTCAAGAATCTCCTCCGTTCCAAGGGGGCTGTCTTCGCCGGCATCCGGAGCCTTTTAAAGACCCTGGACCTGCCCCAGGAGGCCATAGACAAGATCGTTATCGCCGGGGGGTTCGGAAATTACCTCAACATCGACAATGCGGTGGAGATCGGCCTGCTGCCCGACCTGCCGCGGGAGAAATACCGCTTTGCCGGCAACACCTCCCTTAAAGGGGCCGTCCAGGTGCTCCTTTGTCGTGATGCGTGGGAAGAGGCCTTGGAGATCGGCCGCAAAATGACCTATCTGGAGCTCTCGGTCGGCAACCTCTTCATGGAAGAATTCGTGTCGGCCCTTTTCCTGCCCCACACCGACCTGGAGCTGTTCCCATCTCTGATAGGGGAAAGGAAAGGGGGGAGCAATTCTTGGCCCGGAGTATAGCCGTAGCCGGCAAAGGAGGTACCGGTAAGACCACCTTTGCCGCTCTTGCCATCCGTTACCTCGTGGAACACAACAAGGGAACTATTTTGGCCGTCGATGCCGACCCCAATGCCAATCTGAATGAAGCCTTGGGCCTGAAGGTAAACACCTACATTGCCGATATCCTTGAGGAAACAAAAAATCCCAAGGCCGTTCCGCCGGGCATGAGTAAGGACATGTTCGTGGCATACAAGCTGGCCCAGGCCCTGGTGGAAGCGGAAAAACTGGACCTCTTGGTGATGGGCCGGCCTGAGGGGCCGGGATGTTACTGCTATCCCAATGACCTACTGCGCAAACACCTGGAGACCCTGGCCCACAACTACGGATACATGGTCATCGACAGCGAGGCCGGCCTGGAGCATATCAGCCGGCGTATCATCCAGAATGTCGACGATCTTTTCATCATGAGCGACGCCTCCGTCCGCGGCCTCCGTTCTGCATCCCGCATACGTGAACTGGTGGAAGAGATGGCCTTGCCCATCAAGAGGCTTTTTCTAGTGGTAACCAAGACGGTCGATGGTTTGGGCTCCTTACAGAGAGAGGTAGAGCGTACGAGATTGCCCCTGGCGGGAACCCTGCCCTACGATCCATTGGTGGTGGAATATGACGCTACGGGCACCCCCCTTTTTCAACTCCCTCCCGGCGCGGTGGCTGTGCGGAAGGCGTGGGAAATCCTCGATAAGGTGGGCCTGTAATCCTGGCCGTAGGGAATCTGACCGTGGTGAATCCAGGAAAGGAGTGACCTTTTATGCCCGTTCAAATCCTCAAGGAGAAAAGCAGGGCCGCCGTTCAGACGGTGACCCTGGGAGCAACCCCCGAACAGGGAGGTACGCGGAGCCACACCGTGACCATCGGCGGAGATGCTGCCTTGCCCTTCCATCATTTTGAAGGGGAAATTCCCCACCGTCCGGTGGTAGCCATGGAAGTACAGGATATCGAACCGGAGTGGCCCGAACCTCTCAAGAAGTGCTTTGCGGGGGTAATGAAGGAACCGGGCCGGTGGGCCGAAAAATGCGTGCGGGAGTACGGGGCGGACCTCATTTACGTAAAACTAGACGGTGCCGATCCGGAGGGGGCCAACCGCACCGTAGAACAGTGCGTCGCCACCGTAAAGGAAGTCCTTCAAGCTGTGGGAGTGCCCCTCATAGTGGTGGGTTGCGGTGATAACGAAAAGGATAAAGAACTGCTGGAGGCGGTAGCGGAGGCAGCGGCCGGCGAGAATCTCCTACTTGGGAACGCCGAACAGAACAACTACCAGTCCCTGACGGCCGCCTGCATGGTACACAAACACAACATCATAGCCCGCTCCCCCCTGGACATCAACATCTGCAAACAGCTCAATATTTTGATCAGCGAGATGAACCTCCCCTTAAACCGCATCGTCATCGACCCCTCCATAGGGAGCCTGGGTTATGGTATCGAGTACGCCTATTCCATCATGGAACGTACCCGGCTGGGCGCCCTGCAAGGGGATAAAATGCTCTCCATGCCCGTCCTCTGCACGGTTGGCTACGAGGCATGGCGGGCCAAGGAGGCCTATGCACCGGTTACCAACTTTCCCGGCTGGGGAGACGTAGAGGAACGGGGCATCCTCTGGGAGGCGGTGACGGCTGCGGCCATGCTGCAGGCCGGGGCCCATGTGCTTCTCATGCGCCATCCCAAAGCGGTGGCCCTCGTAAAGGAAAACATCGACCGCCTTATGGTCAATAATGCCTACTAGAGGGGGGTAAGGTATGTTAATAATCGGCGAGCGCATTAACGGCATGTTCAACGACATCAAGCGGGCCATCCAGGAACGCGACCCGGCTCCTGTGCAGGAATGGGCGCGGCGACAGGAACAGGGCGGAGCCCGGGCCTTGGACCTAAACGTAGGGCCGGCCGTGGCCGATAAGGTGGGGGCCATGAAGTGGCTGGTGGAGGTGGTCCAGGAGGTGAGCGATCTCACCCTTTGCCTCGATTCCACCAACATCGAAGCCATCGAAGAGGGCCTCAAACTATGCAAGAGACCGGCTATCATCAACTCCACCAATGCCGACCGGGAGAAAATCGAGCGCCTGTTCCCCCTGGCGGTGGAGTACGGGGCCGCCCTCATCGGCCTTACCATGAACAAGAACGGTGTGCCCAAGGATGCGGACACCCGCCTGGCCTTCGCCATGGAGCTGGTGGCCGCGGCCGATGAATTCGGCCTGCCCATGGAAGACTTATACATCGATCCTCTCATACTACCGGCCAACGTGGGCCAGGACCACGGGCCGGAGGTCCTGAAGACCCTCTACCAGATTAAATTGCTGGCCAATCCCGCCCCCCGCACCGTCGTGGGCTTGAGCAATGTCTCCCAGAACTGCCAGGAACGGCGCCTCCTCAACCGCACTTTCCTCGCCATGGCCATGGCCTGCGGCCTCGACGCCGCCATCGCCGATGCCTGCGACGAGGAGCTCATGGCCACCGCGGCGGCGGGAGAAGTACTCCTCAACCAGACCGTTTATTGTGACTCCTTCGTCAAGATGTTCAAAGCCCGCTAGGGTTTTTGTAGCGAGCGGAAACGGAGCAGGCGAAGACTTAAAGTTGGGTATACGCTGGCCGCTAGGCCTGTGTAGGGGGACGACAGGGGAAAGGAGGAAGCAGCTTGGTAGAACTTAGGGACCCGCAGCCCCTCCGGTGGATAGAAGAACCTTCGGGTCAGCCGATCACCCGGTGCTTCCAGTGTTACAAATGCAGCAGCGGCTGCCCGGTGGCAGGGGCTATGGATATCCTGCCCCACCAGATCGTACGCTTCGTTCACCTGGGCCTGGAGGAAGAACTCTTAAAGTGCAGGGCCATTTGGCTGTGTACCGCCTGCCATACCTGTAAAGCAAGGTGCCCCAACGGCATCGATATATCCGCCATAAACGACACCCTGAAGGCCGCGGTTCTGGCCCGGGGTCTACGGCCGGCCCTCCCGGCGGTGGCCGATTTCCACCGCCAATTCCTCGCTTCAGTGGAAAAGCACGGCCGTGTCCACGAACTCGGCATGATGGTGGCCTATAAATTAAAAACCGGCAACTACCTGCAGGATGTTCCCTTAGGCATGAGAATGCTGGCCCGGGGCAAGTTCAAGCTGCTGCCCGACCCCATCCGCGGTCAAAAGGAAGTCCGCACCCTCTTTCATAGGGCCCGAGGTGAACAACGATGAAAGTAAGCTATTATCCAGGCTGCTCCCTCCAGTCCACCGCATCGGAGTATGGAGCCTCTACCGAGGCCGTCCTCCGGGCTCTGGGGATTACCGGAAAGGAGCTGCCCGACTGGAACTGCTGCGGGGCCACTTCCGGCCACGCAATATATCGCGGTTTGCACCAAGCCCTCGCCATACGCAATTTGCTAATAGCGGAAGGCGAAGGCCTCGACCTGGTGGTACCCTGCGCAGCCTGCTATAACGCCCTGCGCTCCACCCGGCAAGTCCTGGCCGGCGGGGATCCCGAAGCCCTAAGGTTAAAGGAGGAAACGGAGCACCTCCTGGGACGCCGGTATCAAGGCGAGGTACGGGTGCTCCACATCCTCGAATTTTTGGCCGGCGAGGAAGTGGGGGCACTCTTATCGGCGCGTATCCGCGTACCCCTGGCCGGCCTGAAACTCGCCTCCTATTACGGCTGCCTCCTTACCCGGCCGCCAAGGACGGTAAGCTTTGAAACCAATCCCGAACAGCCCCGGCTAATGGACGACCTGCTGTCCCGGCTGGGAGCCTCACCTGTGGTGTGGAGCCACAAAACAGAGTGTTGCGGTGCGAGCCTGTCTATTCCTGCGCCGGAGATCGTTTGCGATCTGGTAGGCAAGATCGTCCTGGCAGCCCGCAGGGCAGGGGCCGACGCCATAGTAACGGCTTGTCCCCTGTGTCAGACCAATCTGGACGGCCGCCAGCCAGAAGGAGAGAAAATTCCTGTATTCTTCCTCACCGAATTAGTAGGCGTAGCCCTGGGGCTGAATCCTCATAAGTGGTTGCGCAAACACCTGGTGGACGCCCGTCCACTGCTGAAGGCCCACAACCTCATTACCGCGTCCCGGGCCTGAACGGAAGGTGGTGTGTTTACCGTGCCGGATAACACGTTACCGAAGGAAAAAGACAACACGGAAGTCGTGGGTGCTGTCTTAGTGGCCGGCGGGGGCATCGCCGGGATGCAGGCGGCCCTGGACCTGGCCAATGCAGGGTACCTCGTCCATCTCGTCACGGAGTCGCCCTCCATCGGAGGGAAAATGACCCAGCTGGACAAAACCTTCCCCACCAACGAATGCGCCATGTGTCTGCTGGGCCCCCGCATGACCGACACCCTAAACCACCCCAACATTCACCTTTACACCTGTTCTTCCCTGGAGGCCGTCGAGGGCAGCTGCGGCAACTTTAGGGTTCGCCTGCGCCGCCGACCGCGGTACGTAAACATCGAAGAATGCACGGCCTGCGGCGACTGCGAACAGGTGTGCCCCGTAAGCTTGCCCAACGAATTCAACGAGGGCATGGGTGAACGCAAGGCCATCTATAAACTTTTCCCCCAGGCCGTACCTAACAAGTACTTGATAGAGAAGCGCGGCATCCCCCCCTGCCGCAGCACCTGCCCGGCAGGTACCAACGCTCAGGGGTACGTAGCCCTCATCTCCCAGGGGAAATTCGCCGAAGCCCTGGAGGTCGTGCGGCGCCGTATGCCCTTTGCCGGGATCTGCGGCCGCATCTGCCACCACCCCTGCGAAACCGAATGTAACCGCGCACGATTTGACGATCCCGTAGCCATCGCCTGCCTAAAGCGCGCGGCCTACGACTACGGCTGGGAAGAGGCCGCCGAGAAAGAAAAAGAAACCTACCGGCCCCTGGAGGTGCGGCCTGAGAAGGTGGCCGTCGTGGGGGCCGGCCCGGCGGGCCTCACCGCGGCCCAAGATCTGGCCCTGGAGGGATACCGGGTCACGGTATACGACGCCCAGGCCGAACCCGGCGGCATGATGAGGAGTGCCATACCGCGTTACCGCCTGCCCCTGGAAGTGGTGGAGCGGGAAACCCGGCGCATCCTGGACCTGGGAATAGAATTCGTTCCCAACACCCGGGTAGGGAAGGACGTCTCCCTGACAGAACTCCTCACCCGCTACGATGCCGTAATTCTTGCCGTAGGGCTCCAGCAGAGCAGGCGCCTAAACGTACCGGGTGCAGACCTCGACGGCGTAATGCCCGGGCTGGACTTCCTCCGCCGGGTGGCCCTGGGCGAAGAGGTCAAGATAGGCCGGCGGGTAGTGGTGATCGGCGGCGGTAACGTGGCCATGGATGTGGCCCGTACGGCCTTGCGCCTGGGAGCGGAGGAAGTCCGCGTGGCCTGCCTGGAGTCCCGCCCGGAAATGCCTGCCCATCCCTGGGAAATCGAAGAGGCCCTGGAGGAAGGCATTTTGCTCCACACCTCCCGGGGGCCCAAGAGCTTTTACGGAGAGAACGGCCGCGTGTCCGGGGTGGAGCTCATGGAATGCACCCGGGTCTTCGACGACGAAGGGCGCTTCAATCCCGAGTACAATCCCGCGGCCACGGAGGTACTACCGGCCGATACGGTCATCGTGGCCATTGGCCAGGCAGCCGACCTTTCCTTCCTAGACGAGGACGGCGGGGTCAGGGTAAACCGCGGCCTCATTGAGGCTGACCCCCTTACCCTGGCCACCTCCCGGACGGGAGTCTTTGCCTGCGGCGACGCGGTAAGGGGTGCCGGTTCCGTAGTAGAGGCGGTAGCCTCCGGGCATGAGGCCGCCGAAAGCGTAAAACGCTATCTCCAGCGGAAAGATCTCGCCGAAGGGCGCAGCCGGGACCAAGGGGAAAAACTCGGCCCGCCGGAAAAGATCATCCCATTCCCAGGCCGCCGGGTACCCCAGGATATGACTCCCCCCTCCGAAAGGATAAGGGATTTCCGGGAAGTCGGCCTGGGCTACACCAGGGAGAAGGCCATGGACGAGGCCAAACGCTGCTTGAACTGCGGCATCTGCTCCGAGTGCCTACAATGCGAAGCGGTATGCAAGAAAAAGGCCGTTGAGCACTGGCAACAAGAGGAGTGGGAGGAACTCCGGGTAGGCAGCATAATCCTGGCGCCTGGTTACGAACTCTTCGATGCCGGGCTGGCGGGAGAATACGGCTACGGCCAATATCCCAACGTTATCACCAGCATGGAATTCGAGCGGCTTTTGAGCTCCACCGGCCCCACTCAGGGCCATGTGGTCCGTCCCTCGGACGGCGAGGCCCCGCGGAAGGTGGCCTTCATCCAGTGCGTCGGCTCCCGGGACTGTGAGGGTGAGGGCAGCCCTTACTGTTCGGGGGTCTGCTGCATGTACTCCACCAAAGAGGCCCTTATTGCCCGGGAACATGATGCCAATATTGAGCCCACCATCTTCTACCTGGACATGCGGTCCTACGGCAAGAACTTCGACAAGTACGTCGAAGGGGCCAAGGAGAAAGGGGTCCGCTACGTGCGGGCCATGGTCTCCCGGGTAGAAGAGGATCCCGTCACCCATAACCTGTTCATCCAGTATGTCGACGGGAACAAAATCCGGCGGGAAGAATTCCACCTGGTGGTCCTGGCAGTGGGCATCCGGCCTCCCCGGGAAGCGGCCAAGCTGGCCCAGGTATGCGGCATCGAGCTCAACCGGTACGGCTTCGCCTCCACCCCGGAATGGAACCCCGTGGCCACCAGCCGCGACGGCATTTACGTATCCGGGATGTTCCAGGGACCCCGGGACATCCCCGAAACGGTTATCAACGCCAGCGCGGCGGCGGCCTGCGCCGGGGAATACCTGGCCCCGGCCCGCAACACCCTCGTAAAGCCCAAGGAATACCCGCCGGAACGCGACGTGGGCCGGGAGGAACCGCGGGTAGGGGTTTTCATCTGCCACTGCGGCATCAACATCGCCGGTGTGGTAGATGTCAAGGCCGTGGCGGAATTTGCCCGCTACCTCCCCGGGGTAGTCCACGTGGAGGACAATCTCTACACCTGCTCCCAGGACACCCTGAAGAAAATGCAGGAAGTTATCCGAGAACACCGTCTAAACCGGGTAGTGGTGGCCTCCTGCACCATCCGCACCCACCAATCCCTCTTCCGGGAAACCCTAAGGGAGGCGGGACTCAATCCCTTCTATTTTGAGATGGCCAACATTCGCGACCAATGCTCCTGGGTTCACCGCGGCGAACCGGCCAATGCCACCGAAAAGGCCAAGGACCTCGTCCGCATGGCGGTCGCCAAAGTCAAGACCCATGAAGCCCTCCACCTCCACCCAGTACCGGTGGTGCCCCGGGCCCTGGTCATCGGGGGCGGCGTGGCCGGCCTGACGGCCGCCCTCGACATCGCCGAACAGGGCTACGAGGCCTACCTGGTGGAACGGGAGCCGGAGCTAGGAGGATTTGCCCGGAACCTGCGATTCACCCTGGAGGGGAGTGACGTTCAAGCCTATCTCCGGGACCTCATAGATAGGGTGCGGTCCCACCCGCGCATCCGCGTTTTCACCGGGGCGCGGCTGGAAGACTTCGGCGGTCACCAGGGCCACTTCACTACCACCCTTTCCCTGGCCCGGCCCGGCAAGGAGTTTCTCCGATCCACCGTAACCCTGGAGCACGGCGTGGTCATCGTAGCCACCGGCATCCGGGAAAGGGCCACCGACGAGTATCTCCGGGGACAGGACGAACGGGTGATCACCAATACCGAGCTGGAGCAGGCCCTGGCCTCCGGCACCTGGAACCCCCGGGCCAACAAGGAAATTGTTTTCATCCAGTGCGTGGGTTCTCGAGAGCCGGGGCGCCTTTACTGCAGCCGCACCTGCTGCGCCCAGTCCCTTAAGAATGCCCTGCACATCAAGGAACTTAACCCCGAGGCCAGGGTATACATCCTCTACCGGGACATCCGAACCTACGGTTTCCTGGAGGATTACTACCGCCTGGCCCGGGAGAAGGGGATTCTCTTCATTCCCTATGAACCGGAAAGCAAACCCGTGGTGCGGCGGAGGGACATAGGCCTGCTGGAAGTGGAGGTAAGGGATCCCGCTTCCGGCAGAACCCTCCTTTTGTGGCCGGACCAATTGGTCCTGGCCACCGGTGCGGCAGCGGCCGAGGGCATCGAGGAGCTGGCCACCCTCCTCAAGCTGCCCCTCAACGAAGATAATTTCCTGGTGGAAACCCATGCCAAACTGTCTCCTATAGATTTCCCCTCGGCGGGCATCTTCCTTTGCGGCGCCGCCCATTCTCCCAAATTCCTGGCCGAAGCCGTGACCCAGGCCAAAGGCGCCGTTGCCCGGGCCTGCACCATACTATCTAAAGAGAACCTGATGGTCGGCGGGGTAGTGGCCGTAGTAGAGGAGGACAAATGCGCCGCCTGCTTAACTTGCGTGCGGGTATGTCCCTACGGAGTACCCCGGATAAACGAGCGCAACGTGGCCGAGATAAACGCCGTCCAGTGCCAGGGATGCGGTACGTGCGCCGCCGAATGCCCGGCCAAGGCCATCCAGCTCCAGCACTACAAAGACTACCAGCTCCTGGCCAAGGTGGCAGGCCTCTTCGAGGAGGTGTCCTAGCTTTGGCGGAATTCGAGCCCAAAATAATAGCCTTCTGCTGTTACTACTGCGCCTACTCCGCAGCCGACCTGGCCGGCTCCATGCGCCTACAATACCCGGCCAACGTGCGCCTCGTAGAACTCCCGTGCACCGGGAAAGTAGACGTACGCGTCCTCCTGGGGGCCTTTGAAGAAGGGGCCGACGGCGTCTACGTGGCCGGCTGCCTCGAAGGGGACTGCCACTTCCTCAAGGGCAACATCCGGGCCCGGAAGCGCGTGGAATATACCAAAAAACTCCTGGACGAGATCGGCGTCGGTGGCGAGCGCCTGGAGATGTACAACCTGTCGAGTTCCATGGGGCCGCGCTTTGCCGAGATCGCCCGGGAATTCACCGAAAGGATCAAAGGCCTGGGGCCCAGTCCCCTGAACCGGGGTTATTCTCCCACAAAGGAAGAAAAGGCGGGTGAGCAAAGGTGATCGTTGCCGAGCCTAAACCTTTAGCAGAAGTGTCAGAACTGATCGGGGAGGCCCGTAAGATTCTCGTAGTGGGCTGTGGGGGCTGTGTCACGGTCTGCCTGGCCGGGGGCGAAAAGGAGACGGGTATCCTGGCCGCGAGCCTGCGCATGCTGCGCAAGAAGGAAGGGAAAACCCTGGAAACCCTAGAAGTAACCCTCACTCGCCAGTGCGACCCCGAATACGTGCAGCTCCTGGACAAATACGTAACAGAAGATGTGGAGGGCATCGTATCCCTGGCCTGCGGGGTGGGCGTGCAGTTCCTGGCCGAGCGTTTTAACAAATGGGTGGTCCCGGCCCTTAATACCAAGTTCGCCGGCGGCGCCGTAGAACACGGGGTGTGGGAGGAGCGCTGCGGCCTGTGCGGCGAATGCATCCTCCATCAGACCGGCGGCATCTGTCCAATAATCCGCTGTTCCAAGAGCCTCCTGAACGGCCCCTGCGGCGGCTCCCAGGGGGGCAAATGCGAAGTAAATCCCGACCTTCCCTGTGCCTGGCAGCTCATCTACGACCGCCTGAAGGCCTTGGGCAAGCTCGACCTTCTCCTGGAGATCCGGCCGCCCAAGGACTGGTCTAAAGCCCGCGACGGCGGCCCGCGCAAAGTGGTACGAGAGGATGTGAGGATGTAATGGCCTTGATGACCGAGAGTAGACTGGAACGCCTCCTTTCCCAGGGCCACTTCGTGGTGAGCGGGGAGATCGGACCGCCCAAACACACCTCGCCCGAAGGCATCCTACACCATGCCGAACTCCTCAAAGACTATGTGGATGCCGCCAACCTCACCGACAACCAGACGGCCATCGTGCGCATGTCCAGTTTAGCTGCCGCCGTACACGTGCTGCGGGCCGGAGTGGAGCCTATCATGCAGATGACCGTCCGGGACCGCAACCGTATAGCCCTCCAAAGCGATCTCCTGGGGGCCTACAGCCTGGGCATCCGCAACGTCCTCTGCTTAACAGGCGACCACCAGTCCTTCGGCAACCACCCTACGGCGAAGAACGTCCACGACGTGGATTCCATCCAGCTTATAAAGATCGTCAAGGACATGAGGGACGACCGCAAGTTCGCCTGCGGGGAAGAGATCAAGGAACACGAACCGCGCTTCTTTATAGGGGCTGCGGCCAATCCCTTTGCCGATCCCTTTGAGTTCCGCGTCCTCCGCTTGGAGAAAAAGATCAAGGCGGGAGCGGACTTTATCCAGACACAATGCATCTTCGACATGGAGCGGTTTGAACGCTTCATGGCCCTGGTGCGGGAACGCGGCCTCCACAAGAAAGCCTATATCCTCGCCGGTGTCATGCCCTTAAAATCTGCCAAAGCCGCCCGGTACATGCAGAAATCGGTGGCGGGCATGATCGTACCCGAGGAGATCGTCGCCCGCATAGAAAAGGCCTCCGATCCCCGAGAGGAAGGCGTGGCCATATGCGTTGAACAGATCAAACACCTGCGTAACATCGAAGGAGTGGCCGGAGTCCACATCATGGCCGTAATGTGGGAAGAAATCATTCCCACCATTGTAAAAGAAGCCGGCCTGTACCCGCGGCCGTCGGTGGATTAACCGGTTAACCCCCGGGCCGCAGCCCCAGGTTCCCACCCCTCCCTGCGGGAGAACGCCAGGTACTCTTTTCCCCGGCCGGGCATATACTGATAGGGAGGAGTACCTCCACCGGGGAGGGGTTTTTGTGCGCAATTCCAGGCTGGAAGCCCAGATCTTAGTCTCCGTTGACGAGCTGGTCCAGGCCGCGATCTCCGCCGGCCTAAGAGAGGGCGCGGAAAGGGAAGAAGCCGTATCCCGGGGAGCAGAGCTGGTTCGGCAGATGGGCGATCTCCTGGTGGAAGCCCTGGAAGGTCGGACCCAACATATGCGGGCTTTACTGGAACAACTGGTAGCCCAGCGGCTGCCCGACAGGAAGATCCTGCAGAGCTTCGGCACCTTCTCCCGCGACCTGGAGGAAATCATCGACCGCGGCATAGCCGCCTACCAGGCCGGGAGGGCGGTCACGCCTGAAGAAAGCCCTCGGGAAGGACCGACCGAGGCCGGAGAAGGACGGAAGGAGGAAGGGGAAGGAGCCGTAACGGGCCGGGGTGGGGACGGGGGCGATGAGACCTACGATCTCCTCGACGACGCCCAGGGGGCGACAGAAGCACCTGCGGCCCAAGAAAGGCCTGCCTCGCCTCCTGCACCCACGCCGGGAGCAGAACCCCCCGCCCGGCCGGAGTCGGGTCCCTGGCGCAACCTGCGCCTCGCCCTGGAGAGGGCCTATCCCGGCGAGGAAATTAAGGAAAATGTGGCCGTAAGGGGGGGCAAGCTGGCCTACTTTCTGCCCCGTCTGAAGCTGGGATTCGAAGTAGGTAACGGGCCCTCCGACTGGCGGAAGGACTTCTTTTACCGGCAGGCGGGAATCCAAGTAGTAAAGGTATCAGTCCATGAACTACGTAACCCCTTCTCCTTGGCCCATAAACTTCGTCGCATGAGGTATTGACACATCTCCTTTCATGATGCTAAAATAACCTCACAAAGATTGCATATCTTTGAAAGGCCGTGAAGGGGAAAGTAGGCGGTTCGCCGGTTTCCAGCGAGCCGGAGAGGGTGAGAGCCCGGTAACCGCGAGCCGGCCGAAAGCCACCCCGGAGCCTCCTGCCGAACGGCTTTGTATACCCGAAGCCCAGTAGGCCAGGACGGAGGAGCCCCGTTAAAGGCCGGGCGTCTGCTTAGCGACGCCGTGAGGTGGGCCTTTCAGGCCAAAAAGGGTGGTACCGCGGGAAAGCCTCCCGTCCCTTGGGGACTGGAGGCTTTAATATTTATTACCCACCGCAGAACGAAAGGAGGGGAAGAAGGATGCGGTCCAAGATACTTCGCCTTTTAGAGAGCAACAGCCGCCTTTCGTCCAAGGAAATAGCCGTCATGCTGGGGTTGCCCCACGACCAGGTGGCCCAGGAAATCTCCCGCATGGAACAGGAAAGGATCATCTTGGGCTATTCCACCCTCATCAACTGGGAAAAAGCCGGGGAGGAACAAGTAGCGGCCCTCATCGACGTAAAGGTAACCCCCCAGCAGGACGTGGGCTTCGACGAAGTAGCAGCCCGCATCTACCGCTATCCAGAAGTAAAGTCCGTCTTCCTCATGTCGGGCGGGTATGACCTGTCCGTGCTGGTCCAGGGCAATAATTTAAAGGAAGTGGCCGACTTCGTTGCCCGGAAGCTGGCCACCCTGGAGCACGTCCAGAGTACCGTCACCCATTTCATTCTAAAGCGTTACAAACAGGACGGCATCCTTTTCGACGACCAGGAAGCCGATCGCAGGCAGGTGGTGCAGCCGTGACCGTAACCGGCCGTTTTGATCCGCAAAAATACATCTCTCCCGTGGTCAAAGGCCTCAAACCCTCGGGTATCCGCCGCTTTTTCGAGCTGGTGGCCAACACGCAAGGAGTTATCTCCCTCGGAGTGGGCGAGCCGGACTTCGTCACCCCCTGGCACATCCGCGCGGCCTGCGTAGAATCCCTGGAAAAGGGCTACACCATGTACAGCTCCAACTACGGCACCCCCGAATTGCGGCGGGCCATAGCGGATTACCTGGAAGAGCGCTTCGGCCTCTCCTATCACCCTGAAAAAGAAATCCTGGTGACCATAGGGGCGAGCGAAGCTGTGGACTTGGCTCTCCGCACCATCCTGTGCCAGGGGGACGAGGCGCTCATCCCCGAACCGTGCTACGTATCCTACCAGCCCGTTACCCAGCTGTGCGGGGGCGTACCCGTCATGGTCCCCACCAGCCGCACCAGGGACTTCACCGTCAGCGCCGCGGAGCTGGAAAAATACATTACACCCAGGACCAAGGCCCTAATCCTCTGCTATCCCAACAACCCCACAGGTGCGGTTCTAGGGCGCGAGGATATGCTCGCACTGGCCCGCCTGGCGGAACAATACAACCTCCTGGTGGTGGCCGACGAGATTTACGCCGAACTGCGCTACGACGGCCCGCCCGTATCCTTTGCTTCTTTACCGGGCATGCAGGAGCGCACCATCTTGATCAGCGGCTTTTCCAAAGCCTTTGCCATGACCGGCTGGCGCATAGGATACGTAGCGGCCCATCCCGAATTCCTGGCCGCCATGGTGAAGATACACCAGTACACCATCCTCTGCGCTCCCATCATGAGCCAGATGGCGGCCCTGGAGGCCCTGCGCAACGGGCGCTCCGACGTTGCCCGGATGGTGGAGCAGTACGATCAGCGGAGGCGATTGGTGGTAAGCCGCCTGAGGGAAATGGGGCTGGACTGCTTTGAGCCCCGCGGCGCCTTCTACGTCTTCCCCTCCATCACCGCAACCGGCCTGACGTCGGAAGAATTCGCCTCCCGCCTGCTACAAGAGGAGCGGGTAGCGGTAGTACCCGGCGGCGCCTTCGGCCCCAGCGGGGAAGGCTTTATCCGCTGTTCCTACGCGGCCTCCCTTCAGGAACTTACTGAGGCCCTGAACCGCATGGAGCGCTTCGTAGCCCGCCGGATGAAATACTCCAAGGCCGTGGCTCACGCTTAAAACCGGCTAGCGGGCCAGGTGTCTTACCGTAATATTTACAGCCTTCACCGGCAGGGAAGTCATCTCTTCGATCCCTGCCTTTACTTTTTTCTGGGCCGCCAAAAGGAAGGGCCTCCACCCGATACCGTAACGTCCCGTCACTTCTATGTGGAGAACGAGGCCCCCGTCGGTATTTTCCACCTGAACCCTGGGCTCCGACAAAGCTTCGTTCTTCACCAGATGGGCAGCCAACTGTTGAATTACACTGTCGGCCACGTAGAAATGTCCCCAGATATTGAACGTAGGCCGCACTATAGTTTGCTCTACCCACAGGTTTTTGCCCTTGCCCGGCTGGGCATGGCGCCGCCGCAGAAAGGTCCGCAAGGGCTCGATAAAGGGCCCCTTAAACCTGGGCTTGACCTCCACCGTCGGAACCGGAATTACGTGTTTGCCCATTTGCCTCCGGACTTGCCGGGCCCGGGCGATCTCCCGGGGAGTAGCAACCTCAGTAATATCGATAAAGCGTCCGGGCTCCGGCAATCCGAGATTCCCGGTGATACGCCGGGCCATCTCCCGGGAGGTACTGATAACGAGAACCCTGGAGGGCGCCAAGGCGGCAATACGCTCCTTTACTTCGGCGGCGTGACGGGGATCAAGGAACAAGGCCGTCTTGATAGCCCCCACGCGGGTAGGCTGCTCCTTGGCCGAAACCCCGGCGAGGATACGGGTTCCCCGTATCAAGAGCCCGTCGTCGATAATAACATCAGTCTGATAATCATGGGCTACGGCCAGCGCCCGGTGGCTCTTGCCAGTACCGCTGGGCCCGATAAAAGCGATAACTTCCATAACCTCAAAGTTCCCCCCTCGCGCCCTGGCTCCCGCAGCGCCCTCAAGAAGGGCGGGCGGTCCCAGGCTCTTCCGGCCGGGCAGGTCGCAAACTAGGGCAAAAGCCCCGGCTACTGCCGGATATGCCGGTCGCATAATCAGCGAGCGCAAGCCAAGCAGGCCCAGCCTAAAAACTGGGGATAACTCAGGCATGGTCCACCTTGGACCGGCCCCCCGGCCGTGCTATAATAAATCCCAGAGGAACCCCTATCAGGGCAGGAGGGACCGAGGATGCCTGCATCCGGCCGGTGGCCGTCCGAACTCCTGGCCACCTTGTTTGAAGACGGACTTGTGACCATTCCCAACCCTTTACTTCAATATTATACCCGCCTGGGCCTCTTAGAGATAGAGGTTATGGTCATTATCCACCTATTGCGGTGTCGCCAGATCGAACACGACCGCTTCCCCTCACCCGAGAAACTCAGCCAGTACATATCTATAGACAGTGAAGAAGTAAAAAACGTCCTGGCCGGACTCATGGAAAAACAGTTGGTTACCGTGGAACCCTACTATAACCCGGACACCGGTCGTTGGTTCAACGCCTTCTCCTTACGCAACCTGTGGCATCGCCTGGTGGAGGTAATGGCGGCCGAAGGCGGAGGCCTTAACCCCCGAGATTCCGATTCTTTGCCCCCTGAGGACCGCCCTGCCGTCTCCGAAACGGGCCTGGGAGCGATCTACCGTACCTTTGAAAAAGAATTCGGGCGTCCCCTGTCGCCCTTTGAGAGCAGCCAGATTGCCGACTGGTATCAAAATCCCGATCTCAAGCCGGAACTGATCATCGAAGCTTTAAAAAGGGCCGTCTTGCGGGGCGCCCTTAATTTTCGCTACATCGATTCCATCTTAAAGGATTGGCTGCGCCACAATATCCGCACCGTCCAGGAGGCCGTCGCCTATGACGAGCGCCTTTTTAAGCAGAGGCCGGGGAGAAAAAGACGTACCGAACTTCCCGCCGAGGATAAATACCGTGAACTCTACCGCCTGGAACCGGGCAAATAAAGGGGAGGGATGGGCCCTGTGCAGAAGCTCCGCATACCAGCCGAATTGCTGAAACGGCCGTCTTCGGCGGCCGAAGCCGGCCCCCCATCTTCCGCCGGCTCACCGCCCCCTTCCTGTCCGGAATGCGGTGACCGGGGCATAATCCTACGCGATGGCCGCGCCTACCGCTGCAAGTGCATGCAGGTCAAGGCCTGGCATAACCGCCTTCGCTCCGCCCACCTCACCCCTTACCTCAGCCGGCATACCTTTGCCACCTTCGACCTGCGGTATTATTCCCGCCAACGTTACGACGAACTGACGGGCACCACATACTACGAAGCGGCCCGCCGCTGCCTGGAGGCCTGCAAGCAGTTCGTCAACCAGTACGTCCGGGGGCAAGCGCCGCGGGGACTCTTTATCTTCGGCCCGGTGGGCAGCGGCAAGACCTTTCTGGCCGCAGCCGTGGCCAATGCCCTCACGGCCATGCACCGGGAAGTGCTCTTTGTGGTCGTGCCCGATCTACTGGATGAGATCCGCGCCACCTACGACCGCCGGCCCGAAGCCGAAACCCCCACCGAACACGAGCTCCTCACCACTGCGAGGGACGCCCCCGTCTTAATCCTGGACGACCTGGGAGCCCATAACTATACCGAGTGGACGCGCAACAAAATATTCTCCCTGATCAACTACCGGTTAATCCACGACCTGCCCGTAGTTATCACCAGCAACCTTGACCTGAAACAACTGGAAGAATACCTGGGCGAACGCACCACCTCTCGCTTGCTCCAGCTCTGCCGGTCCTATCACCTGCCGGTAGAACAGGATATACGATATCTCTTAAGTAGAGAAGGACGCCGCTAAAGGGCGCCCTTCTCTACAGCCGGTAAGTATGGCCGGTTGTGAGGGCCCCGGAGGAAAATCGAACCCGGGGAAATTAAGGCCGCGGCGGGGTTAACGGTCCCCGGACGGGCCGGCCCTACTTTTTGGGGCACGGAAATTGAAACCCGCCCGCAAACCTGACGTATCCCCATTTCTTGTCCCGGCCTGCTTGGCTTTCGCTCGCAAAGGCCTCCTTCGCGGGCAGGACTTTTGCTTGGCTTAAAGGCTTAAGGCAGGCTTCCCAGCAGGATTTAAGCATCCTGCCTCAGTTGCCGGCCGCAAGGATACATCCCACATTCCGCACCTTTGGATACAATTATCAATGTTTTCTTAGGGCCCTAAAAAATACCTCTACCCGCCACCGCGGGGTGGGAAAA
>LDZR01000003.1_pt1 | contig 29745 bp, 27 predicted proteins | sample 615371 | NCBI WGS metagenome assembly LDZR01 (sample SAMN03408294, study PRJNA278302) | terrestrial metagenome | isolation source: oil reservoir sample K2 | place: USA: Alaska, North Slope, Kuparuk formation | collected 2013
GCTAACCCTTTCTTCGCCAGTATATAGGTTATCGCCGCCGTTAATGTGGTCTTACCATGGTCTACGTGCCCTATGGTCCCTATGTTTACATGGGGCTTCGTCCTCTCAAATTTTTGCTTGGCCATCCTCTTTCCCTCCTAAATCTAAATCATGACAAAATAGCTGATTTTTAACAAATTCTTAAGCAGGGGAACAATAAAAGGCACTTGCCCCCAGTATAAAATTAACTGGCTATATTCTATAGTATTTTGGTTTTTCTGTCAAATATATGGTGCATTCGATGGGACCAACTTTTTTTCTGATATTTCTTGAAGACCGCTTTTTTTAATAAAGGGACCTGACAGCCCAGCATTTTTTTATTTTTAAGCTCATAATACCTTTTCTTTTTTTTTAATTTACAGCCTTTAAATTTCATCATCTACTTTAAATTTCATCATCTATTTTTAACATTACGCCCCTATACTTTACAGCATAAGAAGGAGAAAGGTGCAGAACACCTGAAATAAATGCGTCTACAAAATCCCCATCTAAGGACCTGCCGGCCTGTTTGATAATAAAATCAGCCGTCTGAATCACCGAATAAGCCGGCCGGTAAGGCCTTTGGGAAGTCATAGCATCAAAAACGTCCGCAATCATAACAATTCTGGCATATTCGTGTATCTCATCACCAGATAAACTATAGGGATACCCGCTTCCGTCCAGACGCTCATGATGCTGAAGAACCATATTTGCCCGAAAGCGGTGGTATATCTTGAAACCTGCGCAGTATGTTGAAACCATCTACAGGGTGACAGCGGATATGCCGCAGTTCTTCAGGGGTTAAGGCTTCCCTCTTATTAAGTACCTCTCTTTTGATCTTTATTTTCCCGATGTCGTGCAGAAGAGCACCGATACCAATATCTTTAAGCTTCTGCCAGCCGTATCCCAATATATGGCCAATTAATAATGATAAAATGCACACATTCACCGAATGACAAAAAGTATAGGCATCGTAAGTTCTGATTTCGTATAAATTGATCAATGCCCCATAACTTCCCAGCATTTCCTCGATCGGGCTGCTTATGACTTTATCCTTGCGAGCATTTATGTAAATTTTACTTTTTAAATCTCCTAAAGTTTCCTTTATAAGTTTTACGGATTTTATGCGCGCTCTATGATCTACAATACCGCAGAAGGAAACCTCTCCTGCAAACAACTCATCCTCAACATAAAGAAAACCGATCTTCATTTCGGACAGCCTTCTAATAAGACTTTCCGTCAGCTCTAAACCATCAGCCAGGAGCAGGCGTCCTCTGCTGTCGTAAACGGATCGTGCAATTTTCATCCCTGCCCTAAGATACTTAGTACTCACTTTTCTCATACAAAAAACCATCCCTTTGATAATTGTCCCCTTTAAAATCCTCCATCAATATTTAAACAAATACATATCATGAAAAAATGTCCCATAATTTTATTAAAAAGGAATATATTCCCTGCGATGGTTCGAAAAAGGAAAATCTCTTCAAAAAACAAAGGAATTCAGGAGGAAGTCATGGGGGTGAAAAGACAGTGGGAGGGGATAACGAAGCTGAATTTGGAAAGCCGCTTATTTTCCATATTTTGATTACGCTTACAAAATAATACCCCCCCGGTGATTTTTAACATTGCAGTTATTTATTACCATTCTCATACCTCCTAATACCGTTCACTTTATGATCAATTACTATTTTTTGACATGATTTTCTAAATTCCTTTTAATTTTGACATGATTTTCTAATTTTATTTTAATATCTCTCACATATTAAACATATTTTACAAAAACTTCCGCCGGGCTAACGGCCGCAGGCAAAAAATATTTGATGGGTAGGATAAAGTTTCTGCACAACAAAAAAAAAACCCCCACCCATCAAAAAAATGAGGGTCTCTAACATTTCTTTTAATCAGTTACAAGCAGCATGTCTTAACCCAGCAGCGGCAATCATTTCCATATCTTTTTGCAATTCATTCCCCTGGGTAGTAAGATAGCTGCCGACCATCAACCCGTTAACGGCCACCTCCAAGGCTTTCTTCTGCTTTTCTCCCAAACCGGGCTCCCTACCGCCGCACAGGCGCAAAACGGCCTGCGGCACGATCAGTCGGAAAAGGGCCAGGGTTTTCAAAATTTCTTCTTTTGATAGGGGCTTCTGTCCCGCCAGGGGTGTGCCGGGAATGGGATTTAAAATATTTATGGGGATTGACGCTACCCCCAGTTCCCGCAGCTCCAAAATCATTTCCAGACGGTCAGCCATAGTTTCCCCCATGCCAATGATCCCGCCGGAACAAACCTTTAATCCCGCCTCCCGGGCAGCCCGAACAGCACCTTTCCTTTCTTCAAAGGTATGAGTGGTGCAGATTTTGGGGAAATAGCTCCGGCTGGTTTCCAGATTATGATGGTAGGTAGTCACTCCTGCTTCCCCTAAACGATGGGCTTTATCCCCATCAATGATCCCCAGGGAAGCGCACAGTTCCAGGCCGGTTTCAGCCCGCAACAGCCGGTAAATTTCCAGCACCCGGTCAAAATCCCGCTCTCCAATGCTCCGGCCGCTGGTCACCAGAGCAAAGCGCCGCGCCCCGCCAGCTTCCATACGCCGGGCTTTCTGCAGGGCTTCTTCCGGATCAATTAAAGGATATGTTTTCACTCCGGTCCTGTAGCGGGAGGACTGGGCGCAGAAGTGGCAGTCTTCACTGCAGAGGCCGGATCGAGCATTAATAATAGAACAGAGCTCCACTTCCCTTCCTCCAAAACGCATGCGCACCTGCCGGGACAGCTCCAGCAGCTCCCCCAGCTTTTCCAAAGGCCAATCGGCTAGGGCAAAGGCTTCCTCCCTGGTTAAGCCCTCTCCTTCAAGAACCTTATTTTTTATCTCCAGCCGCATAAGCTCGCCCTCCAAAAAATTTTTTTCTGCTGGAAACCCATGCATAAGCTCCAACTGCATTCCAACAAGCAGTAATATTTTACTTACCTGTAACTACTGCTATGGATTCATAAGTAATCTCTAAGACTTGGTTCAATTCCTCTTCCGACATGGTCAGTATGGGCATAAGTACGATCACGTCACCCAAGGGGCGGATAACCAGTCCCCGACGGCGTGCCTCAAGAATCACCCGGTGGCCCACCTGCTCCTCCATCGGGTAAGGACGTTTTGTCTTCTTATCCGCAACCAGCTCAATACCCACCATCATACCCCTCTGCCGGATGTCTCCCACGTGGGGCAGCTCCCAGAAATCTTCCAGCCTGCGGTGCAGTAGTTCTATTTTGGGCTGCAGTGCGGCCAGCAGGTTTTCCTTTTCAAATAAATCAATACTAGTCAATGCAGCAGCACAAGCTAGGGGATTGCCTGTGTATGTATGGCCGTGATAAAAAGTTTTACATTCCTCCGGCCTGCCCAAAAAGGCCCTGTAAACCTCATCGGTGGTCAGGGTGGCAGCAAGGGGAAGATAGCCCCCGGTAATACCTTTGGCCAGACACATTAAATCGGGAGAAACCCCTTCGTGCTCACATGCAAAAAGGCGGCCTGTCCGCCCAAATCCCACCGCCACCTCATCGGCAATCATCAGAACATTATACCTGGTGCATAGTTCACGCACCCGGCGGAGAAAACCGTCCGGCGCGGTAATCATCCCAGCGGCTCCCTGAACCAGGGGTTCGATGATCACAGCAGCAACCTCATGCTGGTGCTTTTCTAACATCTCTTCCAGCCGGTCTGCACAGGCCATTGCACAGCTTTCCCTCTCTTTTTCAAGGGGGCACCGATAGCAGTAGGGAGCAGGGGCATACAGGCATTCAAAAAGCAGGGGCTTGAAGATACCATGAAAAAGGGGTATGCCGCCTACACTAACAGAACCAATAGTGTCGCCGTGATAAGCTCCTAACAACGAAATGAACTTCGTCTTACTGCTGAATCGCCCCCCTTCCTTCTGCTGCCAGTATTGAAAGGCCATCTTTAAAGCAATTTCCACAGCAGTGGCCCGGAGTCAGAATAAAAAACTTTGTTAAGCCCTGGGGGAGTAATCTCCACCAGCTTTTTAGCCAAAAGAATGGAAGGAACATTAGCCAAACCCAATAGAGTAGAATGTGCTATCTCGTCCAACTGCTTCTTTACAGCCTGGTTTAATGCAGGATGACAGTGGCCGTGTACGTTTACCCACAGGGAAGAAACTCCATCCAAATAGCGGTTTCCTTCTACATCAATGAGCCAGCTTCCCTCACCTCGAGCAATTATCAAAGGCTTTTCCTGGATATACTGCAGCATTTGAGTAAAAGGGTGCCATATGTACTCTTTATCCCATTTTTCCAAAAGAGCAGGATCATATCCAAGCAACTCCAACACCTCCGGTTTAAAATAGGCTGCACCTAACTGCACCTAACTGACCGCCGCTTACCGGGAAGGTTATGTCCGCATTTAAGCGGCAGCGCTTCTAAACTTACCTTGGAAGTAAGTGCGCTTATTCTGAACATACACCCAAAAATCTCCCGGTCAATTTCCAATCAAGTACTGCCAATCCACGGCATTTTCCACTGCCTCCAGCAGCCCGTGAGCACGCCTTTTTTCTACACTAACCCCCGATAGATAGGGTACAATACCCAGCACGGGCACACCGGTCATAGCTGTAATCATTCTCGGGTTGTCCTTTTCTGCAGGACCTACCTCTTCTTCTCTTAAACCGTTAATAATTACTCCGGCCACGGAAATACCTCTGCTTTGAGCATAGGCTACGGTAAGCACTGTATGGTTGATGCTCCCCAGCCCCGGGCGGGCTACCACCAGCAGAGGCAGAAAAAGCTCCTGGGCTAAATCAGCAACGATAAAGTCAGGACCGGAAAGGGGCACACACAATCCCCCCGCCCCCTCTATCAAAACCAGCTCAAAGCGTTTTAGCATTTTCCGACAAAACTGCACCACCTTTGACGGCTCAATTTTTTCCCCCGAAAGCTCTGCGGACAGATGAGGGGAAACAGCAGCGGAAAAACGATAAAGGTTCAGCTCATCCACAGAATAAGGCAGTCCAGCTGCGTGACAGTAGAAAACTGCATCCTCAGGAACCAACTCCCCGTTAACCTCAACTGCCCCGCTCTGTACCGGCTTTACGGCTACAGCATCAATACCATGGCGGCGCCATACCCCCACCAATGCGGCGGTTATAACTGTCTTTCCCACTCCAGTATCAGTACCTGTAACCAGATACCCTCTGCCCATTAAAACACTTCCCGGCGGACCGGATTGACAGACTGCAGTATCTTATATACCCTAGCAGCAACCAGGGAGGCTGCCAGGGATAAAAACAAGTCCCCCGGTGAACAAATAACAGCTCCAATCCACACCGCTTGGGCCAAAGTAAAAGGTTTCTGCACTACGTAATTTAAAATTATGTACAGGTGGAGCACACCCAGGGTATAAACCACCACAAGCCCCGCCAGACCGGCCAAAAAATAACCGGGTACTCCCTTTTTCCTCACCTTTTCCACCACCGCTCCAATAACGTAAGCACCCAGGGCAAATCCCACCAGATAACCAAAGGTAGGCTGAAACACGTACGATAGACCGCCGCCCTGGGTAAAAATGGGCAGCCCTGCCAGCCCCAGGGCCAGATAAATTACTTGGCTCAAAAAAGCCAGCCGCTTGTCCAGCAAAAACCCAGCAAAGAGAACAAAAAGAAACTGCAGGGTAAAGGGCACATAAGGGATGGGAATCTTAATAAAAGCTCCCACTGCCGTTAGGGCGGCGAACAAGGAAACCAGAACCATTTCTTTTACCGACAGCCGCATAACTTACACCTCCTATTGTTAACCATAAAAAAATTTAGGTTTACATTTAATATAAAAAATACCTTCTAAAAAGTCAACCAAAATTTTTTCTGAGAAGCAAAGCACCCATCTGTACAAAAAGCTCGGTATAAGCCGCTGCTGAGGCTATGAGGAAGCCGGTTACTGGAAAAATGGAAATAAAAAGAGCAGCTCTGCTGCTCCTGCAGATAAAAAAAAACGCCCTACCCACTTCTCGGACTATTTCGGGTAGGGCATAAACCTTATTTTTGGAGCCCATAACCGGGATTGAACCGGTGACCTCCGCCTTACCAAGGCGACGCTCTGCCTACTGAGCTATATGGGCATACCTTCAATTATTTTCGTAATAATATAAAAACTGGTGGAGAGGGCTGGATTCGAACCAGCGAAGGCTGCGCCAGCAGATTTACAGTCTGCCCCCTTTGGCCAACTCGGGAACCTCTCCACGCACTCTACCGAATCAGCAAGTGTAATTATAGCATGATTCAACTGCCCCGTCAAGGAGAAAGGTTAATTCTCTAAAAACGGTAAATCCATTAATTTAATGCAATTATTTAGAACAGCTCTGCTAATTTTCCCTTTTCTCAAGATAGCGTTCAAGCTTGCGTTTAACCCTCTGCAGGGCATTGTCTATGGACTTAACATGTCTTTTAAGTTCCTCGGCTATCTCCTGGTATGACTTACCTTCCAAATAAGCCATTAAAACCTGCCACTCCAAAGAGCTCAAAATTTCCCCCATTTTTTCTTCTATATCGTCAAATTCTTCCCTGCTGATAACCAGCTCTTCAGGGTCTGTAATTTTTGTTCCTGAAATAACATCCATAAGAGTTCTATCAGAATCTTCATCATAAATGGGCTTGTTCAATGAAACATAAGAATTGAGGGGTATGTGCTTCTGGCGGGTGGCTGTTTTAATAGCGGTAATAATCTGCCGGGTAATGCAGAGCTCAGCAAAAGCTCGGAAGGAAGAAAGCTTGTCACCTCTAAAATCCCTAATTGCCTTGTAAAGACCTATCATACCTTCCTGAATTATATCTTCTCGATCAGCACCTATCAAGAAATAGGATCTAGCTTTAGCTCTTACAAAATTTTTGTACTTATTGATTAAAAATTCCTGGGCTACATCGTCTCCTCTTTGGGCCAAATCAACTATTTCTTCGTCAACCATTACATTGTATAGCTCACTTTCCCTCTGGGGATTAATGCTCATGGAATCGCCTCCATTTACAGAATTAGTAAACCCAGGTATTTTAAATAAATATTCTCTTTTTTTTTAAAGAATATTAGATGTCTATTTCCGCATCTGCCGCGTGACTTTACATTCTCATATGGAGGCGCATTTGTTTGAATATTTGCTTGTCCGACTAACGTAGATCATTATAACCGAAGGATGGTTTAAAATCAAGGACATTTTACCCCGCCGTGAACATAACTTTTTCTCAAAAAATTCTGCATTTTTATACTATTTTAAACTATTTTCCCCTTCTCCACTTTTCAAGAATATTCCGCGTTTTATCTGTAATTTGAGCGTCCAAGCTGAAAGACTGGCCGCTGTTCATAAAATTATGCTCATCCCTTTTGATCTGCTGAATTATTGTGCGGAGCTCCCTCGCAGAAATACGATAAGCCCCCCTGCCTAAAACTATTCTCTGCTCAGCCCAATCAGAAGTGGCAACTGCCACCGAACAGTTCGGAACTAGTTCCCCTATTATTTTCTCTATAAACATGTCAGCAGTTTCTCCTTCCCGGGTAAAAACCACCTCAATGCCGCCTATCTTTTCCCTGCTTCCAGCACCGCCCTTAACATTGTGGCCGTCAAAAACAATAACAATATTAACATTAGTAAATCCCTGATAATCGCTCAAAATGGAAATAAGTTTGTCCCTTGCATGGGAATAATCCTCTTCTTTTAGAGCTGCTAATTCGGGCCAGCTGTTTATAATGTTGTATCCATCGACAATGAGATATTTTTCCGACATTTCTCCACCCTCTTACGTTGCAGACATCCTCTGGCGGAGAACTTCATACATAAGAACAGCTGCAGCATTGGCAGCGTTGAGGGAATTTATATTCCCCAACATAGGAATGGTTACCAAAACATCACATTTTTTCCTAACGAGGCTCCTCATTCCCTTCCCTTCGCTTCCAATAACAAGCACCAAAGGTCCCTTTAAATCCGCTTTAAAGCATTCTACATTTCCATTCACGTCAGCCCCAATAATTTTCAATCCCTGATCCTTAAAAAAATCCAGTGCAAGGGCAATGTTGTGCTGAGAAACGGGCATATAATAGACGGCGCCCGCAGAAGCTTTTATTACTGCAGGAGTTATTTGAGCTGCTCGCTTCTTGGGAATTACAATACCATGAACCCCAGCAGCTTCAGCTGTCCTAATGATGGACCCCAGGTTCTGAGGGTCCTGAATCTGATCAAGGGCCAATACAAAGGGAAGCCTCCCTGAAGCATGTGCTCTGCCTAAAATATCTCCCAAACCAACGTATTCCAGGGGTTCAGCAATGGCAACCACTCCCTGATGTTCATCGGTTTTGGCGACCCTTTCCAGCCCCTTTTTATCAGTCCAAACCACCTTAATCCCCAGCTCATGGGCATGTTCCAAAATGCTGCTGATAATACTGCCCCTGCTTCCCTCTGCCATATATATTTTTTTTACCTTTTTCCCTGATTTTAGGGCTTCCAGCACAGGCTGTCTTCCCTCAACCGTTACTTCATTCATTAATGCTCTCTCCTTAAGCCTGGTTAAATATTTCAAAGCTTCTACTTCAACTATAACTTTTTATTTTTTATTTTTCTTTTTTTACTTTTATTTTACTTTTTATTTTTTAAGCTGGGCAATCTTTCCGCAGCTGAATTCCCCTTCAGGACATCTGCCGTCTACTTCACAAGGTGCTCCAGCGGACTGAAAAAGAAGAGGAGCAGCTTCCCTTACCTTTTCAAGCATAATATGCGCCAGATTCCTTATTTCCCACTGGGCTCTCTCACAGCACCTCAGCCTGAAAAAATTAAGAAGGGATCGTGCGTTGAAAGTGCAGATTATCTTAGTTTCACAGGCGTTAGGCAGAACATACCTTGCATCTTCTCTGGGAACCAATTCTTCAAGCTTCCGATACCCATCCCTGATCTTTTCCATTATATCCTTATAAACCCCCAAGGCTCTTTCATTTTCTAATATGCTGGGTGGTATGATGTATTCAAAGGACGCCTCGGAAACATAGCGCTGGGACTTCTGGGAATAAGATGCAATTCTGTGCCTTACCAGCTGATGGGTCAGCGCCCTGCTTACTCCTTCCACAGCAAAGGTAAAACTGACATGCTCAAAGGGGCTTAAATGCCCCATATCCAAAAGCTTCTTTAAAAAGGATTTTATTTTATCCTGGGAAAGCCCCCTCATTATTTCCGCAGCACTGTCTTCCGAATAGCAAAGCCTGGCAGCAGCTGCCACAACTTTTTCCGGATTCGGCGTAAAGCTTATAAGTTCTACTTTCACAGTGATATCATCCCTTCCCAGTGAGCTGGTTTAAAATAAAAATTTGGGACAGCGTAAAGTCTACTGCTGTCCTTCCTTAGAAAAATCAAAGCTCCACTTGGGGCCTTTGGGGGTATCCTTAACTGCAATGCCCAATCTGCCCAACTCATCTCTTATAAAATCAGCCGTGGACCAATCCTTCCTTTTCCTTGCATCTTCCCTAACCTTAAGGAGAAGTTCCACAAGCTCCGCGGACAGCTCAAAAAAGGCATCGTCTTTTTTCTCTATTGGAGCACTTTCACCTTTAAAGGGAATCCCCAGCACCCCCTCAAAAAGCTCACGAAGAAGTTCCCTGCCCTTACCTGCCAGCTCCACATCTCTTTTTCCAAGAATTGAAGATCTCTCATTTATGTTGCTGACAAAGGTGTTGGCTTCTCTGCAGAAATCAAATAATGCAGCAATGGCTAGGGCTGTATTGAAATCATCATTCATGGCCTCTTCAAATTTCTCTCGAGCCGTTTTAAGAGCCTCTGCAAATCGAGACTGATACTCTGCTTCCTTGGTTTCTCTTCCACCATCATCTGCACCCTTTTCCCCTTGAAGCATCACTTCTTCAAGGGATGCTGCGCAGGCCTTTATTCTTTCAAGCCCTTTGGCATTTGCGGCAAGCTTTTCATCATCAAAATCAAGGGGACTTCGGTAATGGGTTGACAGCAGGAAAAACCTCACCGCATCCCCCGAAAACTTTTTTAAAATATCCCTGACCAGAAAAAAGTTTCCCAGGGATTTGGACATTTTTTCTTCATTAACCGTTATAAATCCGTTGTGCAGCCAGTACCTGACAAAAGGCTCTTTTGAAGCATAAGCCTCAGCTTGGGCAATTTCATTTTCATGATGAGGGAAAATAAGATCAGCGCCCCCTCCATGAATATCAAAACCCATTCCCAGATACTTCAGGGACATAGCAGAGCATTCTATATGCCATCCCGGACGTCCCCTGCCCCAGGGGCTGTCCCAGCTGGGCTCTCCTTCCTTGGATGCCTTCCACAGAGCAAAGTCCAATGGATGCCGCTTCCTCTCATCCACCTCAACCCTGGCTCCAGCTTTCATCTCATCAAGGGAACGTCCCGACAGCTTACCATAGCCCTTGAAGCTTAAAACATCAAAATAAACATCTCCCTGGACCTCATAGGCATGGCCCTTCTCCACCAGAACTTTAATCATTTCAATAATATCATCCATATGATCCGTTACCCGGGGATGAACATCGGCATTTCTTACATTCAAGCTGCGGGCATCCTCAAAGTATTCCTCGATGTACTTTTCTGCAAGCTCCAGGGGATCCATGTTTTCCTCATGAGCCCGCTTTATAATTTTATCGTCTATATCTGTAAAATTCTGCACATAGGTAACCTTAAAGCCGCAGTACTCCAAATAACGCCGCACTGTATCAAAAAAAACCAGGGGCCTCGCATTTCCCAGATGAATATAGTTATAGGTGGTGGGACCGCAGACATACATTGAAACCTCATTTTCTCTGCGGGGAATAAAATCTTCCTTTTTTTTACTTAGCGTGTTGTACAGTTTTATTTTCATCCAGCGCTACCTCCATTTCGCTGATGCGTTCTTCCAGGCGCTCAATTTTTTTCTGCAGGCACATTATCATTTCCGCCACAGGGTCAGGAAGGCGGTTGTGGTTCAGGTCTATTTGACTTTCAAGGGCAGGATCTCCACCCCTTCGGCCGTCCCGCTTAACCACCCTACCGGGAACACCCACCACAGTGCAGTTGTCCGGTACATCCTTCAAAACCACAGAACCCGCTCCAATCTTCACATTATTTCCAATTTTAATGGAACCCAGCACCTTTGCACCGGCACCAATAACGACATTATTGCCGATGGTGGGATGGCGTTTACCCTTTTCCTTTCCTGTTCCCCCAAGGGTAACCCCCTGATAAAGGGTAACATTATCGCCTATTTCACAGGTCTCTCCAATTACCACTCCCATTCCATGATCAATAAAGAAACCCTGTCCGATTTTTGCTCCGGGGTGAATTTCAATTCCCGTAATGAAACGGCTGAACTGCGAAATAATTCTTGCAATGAGCTTAAACCCCTTATTGTGAAGGCTGTGTGCTATGCGGTGAAGAATCAGGGCATGCAGCCCCGGATAGGTCAAAATAACCTCCAAAACATTCCTTGCAGCAGGATCCCGCTCAAAAATAACCTCGATATCCCTCTTCAGCTGCTTCAGCATAATCCATCTCCCCCACCCTTATTTTTCCCCTAACATAATACGCTGAGGAATAAAAATGTTACAAAAAATCAAAAACCTTTCACCCACAGAGGCGAAAGGTTCGCGGTTCCACTCTGCTTGAATGAAGCCCCACAGGAAGGCTTCATTCATCTCATGAAAGGATAACGGCTTATAAAAACACCGCCGTTGAAGCCTACTTACCTTTACATCAGGTGTTCGGCCTCACCGCTCCAGGGCGCACTTCGACGATTTACAGGCCGGAACGCTTTCAGCCTCTGGCGTTCCTCTCTTTAGACCCATCAAACCGCCTACTCTTCCCCTTCACAGCGTTTAGCATATGTTTATGCTGTTTCAATTTATTTAAATTAAATTATTTAAAATTTTTATAAAATTATAACCTTAAACATCAGCAGACGTCAAGGCACCCCACCTAGGGGACCATATTTATTTATCTGTTTCCTTCTTATTAATTTTTGCCATACTTGCATCCACCCTTCGGATCACTTCTTCGGCACCCAGAAGGGGTATGATATCATGAAGTTCGGGACCATGGGTTTTACCCGTAAGGGCTACCCTAATGGGCATAAACACTTTTCTTCCTTTAAGCTTCAGCTCCTTGGATATCTCCTTAAGAAGCTTCTTTGCACCCTCACTATCTAATGGACCCGCATCCGCAATTTTTCTTTTTAGGGCTTCCATGACCAATGGAACCTGATCCTCCTGCAGCACAGCCGCTGCCTTCTCATCCTCAAAATCAAATTGGGATTCAAAAAAGATGCCTGCATGCTGGGTTATTTCGCTCAGTGACCCAAGGTACTCCCTAACTGCAGCTACAACATTCTTAACCCTCTCCCATTCCTCAGGGCTTGGATTTTCTCCTACGTAACCCGCTTCCTGAAGGTAAGGAAGGGCTAACTCGGCTATTCTTTCCAGACCACCCCTGCGTATGTAAACACCGTTCAGCCAGCGCAGCTTTTCCAGATCAAACACAGCAGGGCTTTTGGCAACCCTATCCAAGCTGAACTGCTCTATAAGCTGATCCATTGATAAAACCTCTTCTTCCCCTTCGGGGGACCAGCCCAAAAGAGCTAAAAAATTAACCATTGCCTCAGGAAGATATCCTTCCTTACGGTACTGATTAATTGATGTGGCACCGTGCCTTTTGCTCATTTTTGAACGGTCCTTTCCCAGTATAAGGGAGATATGGGCAAATTCGGGGGGCTCAATACCCAGGGCTTCATAAAGAAGAACCTGCCTGGGAGTATTTGAAAGATGCTCCTCTGCTCGAATAACATGAGTTATTCCCATTTCATAGTCATCTACCACCACGGCAAAGTTATATGTGGGCACCCCGTCGGACTTAACAATAATAAAGTCTCCTATGCCGCTGCTTTCAAAACTCACTTTACCCCTGACCAGATCAACAACCTCAATTACCCTATCCTGAGGAACCCTAAATCTCACAACGGGCTTTCTTCCTTCTTCTTCCCTTTTTCTGCGTTCCTCCTCGCTTAAACCAAAGCATACCCCCGTATAACGGGGCATTTCTCCCTTCGCCAAAAGCTCCTTACGCTGCTGCTCCAGCTCTTCTTCAGTGCAGTAGCAGTAGTAGGCACAGCCCTTTTCAAAAAGTTTATCCACATATTTTTTATATATGGAAAGCCTTTCCATCTGACGGTATGGTCCGCAGGGACCACCTATATCCGGACCTTCATCCCACGAAATGCCCAGCCATTCTAAAGAATCCATAATATCCTTTTCGGACTCCCTGCTGGAACGCTCCAAATCTGTATCTTCAATCCTCAAAATCAAACTTCCGCCGTATTTCCGGGCAAAAAGAAAATTAAAAAGGGCTGAACGGGCTCCTCCAATGTGAAGGGGACCCGTTGGACTGGGAGCAAACCTAACCCTGACATTTTTCATCTACAAACACCCCCAACATAATACCCTAAATAGCCAACCATAGGTAGTTTAACAGCTGCCTTTATTTTAAGCAAGATAAAAACTATTTTTCCTCCACACACACCACAGCAAGGGCTGCAACAGCCTGTCCCCTCCCAATTTCTCCTACGCCTTCGTTGGTGGACGCCTTAATGCTTATGTCCCTGAGGTCTTTTAAACCCAAGCATTCCTTTATGTTTTCCCTCATCCGTTTAATATGGGGAGACAGTTTGGGTTCCTCGGCTATTACCACCGCATCCACATTGACAATAGAATAGAAAGGAGAAATCATTTCATGAACTTTTTTTAAAAGCTCCATGCTGGAGATATTAAAATAGCGGGCATCCCCTGGGGGGAAGTGCTGCCCAATATCCCCCTCGCCCGCTGCTCCCAAAAGAGCATCGCAGATGGCGTGTATCAAAACATCGGCATCGGAATGTCCTAAAAGACCCAGATGATGTGAAATTTTTACTCCCCCTAATACCAAATCCCTACCGGGCACAAGGCGGTGTATATCATAGCCAATGCCTATCCTCACCAGATCTCGCCCCTTCTTTTAAGAAGCACTTCAGCAACTGCCAGATCTTCAGGTGTGGTTATTTTAATATTCTCATAGCTTCCCATTACCAGCTTCACCGGATGCCCCATCCTCTCCACAAGAACAGAATCATCATACCCCTTAAATCCGTGCTCCTCAGCACATCTGCAAGCTTCAAGGAGAATTTCCCTTTCAAAGGCCTGAGGTGTCTGAACCGCCCAAAGCCTGCTCCTATCAGGAGTTTCAATTACATAGCCCCTCTCGTCTGAAACTTTTATAGTATCCTTTACGGGAACAGCTGCCGCAGCAGCCCCTTCCTTAAATGCCGCCTCAAGAACATCCATAAGGATCTCATCAGTTAAAAGGGGTCGTGCCCCATCGTGCACGACCACATATCTGCAGGAAGGGTCCACTTTCATAAGACCATTGAAAACAGAATCCTGACGCTCCCTTCCTCCTGAAGCAATCTTTATCTTTTTCGTAAATCCAAAGGGCTCCACAGCCCTCTGCCTGCACAAATCCTCCTCCCCAGGAGCAGCTGTCACAACAATTTCTTTAATAAGGGAGCATTTCTCAAATACCATCAGGGTTCTGGTTAAAATAGGAATACCCCCAAGGAGAATGTACTGCTTATTTATATCGGCTTTCATACGGCTGCCTCTGCCTCCAGCAGGAATTACAGCCGCTACGTTATGCACTGATATTCCCCCTGCTCAATGTCTTTCTGCTTTACTTCCTTTACGGGCTCCTTAAGCTTGGCAAAAATCATTCTTCCCGCAGAAGTCTGCAGAACGCTTGTAACTGTAACCCGAACCGTTTCCCCAATAAGCTTTTTACCGTTTTCAACTACAATCATTGTTCCATCATCCAAATATCCCACACCCTGACCGGCTTCCTTGCCTTCCTTAATGATATGTACGGTCATCTCTTCGCCAGGAAGCACCACGGGCTTAACTGCATTGGCAAGATCATTTATGTTTAAGACCTTAACCCCATGGAGCTGAGCCACTTTGTTTAGGTTGAAATCATTGGTTATAATCTGTCCGTTTAACTTCTGTGCCACCCTAACCAGTCTGCTGTCCACTTCTTCCATGTCATTGGAATCATCTTCATAAATTATTACTTTAATGTCTAGCTCCTTTCTAATTTTATTTAAAATGTCCAACCCCCTTCTGCCCCGGTTTCTCTTTAGGAGATCCGAGGAATCCGCTATGTGCCTCAGTTCCTCTAAAATAAAATTAGGGATTACTAAAGTCCCATCTATGAATCCTGTTTTACATATGTCAGCAATGCGTCCGTCAATAATTACGCTGGTGTCCAGTATTTTATAGAGTTCTTTTTCCTTAGGAGCACCCGAACCCTGCCCCTTTTCCTTATCCTTCAGCAGGCGCGGCAGTACGGAAAATATTGAAAGGAGTTCTTCTTTTTTCTTAACTCCCAAACTCCATCCGAGATATCCCAAAATGATGCTGAAAGCCAAAGGGAAAAACGGTCCCACAATGGGTACTCTTGAAAATGAAAAGCCCAATAATGTGGCAATAATAAGTCCAACAATGGCACCAATGGCACCGCTTATAATTTCCTGAGTGGGAATTTTATAAAGGGATGACTCCACAAAATTAGTAAATCGAACCATCTGCCTGTAAATCCACGGTGCGATGGCAAAACCAATTACCGCTCCTACAATTGCGCTTAGAGCCAGCACAGACCACTGGATTTCAATAGGCCAGGGCACCTGTTCATAGGTAAGGGTTCTGGTTAGAGTAAAGCTTCCTACAGCAAAGAGAATCATAATCAGCAGCCTCGATATTCTGTAGAACATTTTTTTCTCTCACCTCCTTTAACTAGTCTAACAATACCATGAAACAATTATACAGTCCCCTGGAAATTATTACAATCCCCAAGCGGGAAGATTCTCCATAAGGGTTCAGTAATTATTTAAGCAAACATTTTATCGATCATCAACTCTACTTTTTCTTCCTCTGTGTCCTGAGCCAGCACAATTTCACTTATTAAGATACGTCGAGCATTCTCCAGCATTTTTCTTTCACCTGTGGACAAACCCTTGGTTTTTTCGCGGCAGATGAGATTTCTAACCACCTCTGCCACCTCGAAAATGTCTCCATTTTTAATTTTTTCGAGATTGAGCTTATATCGGCGGTTCCAGTTGGAAGAATTATCCAAATCTTCGACAGCATGGCTCCTATCTTTAAGAACTGCAATAACCTTATCAATTTCGCTTTTATCAATAACCTGACGCAGTCCCACTTCTTCAACACTTTCCACGGGTATCATAACCTTCATATTGCCAATGGGCATCTTCATTATATAATACTTTCTTTTCTTACCTAATATTTCCTTTTCCTCAATGGCTTCTATCACCCCGGCCCCATGCATTGGATAAACAACTTTATCCCCTATTTTAAACATTTGCTGTTTCCCTCCCCAAAAAACAGCACAGTTATTTTTTTCATTATACCAGAAAATTGAGCAAATGTCAAAAAGCAATAATTATACCATTCAAAAGAAGCTATGTCAATGATGAAAAAAATATTTTTTTATTGATTAAGGAATACGGTTTTCCTCAGTTTTCCAAGACCTTCTTTAATAGCGCGGGCTCTCACTTCCCCTATCCCATCAACTTCAATGAGCTCGGAAATTTTGGCATTCATAATGCTGGGGAGGCTGCCGAAGGCTTCCACCAAATTTTCTGCCACATGGGAGGGAATGCGTGCAATCTTGCTTAAAATTCTATACCCTCTGGGAACCACTGATTTCCTCAAAGCAGCCACGTTTCCACCGTAACCCAGAATCTTGGATACCTCCACGATGTCTATGAGATCTTCTCGAGAATTTTTAAGTACATACTGCAGCACATCCTCCCAATCCTGAAAGGGCTGCCCCTCATCATGGCGGTAATAATCCTTAAGCACCAAAATAACCTCATCTTTTAGCCCCCAGTAAAGCTCCTCCAGCTGCATGTCCACCATTTTCCCCTCGGTGCCCAGCTGACAGATGTAAATTTCCAACTCTTCAACAATTTTTAAAACCAAAGCGGCTTTCTGCATAACCCTCGCCACATCTTCCACCGTCACTAAATTTCTAAGTTCCAGGGAGCTTAAATGGTCAAGAGCTTCCTCCAGCCTTTCCTTATATTTTTCCAGTGTCTGTACCGCCTGATTTGCCTTGGTAAGTATAAAACCTATATCCTTTAGAACATACTTCATACGACCCCTGTAAAGGGTAATAATGCTCCTTGCCTCTGAAATGGCAATGACCAGGGCTCCCGTCTGACGAGCGGTGCGCTGGGCAATTCTGTGGCGGATTCCCGTTTCTGTGGAAGGAATGGAAACCTGGGGATGAAGATGGGCATTAGCTTTTAATATTTTAGTCAAATCGCTGCTTATTATAATGGCTCCGTCCATTTTCGCCAGTTCATACAATGCAGATGCAGTTAAATCACAGTTTATATTGAATCCTCCCTCAACTATGTCCATAATTTCTTCACTGTCCCCAATTACAATCAGCGCACCCCTTTTGGACCTCAAAATGTTGTCCAAACCAGTGCGAAGCTTTGTCCCGGGAGCAACTGTTTTTAAAGATTCAATCAAAATCTCCTTGTCTTCCACGGCCTACACCTCCAACGCACATTCCAATGCCTCACCAACTGTTTCAACACCTATCAGATCCATGTCCGGCATTTCCCCAAGCTGCTTTGCAGTTTTAGCAGGAAGAATGCAGCGTTTAAATCCAAGTTTTCTCCCTTCTCTGATCCTCAGCTCCGGCTGGGAAACGGCCCTTACCTCTCCCGCCAGCCCCACTTCGCCAAAAGTAAAGGTGCGGGAACAGACTTCCTTATTCCTGAAGCTGGATGCAAGGCTTATACAGAGCCCCAGATCCACTGCAGGTTCATCCACCTTCAAGCCGCCGGCAATGTTTACGTAAGCATCCTCTTTGCTCAAGCACAGACCCGCCTTCTTTTCGAGTATGGCAAGCATAAGGAGCAGACGGCTCAGATCTATCCCGCTGGCCAGCCTCCTGGGGTTGCCGAAAGGGCTTTCGGTAACAAGAGACTGGATCTCCATAAATATGGGCCTGGAACCCCTCAAAGTAGCCACGACCTGGGATCCCACAGCTCTATGGGGCCGCTCTGCCAGAAATATCTTGGACGGCTCAGGAACATCCACAAGCCCCACATCGCGCATTTCAAAAGCGCCTATCTCATTGGTGGGCCCAAACCTGTTTTTTTCTGCACGGATAATTCTGTACATGTGATATATATCCCCTTCAAAGTACAATACTACATCGACCATGTGCTCCAGCATTTTGGGACCGGCAATGGCGCCGCCTTTGGTCACATGACCCACAAGAAATACGGGTATGTTCAGGTCTTTAACACATTGAAGAAGCACACCGCAGCACTGTCTAATCTGGGAAACACTGCCGGGATAGCTCTCAACCCCGGCATCATATACAGCCTGTATGGAATCTACCACAACCAGTGCCGGGGAAAGTTCCGCCACCTGATCGCATATGCGGTTTATTTCCCTTTCCACTGTGAGGAAAAGATACGGCGATGACGCTCCTATCCTACGGGCACGGATTTTTATCTGAGAAAGAGATTCCTCGCCTGAAACATATAGAACCTGTCCCCTTTCCCTGCTTACCCGCTCCGAAACCTGAAGGAGCAGAGTGGACTTGCCTATACCGGGACTGCCCCCTATGAGGATCAGGGAACCCTTCACAATCCCTCCTCCAAGCACCCTGTCCAGCTCAGTGCTTCCACTGGAAAATCTTTCTTCTTCCCCATTCTCAATACTGCTTAAGGGTACAGGTTTTGATGCCGCGCTGCTGGATAAACCCAAAGAACCCCTTTTGCTGAAATCCTTAGATGCTGTCTGCATCCTAATTTCCTGAAAAGTATTCCAACCTCCACATTCAGGGCACCTTCCCATCCACTTGGAAGTCTCGTATCCGCATTCTGCACAGGCATAGATAAAACGATCCCTGGTCATGGCAGCCCACCCCTTTCGTACAGCAGCAAAAAATCCGCCTTATCTTAATTTTACCCAAAAAAATTGACCCGGTGTTCAACTCCGGGTCAATTTTCCCCTATTTTTCACTAAATTTTACGGCTTTTAATCAGCTTTCCTTGGACTTCTCTTCATCTGTTGAAGTATTTTCCCCGGAACTGCCTCCCACTGCAGCTCCTTCGAGCTTTTTCAGCTTAATCTGACCATCTTCTGCGTAGGCCTGAATCTTATCTCCAGGTTTGAACTTTTCTTCCAAAAGACCTTCGGAGATGGGATCCTCTATCAAGCGCTGTATTGCACGGCGCAGAGGACGAGCCCCATACTCTTCATTGAAACCTTCATTCACAAGAACTTCTTTGGCTTCTTCTGTGAGCTCCACTTCCATGTCGTGTTCTTTGAGGCGCTTATTAACTTCGTTGATCATCAGGTCCACAATCTTCTTGATGTCATCTCTGCTTAATGGATGGAATACTATAATTTCATCTATTCTGTTGAGGAATTCAGGCCTGAAGGTGCGCCTGAGCTCCCTCATAACATTGTCCTTGATTTCGCGATACTTGTCTTCCTTATCGGGAGTTACAAAGCCCATCTTGCCCAGCTTCATGCTGGCTGCTCCCACATTGGAGGTCATAATAATTACTGTATTCTTGAAATCAACGGTTCTACCCTGAGCATCGGTAAGTCTTCCATCTTCTAAAATCTGAAGCAGGATATTGAACACTTCAGGATGCGCCTTTTCAATTTCATCAAAGAGCACTACGCTGTAGGGACGTCTCCTTACCTTTTCTGTAAGCTGACCTGCTTCTTCATAGCCCACATATCCTGGAGGAGCTCCAATAAGTTTGGAAACCGTATGGCGCTCCATGTATTCAGACATATCCAGGCGGATCATTGCGTCTTCATCCCCAAAGAGAGCCTCCGCCAAAGCCCTTGCCAGCTCTGTTTTACCCACTCCAGTGGGTCCAAGGAAGATAAAGGAGCCAATGGGTCTCTTGGGATCTTTAAGTCCAGCCCTTGCCCTCCGGATGGCTCTGGAAACGGCACGCACAGCTTCGTCCTGGCCTATCACCCTTTGATGCAGTATTTCTTCCAGCTTGAGAAGCCGCTCAGCTTCTTCTTCTGCCAGTCTGCTTACGGGAATACCTGTCCAGTTGGAAACAACTTTAGCAATGTCTTCTTCTGTGACCACTGCCCTGGCAGTTTCCTTTTCGTTGTTCCACTTTTCCTTCAGCTGCTGGAGCTTTTCTTTGATCTGCCTTTCTTCGTCCCTCAGCTTTGCAGCTGCTTCAAAATTCTGCTCATTAACTGCTGCTTCCTTCTCCTTTTGAATCTCCTCGAGCCTGTTTTCCAGCTCCTTTATGTCAGGCGGAGCCATATTGGCATCAAGCCTTACCCTGGAAGCAGCCTCGTCAATCAGATCTATGGCTTTGTCGGGCAAAAATCTGTCCGTAATGTAGCGGGCAGACAGCCGTGCCGCAGCTTCTATCGCCGCATCCGTAATGGTAACTTTGTGATGAGCTTCATATCTGTCCCTTAAACCTTTAAGTATCTGAATGGTTTCCTCCACTGTGGGCTCGCTCACCATTACGGGCTGGAATCTGCGCTCCAGAGCAGCATCCTTTTCAATATACTTTCTGTATTCATCCAGTGTTGTTGCTCCTATGCACTGCAGCTCTCCCCGTGCCAGAGCAGGCTTTAAAATGTTGGCAGCATCAATGGCTCCCTCTGCTGCTCCTGCGCCGATTACGGTGTGCAGCTCATCTATAAACAGTATTACGTCCCCGGCTTCCTTCACTTCATTGACTATTTTTCTAAAGCGCTCCTCAAATTCACCGCGGTACTTTGTTCCTGCAACTACGCCGGCAATATCAAGCTTTATAACCCGCTTGTTCTGGAGAATTTCGGGCACTTTACCCTCATAAATCCTCTGGGCAAGACCTTCCACAATAGCTGTCTTACCCACACCGGGTTCCCCGATAAGGACCGGGTTGTTCTTAGTCCTGCGGCTCAATACCTGAATGACCCTATCAATCTCCTTTTCACGGCCTATTACCGGATCCAGCTTATCCTCTGCCGCCTGCTGTGTCAGATCCACACCAAATTCGTCTAAAGTGGGAGTACCTCCCTTTGCGGTAGATTTTTTCTGGGGATTTACAGCATGCTCAAACTGGGGAAACCCACTTTGGGGAAAACCAAAGAGCAGAGAAAATCCCCCAGGCATTCCAGCACCGCCGAGCAGCGACAGCACCTGCTGACGCACCTTTTCATGGGTTGCCCCCAAATTGGACAGCACCCTGGCTGCAACTCCTTCTCCTTCACGGATAAGTCCCAAAAGGATGTGTTCCGTACCCACATAATTAACCCCGAACCTCCGGGCTTCTTCTCCAGCAAGCTCAAGAACTGTTTTTGCCCGGGGAGTAAGGGTTATATCTTCATCGCCCTGAGATTCGCGGGCTGTACCGCTTCCCACCAGCTTAATTACTTCTTCACGAACTTTATCAGCACTTATTCCCAAACTTTCAAGGGCTTTAGCTGCAACACCCTGTCCTTCCGCTATCAATCCAAGAAGAAGATGCTCTGTTCCCACTGCGCTGTGTCCCAGCTTTTTTGCCTCTTCCTTTGCCAAAACCAGTACTCTCTGAGCTCTTTCAGTAAACCTCCTCATAATATCACCTCCGCATTTTATTTTTTTAAAAATCTAAAATTCACTGCTGTTTTTTACCAATTACTTCCCTTACAATTACTTCCCTTATAAGATCAGCCCTGATTCTATCCCTCTCTTCCACATCCAATTCCCGACCCACAATATGCTGGATAAATCCGGGCTGAATAAGAACAATGAGCTCACTGAATACCCTGGGATCTATGTCTTTAATAATGTTTAGATCAATACCCAGCTTTAGGTCCGACAGGAGGGACAATGCCTCCCTGGAGCTTACCTTTCGTGCATTGGTAAGAACTCCGTATGCTCTGTAAACACGGTCCTCCAGCTTCACTCCACCTTGATCCCTGTTAAGGGCATCCCTTGCAGAACGCTCCTGCTCAATGAGCTTTTTAGTTACACTGGAGAGATTGCTTAAAATTTCCCTTTCTGACTTCCCAAGGGTTATCTGATTGGAAACCTGAAAAATATTTCCCAAAGACTGGGTGCCCTCTCCAAAAAGACCTCTCACAGCAAGGCCTACCCTGGAAAGAACCCCCAGAACTTCCTCGATCTGACCTGTAATTGCCAATCCCGGAAGGTGCAGCATAACCGAAGCCCTTAAACCCGTCCCCACATTGGTGGGGCAGCAGGTGAGATATCCAAAGCTCTCATCATAGGCATAAATAAGCTTCTGCTCCAAAAAATCATCCACCACATTTGCAATATCCCAGGCTTCATGGAGCTGCATTCCCGGAAGAATAGCCTGTATCCTCAAATGATCTTCTTCGTTGATCATTACCGCTACAACCTCTTCATTACCCAGTGCTACAGCTTTTCCCAAGCCCCTACCCTCGGCAAGGTCCGGGCTTATGAGATGCTTTTCCACCAGAACCTGACGCTCAACAGGTAAAAGCTCTTCCAGCCTAACCACTTTTAAAACTCCCACCCTGGAATCAATGGGAGTATCTTTAAGTACAGCTCCAACTTTATTAACAACTTCCACTTTTTCTTCATTGGAAAGCCTAGAAGGAAATGGATAATCCGCAAGATTGCGGGCAAGCCTTATCCGGCTTGAAATTACCACATCAAAATAGGGTCCCGAACCCTCCATCCATCTGCTCAGCGAATCCCTTACTTTTTCTAAAAATCCCATAGCTTCTACCTCTTTTCTATCCCTGAACCTTTTTTTCAAGCTCTCGAATTTTATCCCTAACCACGGCAGCTTCTTCAAACCTTTCTTCAGCCACAAGGTTTTTAAGCTCCCTTCGGAGATCTTCTAATTCCCGCTTATAGCGGATATTTTCGCCTAAATGCTTGGGTATCTTCCCCGTATGGGTGGAGCTACCGTGAATCCTGTTCAGCAGGGGCTTCAGCTTTGGCCTGAAAGTTTCATAACACTCACCGCATCCCAACCTGCCATTTCTGGTAAATTCTGCATAGGTCATACCGCATTTATTACACTTAAGGCCTGCATCAGTTTTGGGAATTTTAATTCCCTGCCCAATATCAAAGTCCTCATCAAGAAGTCCAGCCAAAAATTTATGAATGGAAAATGTGGGTTCAAAACTGAAGCTGAAGTGCTGTGTCTGATATTTCTGGGCACACTGGTCGCACAGATTAAGCTTTGTGCGGTTGTTGTTGACGATTTTTGTTATGTGGATTGTTGCGGGCCTTTCCCCGCATTCGTCACAGAGCACATGAACACCCCCTAATGGGTAAATTCCTCTTTTAATATTGTCTGCAGCACTGCCTTCAAAATATTTGCCCTAATTATGTCCCTGTCGGGCAGATCTAAATTTATGGTATCCCTCTGAATTACAGCATTGAGAAGAAGGTTTTCCCTTTCCGTTAAAATCCCTTCTTCCTTAAGGCGCTTTAAAATGCCCTCTGCCATTTTCTGGGATACCATCTTCGGAGTTTCCTCTATAAGGCGCACAAGCTCCTTATCCGAGGAAAGGGGAAGTTTGGTTATTTCAAGATAACCCCCGCCGCCTCTGCGGCTTTCCACAAGATACCCCTGCTCAATGCTGAATCTCGTGCTGAGTACATAATTAATCTGGGAGGGTACGCACATAAATTTTTCTGCAAGCTGGCTTCGTTTAATACGAACCTGTTTATCGCTGCTCTTGTACAAAAGCTCCTTGATGTAATTTTCAATTTTATCCGAAAGAGTTGCCATATTTCCTCCCCTCGACAAACATTTCATGTTTGACTTTATTTGACCTTTCATGGATTATTATCCCAATATTTTTAAATTAAATGAAGCCCCATAATGTTTTATTTTTTCCCAATTCCAAGCTTTTAAAAACAATTTAAGCAGCAGATCTCCTGCAGTATCAATTTAATACATTATTTCTTCAGCTGACATTTCTTTTCAAAAAATAAAGGGGCTTTATATTTTAAAGCACCCAGACTGCCGACAAACACTCTCATTTTTAATTATCTAAATTGCTTTCATCAGCCGCCTTTAAAGTAAAAAAGAACTCCGCCCCTTCACCGGGCCTGCTTTCAGCCCAGACTCTTCCTCCGTGCCGCTCCACAATTTCCTTCACAATGGCAAGCCCCAGACCTGTTCCTTCATAATCCTCAGAACGGGCACGGGACTTATCAATACGGTAAAAACGCTCCCATATAAAGGGAAGCTCCTCTTCAGGTATCCCCGGACCCTGATCTTTAACTGACACCACTACTTCGTCTCCCTTTTTCTCTGCCTTAATGAAAACCTTTCCTCCCTGGGAAGAATGGGATACGGCATTGGACAAAAGGTTCAACAGAACCTGCTCTATTCTGTCCTCATTGCCCAGAGCACCGGGCAGGTTTTCAGGAACGGAGATTTCAATATCAACCCCTGCTTTTTCAGCCGCAGGCTGCATTTCCGCAGCCGTGCGCTCAAAGAGCTCCTCAATATCTATCTCGTTTATTTCCCAGCTGTCCTTTCCCGATTCAATAACTGCCAGATCCAGAATATTTCCCACAAGCCTCTTGAGGCGCAGAGTTTCCTTGTGTATGACCCTAAGGTATTTTTCCACCTCATGGGGTTTTACCGCCCCGTCAAGGATAGCCTCCACGTAGCCCTGCAGGGAGGTAAGGGGTGTTCTGAGCTCGTGGGATACATTCGACAAAAGGTCGCGCCTCATTCTGTCGGTCCTAACCAGCTCATTTATGTTTTTTTTCAGGGAGTCAGCCATTACATTGAAGTTTTCCGCCAGCTTTCCTATTTCGTCATCCCCTTTGATGTCAAGGCGCATGGAATAGTTGCCCGATGCGATTTTAACTGCAGCATCGCTTATCGCCTTAAGGGGTCCGCTTATCCTTCGAGACAAAAACCATCCAAAAAACATTGAAACAGCCAGAGCCGGAAGGGCTGCAAAGAGCATCAGCCTGATCACTGCACTAACAGCCTCCCTTATGTCTTTCAGGGGTGCAGACATTACCAGAGCCCCTGCAATCTTCCCGTCAGCAGAAACGGGCACTGCAGCATAAACAAAGGGAGGTGCAGCGTCATCACCACCCCGGGGCGCTCTCTCCCCGGAAACCCTTTTGTTTTTCAAAAGAGCCTCTGCATCATCTCCATCTAGGACGAACAAATGGACAGGTCCGGGTCCCATTCCGTACCCCCTCTGCCCCCTTCCGCCGCCTGTAGGCAAATCCGTCTGTCCGCTCCCTTCCTGGTCCCTTATTTTCTCAAGCTCCTCCCTGTCAAAAAAGATCGTTCTCTCCCCGAAGAATCTGTTCATGTAGGACACGGCAAGGGAATAACCTTCTCCCTCATCCTTTATCTCTTCCTCAATAACCGCCGCAGCTTCCTGAGCCTTCTCTAAAAGCTCCTTTTCCTTCCCCGCCCTGTAGTAATCCTCCGCCATAACGGCAGCTGCAGCCGTAAGGACGGCAAGGGTGAATATAATAACAGCCGTATGGGATAGAACCAGCTTGGAGTAAAGGCTCTTAAACATCACACTTCAACCTCGAACTTATATCCTTTTCCCCAAACCGTCCTGATCTGGTGCCTGCAGCCGCTCTCCCTGAGTTTTTTTCTCAGCCTTTTGATGTGGGTATCAACGGTTCTCTGATCTCCAAAATAGTCGTAGTTCCATATGTACTTCAAAAGCTCTTCCCTGCTGAAAATCCTGCGGGGGATTGCGCGCAAAAAGAAGGAGAAGGTCGAACTCCTTGGGCGTAAGGTGCAGAGCACTGCCTCCCACCCTTACCTCTCCTGAGCTTTCGCTTAGGTACAGGTCTCCCAGCACCAGCTCTTCCTGAGAAAGATTGGATTTAAGAACGCGCTTCAACACCGCCTTTACCCTGGCCACCACTTCCCTGGGGCTGAAGGGTTTGGTAATGTAATCGTCAGCTCCCATCTCCAGACCTAGGATTTTATCGGATTCTTCCCCCTTCGCCGTGAGCATAATTATGGGCACCTGACTTTTTTTTCTGATCTCCCGGCACACAGTCCAGCCGTCCAGGCCAGGAAGCATAATGTCCAGAATGATGAGGTCTGGAGTTCCTTTCAGGGCTTTTTTAAGCCCTTCTTCCCCATTCCCTGCTTCTTCAACCCTGTACCCTTCCCTTTCTAGATACATTTTGAGGAGCTCCCTAACGGGACCCTCGTCCTCAACCACCAGTATCTCAGCCAATTTTTTTCCTGTCTTTTCTTCTTCCACTTCAAATCCCGCCTTTAAATTAAAATTAAGGGGCACAGGGGAAGCTTCCCCTTTCCCCTATGCCCCAAAACCAGAAGGGCGCTGTTTTGTAATGTAAAATACTTTTATTTATATGTTTTGCTTAAGAACAGCTGATATACCTAACTCATTGATTACCTTAAGGATACGTTTGCAGCGCTGGAACTGCTGCTCCTTCCCTTCCCGTATCCATTTCCGTTTCCACTGCAGCCGTTGTTTCCCCTGGGCCTTAAGCTGTCAAGCTTTTCAATCTGCTCGTCTGTCAGCACATTCTTTATGTCGTTGTGGGCATCCGCTGATATTTCCTGAATTTTGTCCCGCACTTCTTTTATTTCGTCGAGCTTCTGCTGCACTGCATCTTCGTCTCCATCAAGGCGCAGGAGTCCCAGCTCAAACTCCAGATCCATAAGCTCAATCCTTAAGTCCCTCACTTCACCATATGCATTCTCCAAAATCCCTTTGATCTCCTCTACCTGATCATCGGTGAGATTGAGCTCCTCGTAAAGGTCTACCTTTACATCACCATCAGCAGGGGGTTCTCCGCTGCCAGCACTCTGCCCCTGGGGACCCTTTCCTTCCGGAGGACCTCCTCCGAAAATGCCAAAGCCCATTCCCCGACATCCTCCCAGCCCTGCAGCGGATACTGCCTGAGCCGCCGCAAAGATCAGGAGCACCACTAAAGCTGAAACCACCAGAAACTTTTTGGATCTGATCCCGGACTTCATTCTTTACAACCTCCCTTTATTTTTTCGGCGCCTTCCAGCGCCCTCACAATAAAGTATAATGTCCAATTGTGGCAAAAGTTTGACAGAGAAAGGGCAAGTGTTAAAACATTATATGCACAAAATAAAAAAGCATAAAAGACACCAATAAGCAAAAAAGTATACAAAATACATCCCCAAACACTGTTGACGAACTGGAGAACAATACATAAAATGAAAGCAGGCTGAATATCAAAGGAGTCGGGCAAGGAGTCCGGCGCATCAAAAAGGGCAGTGACGTCCTCAGAGGAGGCTATCCTCTCGAGGACGTTAATTTTTTTACAAAGGAGGAATCCATGTTGAAAAATTTCGACAGGAAGGATATTCTTCAGCAGGCGAAGGATCTCCAGGTGAAATTCGTGAGGCTCCAGTTTACGGACATCTTCGGAACCCTCAAAAACGTGGCAGTTACCGTAAACGAATTGGAAAAGGCTCTGGACGGAGAGCTCATGTTCGACGGGTCCTCCATTGAGGGCTTCGTGCGCATCGAAGAATCGGACATGTACCTTCGCCCCGATCCTTCAACGTTCACCATTTTCCCCTGGCGCCCCAGGGAAGGGTCTGTAGCCCGCCTCATCTGCGACGTTTACAACCCCGACGGCACGCCCTTTGAGGGCTGCCCCAGAAACGCCCTCAAAAGGGTGATAGCAGAGGCTGAGGAAATGGGCTACACCATGTATGCGGGGCCCGAAGCTGAATTCTTTCTGTTCCTGACGGACAATGAGGGCAAACCAACCCTCATCACCCACGACGACGGGGGCTACTTCGACTTATCCCCCGTGGATCAGGGGGAAAACGCCAGGAGGGACATGGTCATTACTCTGGAGGAACTGGGCTTTGAGATCGAAGCCTCCCACCACGAAGTGGCGCCGGGCCAGCACGAGATAGACTTTAAATACGACAGCGCCTTGGCCACCGCAGACAAAATCGTGACCTTCAAGTACGTGGTAAGGACCCTTGCCCGGCAGCACGGACTCCACGCCACATTCATGCCGAAGCCCATTGCAGGAATCAACGGATCGGGAATGCACACCCACCAGTCTTTATTCAGGGGAGAGCAGAACGCCTTCTACGATCCCGACGATGAGCTTCAGCTGAGCAGAACTGCCTACCACTACATCGGGGGGATAATGAAACACGCCCCAGCCATGGCAGCCATTACCAACCCCCTGGTGAACTCCTACAAAAGGCTTGTGCCGGGCTACGAGGCTCCCGCCTACATAGCATGGTCCCCTAGAAACAGAAGCCCCCTCATCAGGGTACCCGAAGCCAGGGGAAACGCCACAAGAATCGAACTCAGAAACCCCGACCCAGCCTGCAACCCCTACCTGGCACTGGCAGTGATGCTAAAAGCAGGCCTTGACGGCATTAAGAACAAAATAGAACCTCCCGAGCCTGTGTTTACGAACATTTATGAAATGTCGGAAGAGGAAAGAAAAAGACTCAACATCAAAAGCCTTCCGGGAAGCCTGACAGAAGCCGTGGAATACTTGAAGCAGGACGAAGTGATAAAGGAAGCCATGGGTGACCACATTTTCAGCAGGTACGTGGAGGCAAAGGAAAGGGAGTGGGACGAATACAGATCCCAGGTGCACCAGTGGGAGATTGAAAAGTACCTTACAAAATTTTAAACAGAAAATTTTGCGAAAGAAAAAAACCCCGGCGTTTGGTGCCGGAGGTTTTTTTTATTTTAAAGTGTATCCTCTCCGTTTTCCTGAGAGAGGTCAGGAAGGACTTCCCTGCCCGTGAGGTTTCTGTAAGCCGAGACCGCTGTGGCGTGGGCGTACTTAAGGGAAGCCAGGGTGTTTTTTGCGGCCTCCAGATCTGCTTCAGCCTTAAGGACATCACCTTCTACGGCAGTCCCTACTTCATATCTGAGCTTTGCGGCACGAAGGGCATCCTCCGCCGCCGCTATGGCCTTTTCCGCAGCCGCCATGCTCTCCTCAAGGGTTTTAATGTCGTGGTAGAGGAGGACTAGCTGTTTGCCTAGCTCCTTCTCTGCTTCCGCCGCAGTAAGCTCAGCAATTTCAATCTCTATCTTTTCAATCTCATAGGGTTTAAGGGTCATCCTCAAATCTTGCCGCTCTATAATGACAGCCTGAAGCGCTGCCCAAACATTAACACTATTGCTTATAGCCCTACTTACCTCAGCGTCAATGCTCACTTCCCCTAAAGGCTCGTATCTGACATTGCTTACCAGCTCGGGCCTGCTTTTGGGAGAAAGGCCAATAAGGCTGTTTAGGTCCACATATGCTTTGTTGAGGTTTTCCTTTGCCTGCTCCAGGGCGCTTTCAGCCTGCTTGTACTGGGCGTCAACCGAAGTCTCGTAGATGGGTGCCAGGCTGCCCACCTGAAGCTGCATTATGGAGGCATATCGATCCCACTTCGCCTTTTCAAGGGACTTTTCGGCTTTCTTCAAAGCCTCTTTGGCGCTCAAAACACCGCAGTACTTCTCCACAACCTCCTGCTTTATGCTGTCTTCAATGCTCTTTAAGGTCTTGGACTTTATCTGGTAGTTCAGCTCAGCCTGAAGCAGGGTTGCATATGCCGCCTGGATCTGGTCATTGACAAAGCCGATGGGAGTGTAAGTTACGGCTTCCTGGGCAT
>LDZR01002579.1_pt1 | contig 29468 bp, 29 predicted proteins | sample 615371 | NCBI WGS metagenome assembly LDZR01 (sample SAMN03408294, study PRJNA278302) | terrestrial metagenome | isolation source: oil reservoir sample K2 | place: USA: Alaska, North Slope, Kuparuk formation | collected 2013
TCCGGCAGGCTTCCCGGCAAATTCGACCTCCTGTCTCAGTTGCCGGCCTCGGCCATCCATGGCCTCGGGCCTGCCTCCGCCTTTCGCCTTGCTAAGTTTGGCTACCGCTCGGGTTTAGTCGCTCGCTTCCAAGCCCAAGCAGGCCTGCCCTGCAAAAAGTGGGGATAACTCAGGGCGCGACCTGAGTTATCCCCGCCTATGAAAAACCGCAACCCTGATTTTAGGCTGCAGGAGAGGGTATTTCTGTCATTGTTCGCTCTTCTCCTACGAGAGACATAATTTTCTGTGGCAAATCGTTGTCAACTTTGTAGGCGTATTTTCTTTTGCCGCAAGTCCTCCTTGAGGTAGCAATACTTCGTGTTGTTCGTCAGCAGGGACCAGATGATAGCAACTGAGACCGCCGCATGTGACGCCTATGATCCGGTGGAGATTAAAAAGCCCTGGGTGGAGACATAATCATTGCCCAGGGCTTCTGCTTACATACTGAAGAAGCCGTGATTTCTTCTGCCTCATGAGAGGTCATAACCCAGGGAAAAAGACGCCTGGAGGGGGAAGACGGCGGACCTATAGGATTCGTCCCGCCTTTTTGCCGGTTATCTGCCCTTCCCAGACGGTTACTTCTCCGTTGACGATTACCCCTTTAATGCCGCGGGGTGGCAGGTCCGGATGCGCAAAGGTGGCTGCATCGGCGATGTGGGAGGGATCAAAGAGCACCAGATCGGCAAAGTAACCTTCTCTTATGCATCCCCGGCCGGCCAGGTTTAACCGCTGGGCCGGAAGGTAAGTCATCTTGGCTACGGCTTGCTCCCAGGTCAAGAGCTTTTGTTCCCGTACGTAGCGCCCCAGCACCCGGGGGAAGGTGCCGTATAATCTCGGGTGGGCCAGGCTTCCGGAATAAATTCCATCGCTTCCGATCATGGTGACCGGATGCGCCAATATGGCCTCCAGGGTGTCTTCGCTGGCATGATAAGTTTCCATAGCTAAATGGCCGCCTTCCGTAGCCAGCAGGTCCAGGAGGGCCTCCTCGGGACTGATTCCGCGCCTCTCCGCTATCTGGGCGATGCTGTGGCCGGCAAACTGGCGGTTAAAGGGCTGGGATACGGCATTAATCACCAACCGGTCGAAGCCCAGGGAGCTGACCATATTGTCCCAGCCGGGCATCCCCTCCCGCCAGGCCTGTTTTATGGCGGCCCGCAAATGCTCGTTTTGCAGCCTTTGAGGCAGGGACGTCAGCCCTTCCTCCAGGACCCAGGGGGGGAGGAGGGAAGCTGCCGTGGTGGAACCGGCGGTATAAGGGTAGGTATCCCAGGTTACATCCTGGCCCTGCTCCCGGGCCCGGTCAAACATCTCCAGGGCTTGGGCTATTTTAGGCCAGTTGCGGGGGCCGCAGGCCTTGAGGTGGGAAATATGAACGGGAACTTGTGCTTCCTGCCCTATGGTTAGGGCTTCTGCCAGGGCCTCCAATACCCCTTCCGACTCGTTCCGAATATGGGAAACGTAGATACCTCCGTAACGGCGAACGACCTTGGCCAGGTAGATAAGTTCCTGGGTAAGGGCATAACAGCCCGGCGGATACAATAAGCCGGAGGATAGCCCCTTGCAACCCTGCTCCATGGCTTGGGCCACCTTTTGGGCCATAGCCTCCAACTCCCGAGGAGTAGCCGCACGGTTGGCCATTCCCATGACCGCGAGGCGGACGGTGCTGTGGCCTACGTAGGAGGCCACGTTTACCGCGATTCCCCGTTTCTTGAGCAGTTCAAAATAGCTGGCTGTATTTTCCAGGCAAAGGCCTTCGGGCCAGGGGCCCAGTATAGGCGCCACATAGGCAGCTAGCTGGGGCAGGCTGTCCTCAGTTACGGGGACCAGGGAAAAGCCGCAGTTCCCTATCACCTCGGTAGTTACCCCCTGTAAGACTTTGGGTTGGGCCAAGCCATTTTCTAATAAAGCTGCATCGGCATGGCTGTGAAAATCGATGAAACCGGGGCCGACGGCCAGACCCTGGGCCTCTATAACCGGGGCACATACCGCATTATCGACCCGGCCTATAAAGGCGATCCTGTCCCCCTCAACTAGCACATCGGCCCCAAAAGCAGGACGGCCGGTGCCATCCATCACCATGCCGTCCTTGATTACTATGGCTTCCACCTTTCATTCCGCCTCTTTTCTAGCTGATAATTCTTGCCTTCCCATTGGCCGCAGGTTTGGCCTACTATTTACCTGCGCTGTTATCCGGGGCCAATATATATCGTAATCCTTAATCCTGCGGCCTGACAAGAAAAGATTTGTAAAAGAAACCATTGACCGCGGCGCGTGGCCGCGTTGGGACGGCAGTCACTGGGGCTGTACGTGCCTTGCCTCGCCTCGCGTGAGGTCGGTCGTCGGCCTACTGGGGGTGAGGGCCGATCCCCGGGGACGAAAATTAAGGAAGATATGGTGTTCCCTTTTGAGAGGAGCGATAGGAGGCAAGGAGATCAGACCGAGGGGGGCCCTGCCAGACGGGGATTATTTTACCGGTGGTGCTTCCGAAGGAAGCATGAAAATATCGGGGATGCCGGCGAGGCCATCAGTAGCCGGCGCCAACGCCCCGCCTTGGGGAATGCTTCTGATGCATATCGACGGTGGATGGAGGGGTGCCGATACGATATTATGGACGAAGGGCATCGGACCGGCGGGCCTTGGGCAAATGGGCTCCTCTTTGGGGAGAGATAATCGTATAATAAAGGATATACGACAAGTTGGAGAACGACCGGGATAAGAAGGGAGAGCTCTTGGAAGGTTTTAAGCTGCTGCTGGTATTTGTTTTAATTATGGTCTTGCTGGTATGGCGGGCTCCCTTGGGGCCGGTGATGCTAGGAGGAGCCGTTTTCCTGGCCGCTCTTTACGGCGTCGGCCCGGCGGCTTTTTTAGGGATGGTCTGGCGGGCCACGGAAAGCCCGGCCACCTGGGAATTAATATCCGTTCTGGCGTTAATCATGTTGTTAGAGCATTTCCTGGGCCAGGAGGGGTACCTCCAGAGGATGCTCAGAGGGTTGGAGGGGATGTTCCGGGACCGACGGGCAATCATGGCCCTTATACCGGCCTTTATAGGGCTGATGCCATCGGCCGGCGGCGCCCTTTTTTCGGCGCCCCTCGTCGGCCAGGTAGCTTCCGGCAACGGGATAAGCGCCGAGCAGAAAAGCTTTGTAAATTATTACTACCGCCATATCTGGGAGTATTTCTTGCCCCTCTACCCGGGAGTACTCCTGACTTCCGAGCTGAGCGGAGTCCCCCTGCCTCAATTGATAGCTGGCCTGGCGCCCTACGGCCTTTTGGTCATCCTCCTGGGGTTACCCCCTCTGCTGCGGTTGGCCCCTTTAAGGGAAGGGGAAGTCCCTTCTAACCGGCGGGAGGTGATACGGGAACTTTTCCTCAGCACCCTGCCCATTTTAATGGTACTAGGACTGGTACTGGGAGCCCACGTAGGGGTAGCTGCCGCCGTGGGAGTAGTCCTGGTCTGCCTGCTGGTGTATCACCGGTACACTCCGGCGCAGGTGTACCTTCTCTTGCGGGAAGCCATCTCCGTCAAGACCCTGGTATTAGTGTGGGGGATCATGGTTTTTAAACAAGTGCTGGTGGACACCCGGGCGGTGGAGGGTTTGAGTCCTTTATTGGCGGCCCTGCCGGTTCCCCATTTTCTGGTCTTCGGTCTGCTGGGCTTCCTGGTGGGCATGCTAACGGGGCTCATGGTAGCCTTCGTAGGTATTGTCTTCCCCCTGGTAGCTGCCGCCCTGGGAGACCACCTGGGCCTCCCCTTGGTAGTATTTATTTTCATTTCCGGGTTTACAGGTACCATGTTAACTCCCCTCCACCTTTGTCTGGCGTTGACGGTGGACTTCTTTAAAGCCGATTTACTTAAAGTGCTCCGGATGCTGGCCGGGCCGGAAACAGCTCTCATGGCCGTGGCCGTGGTGGCTTATTTTCTGGGGTAAAGGTAGCGGCGGGCGGCTCCCCCGCCCGCTTAGACTCACTTTGAAGACGGGGAGGGAGCGACATTGGCGGAATACTTTATCGACAGCCTAGGGGAGATGTGCCCGGTTCCCAACATCAAAGTGCGGGAGAAGTTAAAGGAGCTTGAGATGGGAGACGAGATCATCCTGGAAACGGACCACAGTTGCGCCACTACTACCATCATGAACGAAATGCGGCGTAAAGGGTACAAGACCAAGTTAGAAGAAGTAGATACGGGCATCTGGAGGGTCATCATCCGGCGGGTAAGGTAACTAGCAGAAGCCCCGGTTGGGCGAGCGGAGAAAATTAACGAAGGCCTTGGCCAGCTTGCTCTGCACCCGTTCTTTGTAGTAGGCCAGGTAAATCTTCTGGGTAAAGTTTATTCCCTCCAGCCGGAGGGCCAGCAATGTTTTGGTGTAGAGTTCCTTCCGCAGGGCTAGGCGCGACATGATAGAGATGCCTACCCCCGCCTCCACGGCGGCTTTAATGGAATCCACATTGGCTAGCTCTACTATAATGTTGAGCTGAGAAGGGTCGACCTTGACCGACCGGAGGGTTTCTTCAATATCTTGCCGGGTGCCCGAATCCGCTTCCCTCATAATGAGGGGTTGTACCTTAAATTCCTCCATGGTGAGGGTACTCCGCCCCCGCCAGGGGTCCTTGTTAGGGGCGATGATAACCAGTTCATCGGTAGCCAGCTCCCATTTCACAAAGGGGCCCTTTAAGTCCTTTCCCTCGATTAGGGCTATATCGACATAGCCCTCCTTTAAGTCGTGCATAATCTGCTTGCGGTTGCCTACTTTAAGTTTAAGCCGCGCCTCGGGGAATTTTTCCTTAAAGAGCCCGATGCTGCAGGGAACGGCGTAGCTGCCGATAATGGAGGTGGCGCCGATGGTGAGGTTACCGCTCACCGAAGCCCGGAGGTTTTCTATGTTGCCCTCTAATTGGTCGTAGAGAGTCACAATTCTGCAGGCGTAATCATAAAGCAATTCCCCGGCTTCGGTGAGGGTGACGCCCCTATTATTGCGCTCGATTAGCTGGACGGCGAAGTGATTTTCCAGGTGCTTAACCTGTTGGGTCACGGCCGGTTGGGTTAGAAAAAGACGCTGGGCCGTTTCCGATAGGTTCCCCGTTTCGGCGACGACCACAAAAGTCCGCAGGTAGCTGAGGTTCATCTTCTCCCACTCCGGCTATAAGCTACTCTTATAGTAGCATAAGGAAAGCTAAATTTACAAGGGTGGGAGCGAATGTTATAGTGGTGATAGTGAAGGCCTTCACAAAGCTAACGTAGGGCGGAGGTGTAAAAATGGCACAAAGTGAAGTTTCCCTGCGAAGCCGAGTTGGCTCGCGGGTCCGGACCAGAAAAAACCAGCTGGGTTATGGGTTGGCCGTCCTGGCCTTGGTGGTGATACTGGGGATCTACCTGGGGAGCCTTAAGATTAGCCTGGCTGCCAAGTGGGTCATCGGTATCGCCTTCGGCATAATCCTCCAGCGTTCCCGCTTCTGCTTTACCGCTTCCATGCGTGACCCGGTGCTCACCGGGAGCACTTCCCTGGCCCGGGCCGTGCTTATAGCCATTGCCGTGGCCACCGTAGGTTTTGCCGGGTTCCAATTCTCTGCCTATATGAATGGTAAACCCATCCCGGGCTTAATCAGCCCTGTGGGCCTGCACACGGTAGTAGGAGCCATTCTATTCGGCATCGGCATGGTCATCGCGGGCGGATGTGCCTCGGGTACCCTGATGAGGGTAGGCGAGGGTTTCGTAATGCTCATGGTGACCCTGGTATTCTTTGTCGTGGGTTCCGTGCTGGGGGCCATACATTTGGGCTGGTGGCAGGGCTTTTCCGTCAAGTCTTCGCCCGCCGTATTTTTGCCCAATGTTTTAGGATGGCCTTTGGCCTTCTTTGGCCAGTTCGCCCTGTTGGGTGCCTTGTATTGGCTGGCCACTTGGTGGGAATACCGCAAAGTGGAATAAGAGAAAATACTTTAAAGTTTTGGGAGGTAGATTGATATGGCCGAATATGTTTTGGATGCCCTGGGAGAAGCCTGTCCCGTCCCCTTAATCCGCACGGAGAAAAAGATGAAGGAACTCAAGGTGGGGGACATCCTCATCGTCCAGGTGGATCATAGCTGTGCCATGAAAAATGTGCCCGAATGGGCCCGGAAACAGGGCTACAATGTAGAACTGGAAGAAGTGGAAGAAGGGCGCTGGGATATTATAATCGAGAAGACCAAGTAAAGTTGGCGGGTAATTCCTAAACTCACCCTTGGGAAAGGAGGCAGAACAATGAGCAGGTACCGGGAAGAGGTGCAAAAGTTAAAAAACGCTCTTTTGAAGGAGGCCTTACCCTACTGGCTGGGTGGAATTTTGCTGGGCATTTTGAATATCACCCATTTTGTCACCTTCGGGGTGCCGCTGGGGATTACTACTGCTTTTACCAACTGGGGCGCCTGGATTGCCAAGGCTTTAGGCTTTCACCCGGAAAATTGGGCTTTTTACCAGTCTCCGGCCAATGCCAAGATGCTGGCCGACGGTTTCCTCAACGACGGCGGTTCTATTATGAACATAGGTATTATCCTGGGAGCCCTTTTAGCTACTTTGCTAGCCTCCCAGTTCAGGATTAAAAAGATTAAAAACTACAAACAGGTAATTGGGGCAGTCGGCGGCGGAATCTTAATGGGCTACGGCGCCCGGATTGCCTACGGCTGAAACATTGGGGCACTGTTTAGCGGCACGGCTTCGATGTCGCTTCACGGCTGGGTGTTTATGGTGTTCCTTTTTGTAGGTGCCTTCTTCGGTTCCCGGATCCTCACCAGATACCTTATTTAGCAACCGTCAGGCAGCCGGAAGGGTCCCACTGCCTGGGCGATATTTTTTGAGGAGAGGGGAGGCAAGGGTTCGTGGGAGAAAAAAGGATCGAAGAATATGATGTAGTTATTATCGGCGGGGGCGCAGCCGGGATGACGGCGGCCATTTATACCGGTCGGGCCCGCCTCAAGACTATGTTACTGGAGAAAACGTTGCTGGGGGGCTTGGCTACTTATACCAACGAGATTGAAAATTACCCCGGCTTTCCCGAGGGCACTACCGGCCAGGGCCTCATGCAGCTTTTCGAGCAGCAGGCCAAGAAATTTAACGTCAAGATAAAGCTGGCTGAAGTAAAAGAAGTGGACCTGGAAGGGGAGACTAAGGTAGTAAAGACCTTCCGCACTGACTACCATGCTAAAGCGGTCATCATAGCTACCGGTGGTAAACCCCGCTTGACAGGCGCCAAGGGGGAAGAAAAATTCCTCTTTGGCAAGGGCATCTCCTTCTGCGCCACCTGCGACGCGGCCTATTACACGGGCAAAGAAGTCATGGTGGTGGGGAGCGGGGATGCGGCCATCGAAGAGGCCATCTTCCTGACCAAGTTTGCCAGCAAAGTATATATTTCGGTCATCCATGATGTGGGCATCATGGACGCCAACAAGGTGGCCCAGGAACAGGCCCTCAAAAATGAGAAAATCCATTTTATATGGAATACCATGGTGGATGAATTTGTAGGAGAAGAGACCCTGGAGACGGTCATCCTTAAGAACATCAAGACCGGCGAAAGGCTCCCGGTCAGGGTGGACGGCTGTTTCCTCTTTATCGGCTATGAGCCGGATACCGCAATCTTCCGCGGCATCTTGGACATGAACGAGCGCGGTTACATCCTTACCGATGAAATGATGCAGACCAACATTCCCGGGGTGTTTGCGGCGGGAGACGTGCGGGCCAAAATCTTGCGCCAGGTGGCCACGGCCGTGGGGGATGGAGCAGTGGCCGGCTTTATGGCCGAACGCTATATCGCGGAAACCGACTATTTTAACAGCGAATTCCGGGATGTTCGAGGGCCGCAGTTGGTTTTTTGTTACGATCCCACCGACGCCTGCTGCCGGAGTTGGATGCCGATTATAGAAGATCTCGTTAAGAGACATCCCCAGATCAAACTCAGCAAAATCGATGTATACAAATCCAAGAGTCTGGCCGAAAGGTTGGGGGCCAAGGGAGAGCCTTGCGTGGTCCTCATGCAGGACGGCGCTATCGCCCAAGTTTTATCCCTGGAGGGATTATCCCCGGGAATCGTTGAGGAGCGGATTAAGACTTTATCCGCCTAGTAATTCATCCTAGGGGCCTGGCCGAGCAGCCAGGCTTTTTTCTACTTGGCTATCTTTACCATCGTATAAGCCTTGCTGGATTGGTTGATTGGGCAGAAAAGGTTGGTTTTAACCATTATCTTGTTGCTCCGGATTTTTCCTCCAGGAAGCGCTCCAGCCGGTCCAGGCCTTCCTTTATATTTTCCAGCGAATTGGCATAGGAAATACGCAAATATCCTTCACAATTGCGGCCAAAGTCGATGCTAGGGGTCAGGGCTACCCCCGTCTTTTCTAATATTTCCAGGGCAAAGGAGTAAGAGTCCCTTGTGTATTTTTTTACGTTGGCCAGGGCATAAAAAGCTCCGGTGGGTTCTACCTGGGTGGCGATCCCCATGGCCTTAAGCCTCCCCAGGAGGTAACGACGGCGTGCATCGTAAATCCGGACCATTTCGGCTACGTATTCGTCACATTCCCGCAGGGCGGCAACAGCCGCGGCCTGCACAAAGGAACCCGCACAGATGAAAAGGTTCTGCTGCAGTTTCTGCAGGGCACGGACGAAGGGAGGCGGGGCGATGACATACCCCAGGCGCCAGCCGGTCATGGCGTAGAGTTTGGAGAAGCCGTTGATGACAAAGGCGCGGTCGGAGAACTCCAGGATGGTATGCTCCCGGCCTTAGTACACCAGCCCGTGGTATATCTCATCCGAAATAATGTAAGGGCCCAGCTCTGAAAGGGCCTTTAAATCGGTCGCGCTAAAGACGGTACCCGTAGGGTTGGCGGGAGAATTGACCATAATGGCTTTGGTTCAGGGCTTAGATAGTGGCGGATATCTTCGGTCCGGTACTTAAAGCCGTCCTCTTCCCTCACGGGAACAAAAACCGGCCTTCCTTCGGTGTAACGGATAAAATTAGGTAGCAGGAGTAATGGGGATCGGAGAGAATGACTTCGTCGTCCCTTTCCAGAAGCACGCTCAAGGTTAATAACAAAGCCGGTGAGGTGCCGGAAGTGACCACTATCTGCTCTGGCGATACACTTGCCCCGTATTTCCTGTGGTAGTGACGGGCTATTTCTTCCCTGAGTTCCGGCTTCCCCAGGCTGTGGGTGTAATGGGTATCGTCCTCTTTTAAAGCGCGCCAGGCCGCTTCTTTAATGGGTTCCGGGGTAGGGAAATCGGGTTCGCCGATTTCCAGGTGAATAATATCTGCTCCCCGCGCCTCCATCCCTTTGGCTTTTTCCAGGATGTCCATGACGATGAAAGGAGGCATTTCCTGGGCTTTGCGGGCAATTCCCCTATCTTGCCTGCTCAAACTATCTCACCTTCTTGGAATTATGGGCATTGTTTTTTTCGCTCCCTAAAAGGGCAAATCCTGCTAAGTTGATGAAACAGGGGAGGAAATTTGCCGAAGATGGAAACCCAAGAAAGATGGCCAAAAGCTTACCATGGTATACACAGGTACCCAAAAGAAAGGTTAAAATACGGGATCATGAGCCAGCTTTTTGGCCATGTAAAAGGGACCTTCACCGGAGCCGGGCCAGAAAAGCTGGGTCTGGTGGATGCGGCCATAAGAGTATCCTCCAAAGTGCCCTTTGGTCGAAAGGGTTTCGCTTTTGAAAAGAATTCTGGCGGAAGAAGCGCGCAGAATTGCTTGGCCCGTAGGATAATTGTAGCAATGCGTGCTTGTTCTGTTATAATTGTGAGCATTTGGAAAATACTAGAGGAAGGTATTTACTCTGCGGATATATTCTGCTCTATAGTCAATATTATGTTTCTACTGGGAAGTGCTTTGAGGTGAACACAGGGAAAGTTATCCTAGCTCCTCATGGGAAATACCCATCAATTCCTTTTATGTCAGACTTGTTCCCTGCCGTCACCATGATCATCGTCCGAGATCTGGAGCGCTGCAATAAAGGCAGCGATGTTCTTGGCTGGGACGCCGGTCCGTTCGGACAGGAGCTTTACCAGCGGGTCGGAGACGAGAGAACAGTAACAGGGTAGAGGTAACGGAGTGGTGACTTCGGTGAGGCCTACTAGTTCGTCCAGGGAAACACCGAAGAGCTGGCTGAGCTTTACCAGCGTTTCGAGGCTGGGCTGTTTCGCCCCGCGTTCCCAGTTGGCTACAGTGGAACGTTCTACGCCGACCATCCTGGCCACATCGTCCTGCCGGAGGCCCATCCTTTGGCGCAATTGTTTTAAACTATCTCCGAATTGAATCATGATAGCCACCTCCAATGGGGTTTAATGTTTCTAATAGAAACCTTACTTTTCCTCAACCCCATTGACAAGTTTCCAATAGAACACATATAATGTTTCCAGATGGCACACCAGGTAACTATAGTAAGCCCATAAAGGAGGCAGCCAATGCGCAATAGCCTGCGCACGGCCCGCCTCGGGGCAGGTCTGACCCAACTCGAAGTGGCCCGGCGGGTTGGTCTCACGCGCGCTTCCTACACAAACATTGAGAGGGGGCATAAAAATCCGTCGGTAGCCACCGCTCTGCGCATCGCCCAGGTTCTAAACAGGCCTGTGGAGGAGCTCTTCGCCGATGAGCTCGCCCGCGAGCCAAGCCGCAAAGGGTGGGGGGAGGGCGACGCCGGAGAAGCTTTAGGCGGGCATCAAGGTTTACGTTGCCGCCGGGGATAAATATTGCCATTTCTGACGCAAATTATGCTTCTCTAAAATGGCTTGCCCTGAGCGCACCGGCGTGCCGCCGGACGGGCCGTGTGCCAGGCCGTGCACCAGAACCCCGGGGGAGGTGGTAGCAGGGGAAGAGAGGTGAAGGTACACACCTAACGCCGAGAAAATTTTTCAACAAGGAGGGCAATGGATAACGTGAGTGTGATCGGTCTAGGTAAGTATCCTAAGAGTGCGCGCAAGGCTATTTCCGTCATTGCGCTCCTCGCCTTGCTCCTGACGCTTTTGCCAGCCGTGCCGGCGATGGCGGCCCCGGTTGCCAGCGTAAGCGCCACGGCGACCGATAATAAAGCTGGCGCTACTGCCACGTACGACCTCAGCTTTACCGCGCCCAGTGGGCTCGGGGGCGGGGACGAGATCACCGTCACCTTCGCCACGGGCTACACCATTTCGCAAACCACTGTTGTAAAGATAGTTTACGAGCAAAAGGACTATACTCCGGCCTACGTTAATGTTCTCGGTACGCCAGGAACAACCGTTAAAATCGGGGTACCTGCAGAACTAACAGTGGGCGAGAACGGTGCAGTTGAAGTTTCAATTTCCGGCGTGACGAACCCCACGGAAGCCAAGAGTTACCCCATCGCCGTCCGCACCACCAACGACACGGCCGGCACCACGTCCTTCACCATAGTGGCGAATGTAGCGGATAAGATCGCTCTGGATGCGCCCGAGACAGCCGTGGCCAACCAGGTCGTACCCCTGACGGTGACCATCCAGGACGAGTACGGCAACCCCACCACGATGGACAGCGACTTGACGGTAATGTTCACTCTTACAGAGCAGACCGTCAATAACAGCGCCACTCTCTACTCCGACTCTGCGGCGACCCAGGCTTTAACGGATAATAAGCTCGTTATCGCCAAAGGCAATACCAACGGCACCGCTTACCTGAAGGACACGGAGGCCGAATCTGTAACCATCACGGTAGATAATGACAAGACTCTGACAGATCCGAGTGATGTCTCGATAACCTTTGGAGCGTCCGGCGACTTGGCCAAAATCGCTTTCACTGTGGCTCCTACCCAGATAACCGCGGGTGAAGCAGGAACCTTCACTTTGCAGCTGCAGGACGCCTACGGCAACGTTGTTAATGCTAAAACTGATATTGATGTCACGCTTGAGGCCTCCGGGGCAAACGCCGAGACGGTAACGTGGGGCGGTAGTGCCACTCAGGATTCGGCAGACAAGCTCAAGGCCAGCGGCACGATCAGCTCCGGATCAAGCGAGTTCACTTTCACCTTCAGTGACCAAAAGATCTCCGACGAGGTGACTATTACTGCCACCATTGCCGGACCTGCGCTCACAGCCTCGACGGTGTTCAAGATCATGCCCGATACCAATGACCACTTTGTGGTGAACGTGGCCGACGTCTATCCGGCGACGAAAGACATCATCGAGATTAACTCCGGCCAGCGCGCGGAGGTAACCATCCAGGTGCAGGACAAGTTCGGCAACCCGGTGCCGCAGGAGACCAACCTTGAGGTAAGCCTTTCCAGTGATTCTGGCACCGGCAACGACGCCTTCTACGTTGCCGCTACGGGCGGCGAGCCCATCGAGTCGGTGGTCATCCCTGCCGGCGAGTCCAGCATAACCGTCTACTACTATGACAAGCTGCGGCCCGAGGACGGCGTGCAGAAGAGCATTACAATTAGCGCCAGCGCCGGCACCGTCACTGGAAGCGCAACCGTCACGCTCATGGGCCCGCGCCCGGAGAAGTTTGAGATCACCGGCGATGACTCCGTCGAGGTCAACCTGCGCCTGCCCCTGACCGTTAAGTTACTGGACCAGTACGGCCAGCCCTACGCCGTTGCCCAGGACACGCCCGTGAGCCTGGCGGACGGCAAAGGCGGTGAGTTCTACACCAGCCTCGTCGGTGGAACTGCAGTTGAGAGCGTGACCATTGCTGCGGGCGAGAGCGAAGTCCCCGTCTACTACCGGCCCACGCGCGTTGGGGCGAACACGGTTACGGCCACTGCTGATGTCGCAGTAGGAGCGACCAGCTTCAACGTCGAAGGCACCAAGTCCGTCACCGTGCGCCCGGCCGGCCAGGTGGCAAACGCGCTCGCGATTAGCGCCGAGCCAATTACCGCCGGCACAAGGGGTCCCGTGACGGTTAAGGTGACCGACCAGTACGGCAACCCGGTCGCCCAAAGCGCCGACCTCGAAGTGACCCTGGTGGCCGCGTCGCCCACCGGCAAGTTCTACGACCAGGCCCAGGGCGGGAACGAGATAACCGCCGTCACCATCCCGCAGGGCGAGAGCGAGGCCACGGTTTACTACTACGACACTAAGGCTGGCGAGCAGAAGATAACGTTCAGCGCCCCTGGTCTCGATCCTGCTGAGGGCACCATCACGGTTGTTTCTGCTGCGCCAGCGGAGATCGCCGTTGAAGCAGGCGAGCTGGTGGTGGACCAGAGGGCTGAGATCAACTTCACCATCGTGGACGAGTTCGGAAACCCCGTAGAGCTAGATTCGGCGCTTACCCTGGTGCTGAGCTCCTCTTCGGCCACCGGCCGGTTCGAGGACCAGGATGGCCGCCGGATCACGCAGGTCACTGTTGCGGCCGGTCAAAGCTCTGCCACCGCCTATTATAAGGACAGCACGGCCGGTGAAGTGACCATCACGGCCAGGACCACCGGTCTGGAAGGTTCCGCGAATCTGACAGTGCAGGCGGTACCGGCTCCAGATACCACCCCACCGGGCGAAGTAACTAACCTTACTGTATCTCCGCAGCCCGGTGCCGGAGTATTCGGTCTCAGCTTCACCGCCCCGATTGATCCGGATCTAGCCGGGGTGGCAGTTTACGCGGCTGTCTATGGCAGCAACAATTGGAAGCAGGTAGAATTCGAGAACGAGGTGGTATATACTTGCGAGCCCGGTGGAACCGCGAGAATCACGGTTCAGGTTCCCAGTAACCTCGTTCTCGGCAAGGACCGCATCCAGTTCAAGGTGGTGGCCGTTGACATCTCGGGCAACGAGTCCGAGGGAGTGGTTGCTGACAACGACGGCCAGGGTTACCTTATAGTGGGCTGCTATGAGCTTACGCCCGGCCCTGACGGTTGGCGGACCTTCTCCGTACCGGTCCAGCTCGCCGGTGGCCAGAAGCTGCTGGGCGACGTCATTAGCCTTGACGCCGTGGAGATCGCATGGAAGTTCGACGCTGCATCCCAGCGGTGGGTGCAGGTCACCGAGGAGAACAACACCATCCAGCCCCTTGAGGCCGTCTACGTCAAGTTGAGCGGGCCCGCCTTGGCGGTGATTACGCCGACCTCTGCCGCCACCAGCCCGCCGATGAAAGAGCTCGCCGCTGGATGGAACCTCGTAGGCTTCACACGGGCGGATGAGGTAAGCGATGCCCTTTACCCGGTGCGCGGTAAGTGGAGCGCGGTGGTGAGCCCGGCGGTCAACCCGGCGGCCTGGGCCGTTACGCCTGCTAGCACTTTAGCCCCGAATGTCTTCTTGCCGCACCAGGGCTACTGGGTGTATATGGACGCGCCCGGCACCCTCGCCGGCTTCAGCAGCACGCCGGTGACAGTCGGCACCTACCCGGGTTGCGGTGACTAATTGACGAGTAGACGAGGCTCAATTTCCGGCTCCGTGCGGGGGCCGCGCCGGAGGGCGCGGCCCTTCGCGCAAGGGGCCGGCATAAAAGAACTAAGGAGGGAGGTCCTCTTGAAAAAAGCCTTGCGTTTAAAGTGCACCGGGCTTGTTGTGGCGTTTTTCCTTGCGCTTTTTCTGCCTACCCTGGCCTTCGCGCAGGTGCCGGACGTGCCGGCGGCCTACTGGGGCATGGTGACCATCGGCGGCCAGCCCGCGCCGAAGGGTACGGAGGTGGTGGCCAAAATAGACGGGGTAGAGCGCGGCCGGATCACGGTAGAGGAGGCCGGCAAGTACGGCAGTCCGGGGCCTCTGGGCGAAAAGCTGGCCGTTCGCGGGACGGCCGCCGATGAAGGGAAAACGGTGGTCTTTGAGGTCGGCGGCGTTCAGGCCAACGAAACGGTCGTCTTTTACCCCAGAGACTTCCGCGAGGTCAACCTCACTGTAAGCGGGACACCGCAGCCGCCTCAGGACACCACCCCGCCAGTGGTGGTTTCCACCGACCCGGCCGATGATGCCACAAACGTTCCGGTGAACAAGACCCTCACCGTCACCTTCAGCGAGGACGTGCAGGAGGGGCCGGCTTACGATGCCATCTCGCTTAAGGACGCTAATAATGCTGCCATTGCCGTGACGAAGAGCATCGCCGACAAGGTCCTGACCATCAGGCCGAACGCCAACCTCGCCTACAACACCAAATACACTGTGACCATTCCTGCCGGCGCGGTGAAGGACCTGGCGGGCAACGCCCTGGCTGAGGTTTATAGCTTCAGCTTCACCACGCAGGCAGCGCCGGCACCGGCTCCAGGACCAGCTCCAGCGCCAGCACCAACCCCGGCACCCGCTCCAGCTCCAGCGCCGGCACCGGGTCCAGGCCCAGCACCTGCTCCGGCCCCAGCGCCACCTGCCGATAAGGTCGAGAAACCCATCCAGGTCGGAGCCACGACTGTGGCCGAGATCTCCGGCAGGGTGAAGGTTGAGGTGCCGGCAGGGGCCGTGACCGGGGCAAACGCCGCCATCAAGGCTGAGGTCGTGGGTGACGAAAAGGCCGCGGGCGCAGGGATGCCTCTGCTCAGCAAGGTAGTGGACATCACCTTAAAGAACGGCACCCTGACCGGGAAAATCACTATCATTCTCTACTTCGACAAGACGAAGCTCGGCAAGGACCAGGATCCTGCCGCCTTCTACTACGACGAGAAGGCAGGCAGGTGGGTGCGCCTGCCAGGAGTAGTTGATGCAGATAAGGGAACCGTTACGGTAACGGTCGACCGCCTCGCGATGTTTGCAGTATTTGGCGTGAGCAAAGAAGCGGCTAGGCCGGAAGTGGTCACCTTCAAGGACATGGCCAGCCACTGGGCGGAAGAAACCGTGGGTAAGCTAGCCGATATGGGCGTCATCTCGGGCTACGAGGACGGCACTTTCAGGCCCGACAACGAGATCAGCCGGGCTGAAATTACCGCCATACTGGTACGCGCTCTGAAGCTCCCTGCCGGCAGCGAACAGGACCTCCTTAAATTCAAGGATAGAGCCTCGATCCCGGACTGGGCCAGGGGAGTCGTCGCCGCTGCGGCCAAGGAGGGCCTGGTCAGGGGCTACCCGCAGCCGGACGGCACGGTTACGTTTGAACCCGGCCGCCCGGTTTCCCGGGCCGAGATGGCCGCACTGGTGGTTCGGATACTGGAGAAAAAGATAGGCCCTGTTGTTCCTGCGGAGCTGAAGTTTGCGGACGCGGCCAGTATCCCGGATTGGGCGAAGTCGAGCGTGGGAGCTGCGGTGGCCAAGGGTATTGTTGTGGGCTATCCGGATAACACGTTCCGGCCGCAGAAACGGGTAACGCGTGCGGAAGCCGCGGCGATGATCCTCCGTATGCTGGAGGCGATCGGAAGCAAATAGACTGGGAACGGCGCGGGGTAGTTCAATACCCCGGGCATTATTGGGTGGTAGAGAGCAGGGTTTCGTGTGTTGGCCGGGGCGCCCTCGCTCCGCGAGAGGGCTCCCCGGCTTTATGTGTAAGGCAGGCCGGGTTCGGATATAGAAAAGGGGTGTAAGGTTGCTTGATGGAGCCGGAGCAGGTAGAAGTGGTATCAGGACTTTTCAGGGTTGCCATATATTTTTTATCGGCCGTGGGTATGGGAGTTGGCTTTTACCGCAGGCGCGGCTGGAAAGGTTACGGGCCAGAGAAATTGCTGCTTTTGGGATTATTAACTATGGGCACCGGAACTTTTCTGAGCGCTTACTGGGTCAGACTTGGTGTTCCGGAAAGCTGGGGCAAGATCTTGGGCGACCTGGTGCTGGTGAACGCCGGCACGGCAGTCACTATACTGGCCATGTATCTACTGACTGTAAAATTCCACCTGGTGACCTTGGTGCTCAAGAGAGAAGCAGAGACCGACCCCCTAACGGGCCTTTACAACCGCAGGACCTTTTTCCGGGAACTGGATCACAGGTTAAGAAGGGGAGGCGGTTTTGCGGTGGCCATACTGGACCTGGACAACATGAAGCAGATAAACGACACCCTGGGTCACCAGGTAGGGGACGCGGTTTTGAAGGCGGCCGGGAGGGCAATAAGGAGGAGCACGCGGGAAGAGGACATAGCCGCCCGGTACGGGGGAGACGAATTTGCGGTCTTATTTGCCAGCCGGGGCCCACGAGTAGAAAAGTTCAAGGCCAGGTTAAAAGAGAACCTGCTGGCAGAGCTACCTTATACTGGTGGTATAGAGGTGGGCATTTCGGCCGGGGTAGCCTACTGCCCCGAGGACGGTGAGGACGCACGCTCTCTCCTCTCTGTTGCTGACGCGCGCATGTACGCGGAGAAAGAAGTAAAAAAGAACCGCTATTATCCGTTTGGCCTCCTGGCCGAAAACCGTATTTCGCTGTAAGGCGGAATAACCCGGCAGAGGCTTTTTACGGTCATGGAGTGGAGAAGGGAAGTTATTTTAGCGGAAGGACAGCAACTGCTAGACAGGAAAAGAGGACGCACTGCAAACGGAGTAAGAGCGGCGGTGGTGTGTGTAACTTAACTTAGTCCTGCGATACGGCTATTAGAACCTCACATGCTGGAACAAGACCATGGCCAGCATGCCGCATAAGATGGTAAGGGCTATGCTGCGCGTCCTTATAGCTACCAGGCTGGTGGGTATAGCTGCTAGAAGGTAGGGATTTCCCACCAGGGCGAATTTCCCCTCAGGGAGAAATAAAGCAGGTGCCAGCAGAGCGGCCAGTACAGCCGCAGGAATATAGCTTAGCCAGCGCAAGAATATATCCGGCAGTTGTGTGCGGCTGAGCATGACCAGAGGTAACATGCGGGGTATATAGGTTACTAAAGCCATACCGAGAATAACTAACCAGATGTGCCCATCCACGGTTCCAAAGCCACCCCTATAGCAGCCGCCAAACAAGCGGCCAGGATAATATTCCAGTTACCGGGCAAAAGTATGGCAATAGCGATGGATAAAGATGCTGCGATCCCTGCCACCAGCAGGGTCTTTTTATTTTTGAGCTGAAAAATAAGCAAGATGATAAACATAGCCGGCAGGGCAAAGTTAAAGCCCCAACGACCGGGGTCCCCCAGTATATTACCCATTAATCCCCCCAAGAAGGAAGCCAGTACCCAAGAAGAGTGGGAGGCAAGGTGCAGGGCAAAATGATAAAAAAGGCTGGGTTTATGGTGGGCGTAGTGGGCCATGGCCATGGCAAAGGTTTCGTCGGTGATTTCTGCGGACAGAAGGGCCAGAAGGCCCGGGTGATGGCGACGGAGGTAAGGGGCCAGGGAAGCGCTCATGAGCAAGTGGCGCAGGTTGACTAAAAAAACAGTAAAAACAATGGAGAGAACTGCAGCGCCGCTGGCCAGGAGGCTGACGGCGATAAACTGGGCAGAGCCGGCGTACACGAGCACCGACATTAGCACAATGGTGAAAAGATCCAATCCGGCTTCACGGGCCAGCACACCGTAGACAAAGCCCAGAGGTAAATAGCCCAGGACGATGGGGAAGGCGCTTTTTAGACCGCGCCCTACTTCTTCTCGCCAGTCCATTTCTTAAAGCCCCCTTGCCTGCCCCATCTTACAATAAGCCCGGGAGGAAAGTCAATCCAACTAGGTAGGATATACTATAATATAGCTGCGAGGTGGTGAAGGGGTGGATAGAAATCTTACAGAGACAATTAAAAAGCGTTATAACCGCACGGCCATCTTTTATGACTTTATGGATAGGATGATTTCTCCTCGTTGGCGAAAACTAGTCTGGCAGGAGGCTCACGGCAGGGTACTGGAGGTGGGAGTGGGTACAGGCGCTAATTTCCCTTTTTATCCGCCTGACTGCCAGGTGACGGCTATAGACTTTAGCTCAAGGATGCTGGCCCGGGCCAGGCAAAAGCTACATCTAGCGCGGGCCCCAGTGACGCTACTGGAGATGGATGTGCAGCAACTGGATTTTCCCGCTGCCAGTTTTGATACGGTTGTAGCCACTTGCGTTTTTTGTAGTGTGCCTGACCCGGTACTTGGGTTACAGGAAGTACGCCGGGTGTGCCATCCAGAGGGAAAAATTGTTTTATTAGAACATGTCCGCAGTGAAAATATGCTTTTAGGACCCCTTATGGATTTCCTAAATCCCCTGGTCGTGTGCCTTATCGGCTCTAACATTAACCGTCGCACAGTGGAGAATGTAAAGAAAGCTGAGATAAAGATTGAAAGGGTGGAGGACCTGGCGGGGAAAATAGTGAAGTTAATTGTAGGGAGGCCTTGAAGATAGAGAAAAAAGGGGTGGCCTTCCCCTGGTGAATATTTACCAGCTGCCTTACGCAAGATAAAATGAGCGAGCAACTGGGAAAACCCTGAAAACCTTAATGGTAGGGGGCCTTTTCCATTGCCTCAAAAATTTTGGCGGTATTTGTGCAAGAAGCAGAAGGAAAAGTCTATCTCAAGCAGAGACCGGCTATCCTCTCCCCTGGTAAATGAGGGGGAAGCAACGGCCGCTCCTTTTGAGTACAGTTTAGAAGCTAATATGGAAATACTCCAGGCAATTTTTGTCGATTGCCAGGATGTCGTCTACCGCCGGATGAAGATAGGCGGCCGGGAGGGTAGGGCAGCGGTACTAATTTACGTAGACGGGCTGGTGGATAACGAAATTGTTGATACCCAAATTGTCAAATCCCTCCTGCTGGAAGCTCCCCTGGCCACTTCGGTATTTAATCCAGCCAGGGAGCTATTCTACCAGGTGCGGGATTCCTTAGTGACTGTAGCCAATGTCCGGGAGATAGCAGACTTTGGCGAAGCTGCCCTTTGTGTTATGAGCGGTTTTGCCGTGCTCCTCCTGGATGGCGTGAAAGGGGCTCTGGCCCTGGAAGTTTGCGGTTGGGAACACCGGGGGGTGGAGGAACCGCCCGCTGAGGCTCTCATCCGGGGCTCGCGAGAAGGATTTTCGGAATGTTTTCGTACCAATACTACGTTATTGCGGCGGCGTATCCGCGATCCCCAGCTCAAACTCAAGACCTACTTCTTGGGCCGGCGGAGCCGCACCACGGTAGGGGTCATGTACTTAGCGGGTGTGGTCAACCCCGAGCTGGTGGCGGAGGTGGAACGGCGCCTTAGGGGGATCGATATCGATGGTATATTGGAGAGCGGATTTATTGAACAAATGATAGAGGATCGGTGGTACTCTCCTTTCTCCCAAATCCAGAACACCGAGAGGCCCGATGAGGCGGCAGCGGCTTTACTTGAGGGACGGGTCGTCATCTTAACCGATAATACCCCCTTTGCGCTCCTCGTCCCCGCTACTTTTAATTCCCTTATGCATAGTCCGGAGGATTTTTACCACCGGTGGTTTATTACCTTTTTAATCCGAACCTTGCGTTTCTTGGGGTCCGCACTGGCTTTGATTCTGCCTTCCATGTATATCGCCATGGTTTCTTTTACCCCGGAAATGATACCTACTTCTCTAGCTATTTCCATTGGAGCCGGCCGGGAAGGATTGCCTTTCCCTACTATAATTGAGGCGTTTATCATGGAAACCACTTTAGAATTGCTCCGGGAAGCCGGTATCCGGTTACCCACCCCTTTAGGCCAGACCCTGGGGGTGGTGGGGGCTATTATCCTGGGACAGGCAGCGGTTCAAGCAGGTATTGTGAGCTCTGCTATGGTCATTGTAGTATCCCTCACTGCTATAGCGGGCTTCGTTATTCCCAGTTATGATGCGGCTATTGCGCTGCGGATTTTGCGCTTTTTCCTCATGATAATGGCTGCTATTTTCGGGCTTTACGGCATTATTTTAGGTTTGATGTTGATCCTCACCCATCTCGTTTCCCTCAAAAGCTTTGGAGTACCTTATCTTAAGCCCTGGGCACCGTGGACAGTACGGGATCTTAAGGATAGCATTTACCGTGCCCCCCTTTTTAGACACCATTTACGGCCTGCCTATCTTAGACCCTTAGAGGAGAAACGGATGGGGACTAAGGGGCCGAAAAAATGAGGTCGTTAGCATTAGTGCTGATCGCCTTAATGTTGGCCGGGTGTTGGGATAATCTAGACATAGAGCGCCGTGCCCTGGTGTTGGGGACCTTTGTCGATCTGGTGTCAGTTAAGGCCGGGGAGGGAGGGGAACAAGACCAGTTTGAGCTAACTATGGAGATGCCCATCTTACGCCGTATGGCTGCCCGGGCTGGGGGCGGTGGCGGGGGAGGAGGTGAAGGCCAGGAAGAGACGCTGCCCACCTGGCGCCTGACAGTTACCGGATCAACTTTTGCGGAAGCCATGCGCAAGGCGGCTACCCGGTCGGAGCGCCAGCTCTTTTTTGGCCACCAGAAAGTGTTATTGATCGGCCAAGAACTGGCCCGGAGGCGAAACCTGGTGGAGGTTTTGGATTTCTGGGCTCGCAGCCGTGAAAGTTACTTGGACATTACCGTACTTTTAGCTGAAGGCCGGGCTGAAGAGATTTTTTCGGCCCGGCCCAAATTTGCCCGCAGTGTGAGCATATTCTTGCAGGAGCAGTCCGAGCGCCAGATTAGAACTTCTCGCTTTATTAAACATAACTTGTCCGAGGTGTGGGCTGCCTTATATGGGGACAGGGATATTCTATTATCCAGGGTAACTGTGGTACCTGGACAAGAGCCCCTGGAATTGCAAGTAAGCGGCACGGGGGTGATCAGAGAAGGGAAGCTGGTGGGTTGGCTCACCCCGGAAGAGACCCAGGCTGCCCACTGGGTCACCGGGCAAGTCAGAGGTGGAGAGATTATACCTTTACCCGTACCAGAGTTAAAGCGCATTTTTAGCCTGGAGCTTTGCCGGGTAGAAAACAAGGTGAAGTCACAGGTAATAGGCGACACGCCCACCTTTACTGTTAAGTTATATATAACGGCTGATATTATAGAAAAAATAGGCAGCCCGGAACCGCTGTCAGCCCCGATTTTGCGCCAAATTGAAGAAAGGGCCGATGAATTAATAAAACAGCGGGTTGAGTACGTAATTGGGAAGTTGCAGCGGCAGTACCAGGCGGATGTCTTGGGCTTCGGGAAGAAGATCGAAGAAAACAATCCTCGGTGGTGGGAAGCGGTTAAAGGGAATTGGCGTTCGATTTATGCCCAGGCCCCCGTAACCGTTGAAGTGCAAGTGAGTATAAGGCGAACAGGTATGGTGAGCTAGAATGTCGACTAAAGAGAGGATAGGAACGGCCGAGGCTTTCTTCTTAACCATAGCTGTCATGATTGAAGTAGGCACCTTAATTGGAGCTAAGGATATTGTGGATAAGGTGGGGGTAGATGCCTGGCTAGTTTCGCCTTTGGAAACACTCACCAGCCTGGGAGCCATTTACCTTATCACGCGGCTGGCCATGAAATTTCCCCACCTGGACCTGGCGGGTTACAGCCGTTTACTTGTAGGTAAGTGGCTGGCCTGGGCTGTGGTTTTGGTGGTGTGGGCCTATTGGATTGGCATAGCTTCTCACGTAGCCCGGGTAGCCGTGGATGTCGTTAAAAGCTCGATATTACCCCGTACCCCTATGGAAGTAGTATTGCTATCGTTTTTACTGGCCGCGGCCTACCTGGCTAAACAGGGTTTGGAGCCCCTAGCCCGGGCTTGTATTATCATTGTTATCGTTACTTTACCGCTAACCTTGCTCCTGTTCCTACTGGTGGTACCCCGAGTGCGCCTAGACAATTTTTTACCTTTTTTACCACAAGGTCCCTGGCCGGTGGTAAAACTGGCCTTGTGGCGCATCAGCAATGCGGAAGAGATGAGCTTATTTTTAATCCTGGTCCCTTTTTTACATAGACCCCAGGAAGCCTGGCGGGCGGCTAGTTATGGCTTTCTCGTAGTTATGGTAGTGGTGATTACGGTATTGACCACCTGCCAAGGAGTCTTGGGCGTGGAGAAGCTCAAGTATACTTTAGTTCCCGGGCTGGCTGTCACCCAACTGGCGGAGTTCGCTGGCACCTTCATCGAGCGTATAAGCCTGGTTTTTGTCTCTATGTGGCTTATTTTAGTTTTTCCCTCTGTCTCCGCCCTGCTCTGGGCTACTTCTTACTTGCTGGGGCGCCTATTCACTTTGAAGGATTACAGGATGCTGGCCTTTTACCAGTTGCCTTTAGTTTATTATTTGGCCAATCGCCCTAAGGATGTGTTGGAAGTTAAAAGCTTCTTTTTCTTTCTCCAACCCCTGGGTCTGGTGGTCCTCGTGGGGATACCCGTCTTGCTCTACTTTATTGCTCTTTTACGCTTCAGAGGCCGAGCCGGGCTTTGAGCTGGCCGGCCTGGTTACGGCTCACAGGCACTTCACTTTGCTGCTTATCGGAAAGGATTAGGGTGTAAGTACCATTAAAAAAGGGCACTATTTCTTTTACTTTGGTAAGGTTAACAATATAGCAGCGGTGAGTGCGGAAAAAGATTTTAGGGTCCAAGCGCGTCAAGAGCTCTTTTAAGGTAAAGCGGCTGGAATAATGTTCGGCAAAGGTCTTTAAATATACGCTATCGTCCTGGGTATAAGCATAATACAGATCATTTTGATCTAGGAGCAGGGTTTTACCGTCTTTTTCCACCGGAATGCGGTTAAGACGGGCATCGGTTGATTCCGGGCGCGCAGTTTCTCCTGCCTTTAACTGGCGGGGGCTCTGTCCCTGCTCCAGGAACTTACGAATCTTTTCCAGGGCCTGCCGCAGGCGACGGGGTTCAAAGGGTTTTAAAATATAGTCCACGGCGTTGACTTCAAAGGCCTGCAAAGCATACTCTTCGTAGGCGGTGACGAAGATGACCAGGGGCGGATTTGGCCGCTCCTGAATGGCCCGGGAAAGCTCCAGCCCGTTCATCCCCGGCATATTGATGTCCAGGAAGACGACCGTGTAGTCCAGGGCGCTTATCAGGCTCAAAGCCTCCTTGGCATTGGTGGCTTCCCCCACGATCTCCACGTCTTTAAATTCTTGCAGCATAAAGCGCAGCTCTTGCCGCGCGGGATATTCGTCGTCTACGATTAAAGCTTTCAGATGCATGACCGATTGTTCACCTCCTAGTTAGAATTGGCCGCCCGGCTTGGGGCAGCACCTCCGGGTTCTTCGGCGCCCTTGGGTAGTTGGATGACGGGGACGCGCAGGTAGACTTCGGTCCCTCGGCCTACCTCGCTCTTGAGTTTTAACCCGTACTCCGGACCGTAAAGGCTCTGGAACCGCAGGTTAACATTGCTAAGGCCCACACCGTTGCCCGAACCGCAGCCCGGCTTGAGCACCTGGGATAATCTTTCGGGGGAAATACCCACCCCGTTATCGCTCACCGTAATATGCAGTTCGCCGCCCCGCAGGCGGGCCATGATTTTTACCACCCCCGGCCCGTCTTTAGGCATAAGTCCGTGGTTTACGGCGTTTTCTACCAGGGGTTGCAGGCTGAGTACCGGGAGGTGGTAATCGAGTAGTTCGGGAGGTACATCCTGGATATAGCGAAATTTGTTGCCGAAGCGCGCCTTCTCCAGGGTGAGGTAATTACGGACGTAGGCCAGCTCTTCCCGCAAACTCGTAAAGCTGCTGCGCCGGTTGAGCGTCTGGCGGAAGAGGCCGGCCAGGCGCACCAGAAGGCGCCGCGCCCGTTCGGGATTGGTGCGCACGAAGTTAATTATGGTATTAAGGGTATTGAAGAAGAAATGGGGATTGATTTGGGCATTAAGGGCTTCCAGCCGCGCCTCCACCAGCAGTTCGCGCTGCCGGTCCAGTTCTGCCAGCTCTATCTGAAGGCTTAACAGCTCCGCCAGGCCGATGGCCAGGCGTATAATCTGGGGATGAAGCATACCCTCTTGAGTTTGGTAGAGTTTGAGGGCCCCTACTATTTCTCCCCGGCATTTTAAGGGCACGATAACGGCCGAAGCCAGCGGACATTCGCAATAATGGTAGCGAGGGCAATTGAGGCCCCGCGTAGTGTGCACTACTTTGCAACGGCCGGTGGCCAGAACCTCCTTGGTGGCCTCGGTCAGAATACGCTCCCCCGGCGGGTGCTTTTCACAGCCGGCCCCCAGGAAGGCCAGCACCCTTTCCCGGTCGGTAATGGCCACTGCTCCCACTTCGGCAATGTTCCGGATGATTTCCGCCGTTTTGGCGGCCGTGGCCTCATTGAGACCGCGCCGCAGGTAGGGCAGGGTCTGGTGGGCGATCTGGAAGGTAGGGTCCACCGGCGGTTCCCCAACCGGTTCGGCCTTTTCCTCCAAAGCGTTAAGGCAGGGAGGAATAAGGTAGCACAAAAGGATGATTACGGCTACCCCGTTTATACCGGTAAAAAGAAGAGCTGACGCCATCCATGGGGCCTTGAGCCATAAGGCGGCTCCCAGGGTTTCGCTGATAGTTAAGGCCAGGGCGCCGGCAATAAACACCAGGGGATTCATTGGCCTTCCTCCAAGGGGAAATTAAAAAATTAAGAAAACAGCATCCATTATATTGTAATTTTATGCTACACCCACCGTCCTATTCTGTCAACAAACTTTACATATTCCGCCCGGTATGTTCGGGGCCCGGCGCGGGGAAAGAAAACTGCAAGGGAAGTGGAAAAAACAGTAACCATCTCCTGCGCGGGTGAATAAATTACAGTAGGTAAAATACTAACGGCGAAATGGAGGAATAGTTTATGACCGACACCAGTTTAGGTTTCGCCCGCGGTAGGTTCGCCTTTATCCTCTTCCTGATCTTGATACTTCTCTTCTTTGGGGACGACTAATGGGCTAACTTTTCTCCGAAAGGAGCAAAACTTTGTACAAGGAGGTTTCTCTTATGGGCGGAGGGTTTTTCGGACCGCGTTTCTGGGGCGGCAGATTTGCCTTTATCCTGTTCCTGATCCTTATTTTGCTCTTCTTTGACGCCTAATCTAGAGGCACTTCCCGGCGGGGGTCCGCCGGGGAACCCTGTACGCGACGGCCCTTCTACCGCGCTCTTACGGTGGAAGGGCCGTTTCTTTATGCTTAACTTTTTCCACTAGAGGCCGTCAAGCCCTGAAGGCGTCAGAACGCCCTTGAGGCCTCCGTAGATTTCTTCGTGGCCGAGGGGCTTAAGGGCGAGCGCTTCGGCCAGCTCTTGGAACGTACCGGCCCGGTTGCCATTATTGCCCGTATCCAAGAGAACCCATCATAGGGGAAGAAAGCTTGCTGCCCTCCGGAGGGGGCGGGAGGTATTTGTCTTTTTTTGCCGAAAACACATAGAGGAGGCGTATAAGGCAAAGGGAAAGGGAGATATAATGGAAGGTAATGGCAGGCGGGCTCTTATAGGCGTAGTGGGCGAACAATAATCCGGTCTTTGGGAGGACGTAAGAAATGCCCCTCGTCGGCATAGACATTATAGAGATTGAGCGTATCGAGAGGGCCCTGGCCCGGCACCCCCGCTTCCTGGACCGGGTCTTTACTTCCCGGGAACAGGCCTACTGCCGGGGCAAGAGGCGTCCCGGAGCTTCGCTGGCGGCACGTTGGGCGGCCAAGGAAGCGGTGTTTAAGGTTTTGGGCCTGGGTTGGGGTCAAGTGGGGTGGAAGGATGTAGAAATCCTCGTCGATGACCGTGGGCGACCGCAGGTGGTGCTCCACGGCCGGGGAGCAGAAGCAGCCCGGCAGAGGGGCCTTTTGGGCATCGACGTGAGCCTGTCCCATCACGGCAGCATGGCGGTGGCCGTCGCCATAGCGGACGGGAGGTGACCCTTGTATGTATCTGGTAACCGCGGCCGAAATGGGAGAAATCGACCGTGCGGCGAGCCGGGACTATTTTATCCCCAGCATCGTCCTCATGGAAAACGCAGGGCTACGGGTGGTAGAATCCATCCGCCGCTATTTTGGCGGCACGGCCCGGGGCAAGCGGGTGCTGATTTTTGCCGGCAAGGGCAACAACGGAGGGGACGGGATGGTGGTGGCCCGCCACCTCCACAACGAAGGCGCCGAGGTAAAGGTGTTCCTGCTGGCCCGTCCGGAAGAGCTGCGCGGCGATCCCCGCACCAATCTGGAGATTTATCAGAAAATGGGGGGCAAAATTTTCCCTCTCCTGGAGCAAAACCACCTACAGAGGGCCGACATCGCCCTGCTGTATGCCGATCTGGTGGTAGATGCCATTTTCGGCACGGGCTTTAAGGGGGCTGCTCTGGGGGTGGCCGGCGAAGTGATTCAATTGATCAACCGGACGGGCAAACCGGTAGTGGCCGTGGACCTGCCCTCGGGCTTGGAAGCCGACACCGGACGCAGTCACGGACCTTGCATCCGGGCCACGTGGACGGTTACCTTCGCCCTGCCCAAGTTGGGCCTGGCCCTGGAACCCGGAGCCACCCTGGCCGGAAGGCTTGAAGTGGCCGACATCGGCATTCCCCGTCACCTCATTGAGAGCAGGGGATTAAAATTGCGCCTGCTCACCCCCGATTGGTGTCGCGACTACCTAAAACCCCGGGATTCCGCAGCCCATAAAGGATCCTTCGGCCATGTCCTGGTGGTGGGCGGCTGCCGGGGCATGACGGGAGCCCCTATTCTCACGGCCATGGGGGCCCTGCGGGCCGGAGCCGGGCTGGTAACGGCGGCCGTACCACGGAGCTGTCAGGGGACGGTGGCGGCCGGGGCGGCGGAAATCATGACCAGGGGCTTGCCGGAAACGCCGGAAGGGGCCGTAAGCCGGGAGGCCCTGCCTATAATTCTGGAAATGTTGGAACGTTGCCGGGTGCTGGCTATCGGCCCCGGCTTGTCCCGGGACCCCTCCGCCGGCCTTTTGGTCCGGGAGCTCCTCCCCCGAGCGAGTTGTCCCGTGGTGGTGGATGCCGACGCCCTCAATGCCCTGGCCGATGAGCCCCGGTGGCTGGGTGAGACCAAGGGCGAGGTGGTCTTGACCCCCCATCCCGGCGAGATGGCTCGTCTGCAGGGGACCACGGCGGCCAAGGTCCAGGAAGACCGCCTGTCTGCGGCCGGCCGGGCCGCCCGGGAATGGCGGACCGTAGTGGTGCTTAAGGGAGCCCGGACCGTTATCGCCTGTCCGGAGGGGGATATCTACGTTAACCCCACCGGCAATCCGGGCATGGCCACTGCGGGCAGCGGTGATGTGTTAACCGGGGTTATTGCCGGGCTCATAGCCCAGGGATTGCCCGCCGGCACGGCCGCCGCCCTGGGAGTTTTCCTCCACGGCTCGGCCGGCGACGAGGCGGCCAGGGTGAAGGGGCACCGGGGCTTGGTGGCCGGCGACCTACTGGACTGTCTGCCGTCGGTACTTGCCAAACTAGAAGTTTAACAGGGAGGTTGTTGGTCACCATGCCGAGGCCGGTGTGGGCCGAAATCGATCTTAGAGCCATAGCCCATAATACACGGCAGTTAAAGAGTCTGCTGGCTCCCCGGACGGAACTTATGGCCGTTGTAAAGGCCAACGCTTACGGGCACGGGGCCGTACCCGTAGCCAGGACGGCCCTGGCCAACGGCGCTTCGTGGTTGGGCGTGGCCACCGTAGAGGAAGCGGTAGAGCTGCGCCGGGCCGGGGTGGGGGCCCCAATTCTCATATTGGGATATTCATCTTTAGAGGATGCCCCCTTAATAGTCAAAGAGGATATTTCCCAGGCCGTATTTAATCTGGAACAGGCCCGGGCCTTTTCCCGGGCGGCCTCGTCCTTGGGCCGTAGGGCCAGGCTCCACTTGAAGATCGATACGGGGATGGGTCGCCTGGGAGTGTTTCCCGAGGAGGCCCTGGAGATGGTGCGGGCCATACGCGGGCTTGCCGGGGTAGTCCTGGAGGGCATTTTTACCCACTTTGCCAACGCCGATGCCCGGGACAAAACTTATACCTGGCGGCAGCTAAAGGCCTTTGAGGGCCTTTTACAGGAACTGAAAGGAGAAGGAATAGACATCCCTTGGAAACATGCGGCCAACAGCGGCGCCCTTATCGACCTGCCGGCCACCCATTTTAACCTGGTGAGGGCGGGGATCAGCCTGTACGGCCACTATCCCTCGGAGGAAGTGGAGCGGGTCAAGGTGGAACTGCGTCCGGCCATGGCCTTTAAGACCCGGGTAATTCTGGTCAAGGAAGTACCTCAGGGCCGTTATATAAGCTACGGCTGTACCTACCGTACTTCGAGGCCCACGAGGGTAGCCACCCTGCCGGTGGGATACGCCGACGGCTTTTCGCGCCTGTTATCCAACCGGGGTGAGGTATTGGTGCGGGGTCGTCGGGCACCGGTCATAGGCCGGGTGTGCATGGATTACTGTATGATAGATGTAACTGCTATACCCGAGGTGCAAGTGGGTGATGAAGTAATCCTTTTCGGCCGCCAGGGCGAAGCGGTTTTACCGGCCGAGGAGGTTGCCGGTTGGCTGGGGACCATTAATTACGAGGTTTTGTGCATGGTATCCCATAGGGTACCGCGGGTCTATTTATACGAAGAAATTCCGGGGTTATCGGTCTCCTCGTTAGGAACCTCAGTTTCGCAATAAGGGTGGGATTCTTCTCCCGGTCGGGTGGGGTTGGTGGCAGGAAGGGACGCCGGCCTGATGGGCCGTCTTCAGGACGGCGGTGCTTTGACCCAGGAAACGCTGAGTTATCCCCACTTTTTGCAGAGCAGGCCTGCTTGAGCTTGGAAGCGAGCGAACAAGCTTTCGCGGCTAGCCCAGGCTTTAAGCTT
>LDZR01000004.1_pt1 | contig 29449 bp, 33 predicted proteins | sample 615371 | NCBI WGS metagenome assembly LDZR01 (sample SAMN03408294, study PRJNA278302) | terrestrial metagenome | isolation source: oil reservoir sample K2 | place: USA: Alaska, North Slope, Kuparuk formation | collected 2013
TCGAGCAATGTTTATTTTATCTTCAAGTGTGGGTTTGTTTTTTTTAATAGATCCCGTAAAATCTCAATTTCCAGTTCTTTTTCTCCAAGTAGCTTTTTCAGTTTTTCATTTTTTTTGGCCATTTTCTTGTATTCCTGGGTGCTGTAGGTGTTAGTATCGGTAAAAGTTTTACCTTCGAGAAAATTTTGTTCTCCTGCATTTTTGTAAGTCCTAACCCATTTGCTGACAGGGCTTTTACTGAGATTGTATTTTCGTACTGCTAAAGAACAATTACCTATTTCAATAGCTTCTTTTACAACTTTTAACTTGAACTCAGGTGGATGTTTTCTCCTCTTCATAATTTGAGATGCCCCCTTATTAGTTAAATTTTATCATTTTAAGATACTCTGTCCAAAATATTTAGGGGGCTAAATAGCTTCCTCTGCAGCACACCTTATCAAAGTGTTTGCAAATTTAAAACAGATCGCCATTTCTGGTCAGATGCCGTATGTTGGCTCTTTTGGTGCCCTGATCGTGCCCCTGGTGAAGGGTGCTGATGCTAGATCAAAACCCGTACTGCAGAAAAAACTGCCGGCAGAATGTTTGCCGGCAGTTATAAGAAAAAACGTATTCCAGGGGCATTAGATGGCTAGGTTAAAAACATTGTTCAGGTGGCGTGGGTGGGCAGACACCGGGGAGTGTTACGCAGGGAGCCGGTACGCAGAACCCGTAACTTGGAACGAGCAGTTGGACATTGAGGATGCACTTGATAACCAGACAAACCTGGAGAGCACAGGTAACAGTGATAGAATCCTGGCCAACTGAATTGACAATACAGTTGCAGAGAAGCAAAGTGCTTTCGGTGCAATCGGGAGAAACACCTTCGGGGCAGCACAGCGTGACTGTTTTGGTGAAATTAAACTCTCTGTTGACGGTTTCAGTAGGGTTATTGGGGTTAGTTAGTGTTATGGGGATAGAAACCAAAATGGTGATGGTGAAGAATCCATTGCCAGCGGGTACACGGGAAACTTCCGTACAGGTTATATTGCTCCCCTGAGTGAGCTCACAAGGTATGATGGTGCCTACGGCAAATGGCCCTGTAATAAATTCGGTTAGTGTAGAAACAATGGTATCTCGGGAAAGATCGTGAACCTGGAAACAGCTGTCGTAAACTTTGTCTACAACGATGCATTCGATTCTTGTTGGAGGTGGGCAGCCTTCAGGTGGACATACGCCCGGTGTTACCTGCTGTCTTTTTTCGGTATTTTCTGTCATCTGGCATTTCCTCCTTTCAAAACCATAATTTTTTTTGCTAATGTATTGTATTATTGAGTTCTTAAAGTTGTTACAGTAACAAAGCTCAAAAAATTAATTTGTGTTTAATTTTTTTTTGTTTCCTATTGGAAGGTAAGTTTCACTGGGCGATAGAAAGAAAAGGTAATCTTAAAAAGGCAGTTACAGGGTGATGGGAGTTAACACAAAAAAATGCGGGAATGTTCCGTCTAAGGGGAGTAGGGTAAATTTGATTTTGTGCCGTTGGTGCCTTTGATAACTATGTTTTTGGTTTTTGCATGACGGCAAACTGTTTTTGGCGAAACGAAACGGTGTACTTTTTCCTCTTTGTGTTTATTCTGTGGAATATCAGGTAATGGCGGCGGCTGTTCGTTAAAGTTATTCTTTACAAAATTCTGCAGGAAAATACTTGAAGTACCTGGAAGGCAGTGGGGCTGGTAATTTAGATAATTTATTTCCCTGGCTCGGGGAGCAAATGTATAAATGGGCCCTTCTCCTGGCGGATATAAAAAGGGACTTCGATTATACCTGTAATTCTTTTTAGTATTTCCATCTCCCGTATTGTCTTTTATTTCTAATTGGTTTAATTTACCAACCGCATCCTCCTGCCCGCTGCTCCCCTTTGGTTTTTCTCCATTATCTATAACTTTCAACGGCTCCTTTTCTTCTTCCAGGCTGCTTGCCAGCTTTATAAACAATGCCAGCTGATCTTCTAGGGGTTTTTTTCCGTGCAATTCCAATAATCCGCTGACGACAGCCTTTTCAAAATAATTCACTTTTGCGAGATCTGCATTTTCTAATTCTATCAACACTGAAGGCACTTCGGACAGAAAGATTTTTCTGTAGTTGAAATTTAGAGCAAGGTCCCAAAGTCTTGTAATTTCATGATCAAAGAAATCCTTGTGTCCGACCAGATGCTTAATGATAAAATATACCAGCTGCAAGCTTCTTTCTTTTTGTTTTATAGAGTAAAAAAAACGTACTTTTCCTTTCTTTTTAGGGGAAACGTTGCTTGTGAAACGAATCGCAAAACTTAAAAGAATTTGCCCGTTAAGCGTTTTCATAATTTTATTGTGCAGTGAATCATAAGAACTGAGAAAAACAAAAGCACCGTGAACTTTAAGCCTATCAACAATTCTTTCTGCCAGCTCGTTTAAGTCTTTATTATTGTCGTTTACGGTAGATATAATTAGATTGACATCTTTAAGGGAAGGAGACAAAAAATAATTCCTGATTTTGTCACTATAGTGGTAACAAATATTATGTGTGGAACAAAAGGTCCGAAAAAAGGCCTCTTGTTTTCCGGGGAAAGTTGCTATAAACTGGTCGTCCACGTATACACTAAACATGGGATTCGTCCTCCTGTGCAATTCGACTGCTATAACAATATATGCCCCTTCAATGAATGTGTTAATTTAAGAAGGCTCTTTAGCTTCGATGGAAGCTGAAACCCATTGATAGAAATTTTAGCCATCTCTTTCTTAACAAAACCCTGTACCCGGGAACAACTTGAATTCCCATTGAATAATATAAAAGTGCACGGGAGAAATAGGAAGAAGCGGTAGAAAATTAACAGCAGGCAGGTGCCTGTAAGTTGTTGGAAAGGAGCGATTGAAAGTATGAGCTGGTATAAGGAAATTATTAGGGATTTTATAGGAAAAGGGCCCTTTGATCTTGAAGCTTCCACGATGCCCTGCGCCAAACTGTATGATCAGATAGAAAAAAAGCTCCCGGTTACCATTACTGTTACCGACATGTACGATGAGCGGGATAAGGCTAAATTAACTTCTGCCCTGCTTAACTTGGAGGGAGTGTTAAGCGTAAAACCGATCCTCCCCCAGAAGAAGTTGGTGGTTGTTTATAATCCCGATCGGATTGATGTACAAGACATCACTCAAATCATTGCGCGGTTGGGTTATCACTATGTTCTGCATGGTTGAATGAGTTGCAACTGAGACCTGGACGGTCTTGCGTATTAATATCGCTGCTTGATAAACTGCTTTTTTACTGTTTTTTCCGGTTTTTCCGCCACCGGAAAGGGCTTCAGAAAGTTACTCGAAATTTTGGTTCTCTGTCAATTGTCTAAGTTAGCTCCGGTTCAGCTATTTTTTTAGTTTGCAAGGAAACCAGGGAAAAGGGAAAAGGGCTTGTTTCAGAAATTGTTTCAAAATACTTAGAAAAAAAGGAATTGTATTTTTTATTAGAGGGGAGAACTCAATGCGGCATGCGGCCATATCCTAAAGATAAAGGATAGTTACATTGGAGACAGAGCTCTTCGGGCTTCTCAATACCCTTGAGGATGTTGTTTGCTCGCTGTCGTCGGATGCTCTCGAGTGCAGGATTCTAGCCGTTGTTGATGCTTACGATGCAATAACCAGCGACTGCCCGTACGGAAAGGCCCTTTCCCATCAAGAGGCGGTTGCCGAACTGAAGCGCTGCAGCGGCAAGCAATTTGACCTCGAGATTGCAGAAATATTCCTCGAAATAGTAGAATCGCGAAAGCAGCCAAAATTAAGCCGTCCGCGTTTTTACGAACGACCTAGAATGGCATTCTATTTTGCGGTGATGACGATGTCCGCTTCTCCGTAGCCGGATTTTTCGAAATCTACACCCTGTTCCACCTTAACATTAGAAAAACCTGTTTCGAGAAGCTTTTTGACCAGAGTCCGGGTAACGTCCCTCCTCAGGTCGAAGGACCTTACAGAGTAGTTCCAGCTGCTCCCGCTTTCTTGGAGGGTGACGATGCTGTAGGTGACCAGTTTAGCACCGGTTTTTACAACCCGCAGGTGCAAGTTTTCTTCACCGCCGGCTTTTGTTTCCGCAGCCAAGGGCCCGAATTCGAGGGAATCCTCGGCTTCTCTGTCAAAGGACCTGTTTTCAAAAACGGCTATTCCCCCGGGCTTTAGTACTTCGTAAATGTTTTTCAGTCCCTGGGCGAGGTCCTCATCGTCCAGGAGACACGCGGCAACGCTTCCCGCACACAAAACGCCGTCAAATTTTTGAGCGAACCTTTTAGAAAGCCTTTGCACCGGCGTTTGAACGAACTTTATGGAGCAGCCTTCTCTTTCTGCCCTTTTCACCGCTTCCCTGAGCATGCCGGAACTTATGTCCGAACAGGTCAGGCAAAACCCCTTTTGGCCAAGAGTACAGCATGCTTTTCCGTTCCGCACCCCACTTCCAGCATGCTTGATACGCCATTTTTGCAGAAAATTTCCGCAAAAAACTCCGCTTGTTCGTTGAAGTTTACTCTTTCCTCGCGGCTTTCGCAGTCGGGGTGTTCGGAACTGGGGGTACAGCGGGTTTCGTTGTGTTCGGCCAATCAAACTACCCCCCTGAGTTTGTTGAGTTCTGTTAACTTAAATCACATTTGCATCGTAGAACCCCCCCTGTTTATGCTAATGAGAAAAGACTCCCACATCACTTCCCAAGACATAAACAGAGGAGGTTCTACGAAATGATTAACTTGTCTTGTCCAAAGTGCTCTTCTAAATCTTTATGGAAATACGGCCGCGATTATAATGGCCGGCAAAAATACTGCTGCAAAAAGTGCTGCACTCAGTTTATACCTGAAGCAAGTCCTCGCAAGCCAAGTATTAAATGCCCCCTGGTGTGGTTGCCCTATGGAAGTATATAAGCGTAGAAAACTCTATACCCGATACCGCTGCTGCTCTATACATTACAAAAACCGCCAAACTTGTCGCTGCAAAATCAATGTCTTAAATGTACCTGATAAGGTCTTAAATACCGTATCTACTGTTATTAGTGGTAAAACCTCTTTTAAGCATATGAGCTACCCTAAATACTTAATGTTGATCAACAAGGGTCTGTTGCCAAAGACCTAGAAATTAAACGCCAGAACGCCAAACTCACACCTGAATCTGACAGCAAAAAAGCGCAAAAAGCGTTGGTTTCCTGCACTTTGGGGCCTTTTCTTAACCGCCTTCACCAACTGCTTGATGTTGTGCACCGCCATAGCCAACAGTAATTATATCTGAACTTTGTCCCTTTCCCGTAATGCTGCCCGGCTCAAACCATGCACAGTTTTCATCTCAGCAAATATAGTCTCTACCCAAGGTGCTCTTTTTTTAATACTTCCCTGCGCCTTTTCTGCTGCCAGATGTTGGTCAACCCAATCCATAAGTTCTGTTTTTGTCTTTCTTACGATGGAGGGCCACTTTGCTTTGCAGAGAACTCCTTTGTAGGGGCAGCCTCTACAGGCAGACCTGTGCACCCGGTAGAGTACAGAACCGTCTCCGTAAGCTTCCATGCGGTACATCTTCTTGCCTTGAGGACAGATGTAAATGTCCCCTTTCTCGTCGTAGACGAAGCCAGCCTCAAGCTTCTCTTTGCGTTTCTTCTTCCAAGGCTTTGGATAAGGGATACTGGACAGGATCCCTGCCTGCTTAAGAAAGGAATAAAAGTGCTTTCTTCCATAACCCTTATCGGCAACTGCTTCTTCGGGGAGGTAGCCGGTATTCCAGGTATGCTTGCCAATTAAAGTTGGGGCTACATGAGCTTCAGCAACGTTTCCTGGGGTTACTTCTACCCCTGTCACTATACGCGCTGGCCCACTGTCAACGGCAATATGAACCTTGTGGGCAAGAAGGACACCTTTGGAGTTGTTGTGGGTGATCAAGGCAGCATCAGAATCGGTCTTGCTGACCAAACGCTTCTTTGTTTTTGACCTCTTCCCTTTGCTTTCTTTGTCTGTTCCGCCTGTATTTTTGCTCGCTTCAACTGCTGTTCCCTGAAAAGGGCAGCAAATTAGAGTTTAGCTGCCCCGGAGTCTACTGGGGTTTGCTAGAGTGTGAGTAGAAGCAACGGCTTCAAAATTCTGTTTTGTTCGACATTTTTCGAGCTTGGTTGCATGCGTTGTTTGCTATAATTTATGAGGATTAGGCTGCATAGGATAAGAGTTTGGTGTTTAAAAAAGTGCTGGAAAAATTTTAATTTTGGGGAAATAGAAGTGAAGGGAGTTTTTTCTTATAGCTTATTTCTTTGTTTTTTTGGCTGGTTTTTGGCTGGCACTTTTATCCTGAGTTTTGGATTTTTCTTATAAAAGGTTCTTATAGGGGGTAAACCCATTGCAAATTAAAGGATATGTGATTTCTATTCTTTATGGCATGGTTACTGGGTTATTAATCGGATATATTCTGGGAAAGAAGGGTATGGTAGGAGTTGCACGGGATATATCTGAGCGAAAGAAAGAAGATAAACGCCGCTGTTATTCAAGTCTTCGCGACTCCTTAACCGGTCTTTACAATCGGACCTTTGTTGATGAAGAATTGAAGCGGCTTGATACGGAAGGGCAGTTGCCTATAAGTGTGATTGTAGGGGATATAAATAACTTGAAACTAATAAACAATACTTTAGGTCGTCATCAAGGAGACAAGCTTTTAAAAAAGGTAGCCAGGATACTCAAGACTTGCTGCCGGAAAGAAGATATTGTTGCACGTTGGGGAGGAGATGAATTCGTTATTCTTTTACCCAAAACTGAAGAACGGGCTGCAGAGGGTGTTTGTAACAGAATACAAGAAGCTTGTAAGAAAGCTAATATACAAGGCAGTATTGCCTTAGGTGTTGCTACCAAGGAAAAGCCCGAGCAAGATATGCAAAAGATAATCCAAGAAGCTGAAAACAGGATGTACTGGCAGAAACTCTTGGACAGCCAAAGCGGCCGTGGTTCATTGGTTGCTTTTTTGGAGAAGACCTTCGTGGAAAGGAGCCGCGAATCCCAGGAACATGTCAGGCGCTTACAAAAAATGGCAACTTTAGTTGGTAGAGCTATAGGATTGCCTGCAGGTGAATTAAACAAGTTAATTCTTCTAGCAGCTTTTCATGACTTAGGCAAAATGGCTATTCCCGATCATATCCTTAACAAAAAAGGAGCTTTATCCCCGGGAGAATGGGAAATTATGAAAAGACATTCGGAAATAGGGTGCCGTATTGCTCAATCCTCCCCTGAGTTGGCTCCTATTGCCAATGACATACTGGCCCACCACGAATGGTGGGACGGTAGCGGGTATCCTCGAGGCTTAAAAGGTGAAGATATACCGCTTTTAGCCCGAATAATAGCGATTATTGATGCCTTTGATGTGATGTTGAATGGGAGGTCTTACAAACAACCAATGAGCTTTGAAGAAGCTCTGGAAGAAATAAAGAGGGGTGCAGGGACGCAATTTGACCCACGATTGGTGGAGGTATTTATAAGAGAGATTACAAAGCCTGAAGTTAAGAAGGAGTTACGAAGAATCAAAAAAGCTGCTTCTGTTACTGACAAGATAGCTTCTGCAGTTGACTGAATACCGGCCGCCGCGTATGGCACTATTCTCACTTGGAGATCAAAGTCTACTTAAATATCCCTATGGATAAAGGCAGCGACTGGGAAAAGATCACCCTGAAAGACAGCTCGGGTAAGCAAGTGAAGATCTCCATCGGACTGAGTGTCAGTGCCCTCACTATCAAGCCGGAAGACAAGCTAGTTTACAACACCACCTACACCGTGACCACACCTGCCGGGGCCGAAAAGAGCACCACCGGGGACTCCATGAGTTCCGACTACATTTTCAGCTTCACCACAGCCAAAGAGCCGGAGATGTCTAAGGAGCTCGAGAAACCTAAAGTACCGGAGAAACCAGGAAGAGTTTAAAGACATAAGCGGCCACTGGGCAAAAGATGTTGTCCTGGAGCTGGCCGTGAAGGGCCTTTTGGCTGGCTATCCTGACGGCACCTTCAAGCCCGAGACAAGCATCACCCGCGCTGAGACGGCGGTGCCCCTTTCTAGGTGGCTTGTGCTTGTGAAGAAATAGCGGGCAGGATACAGAGGCACGAAAACCGTGGGGCTGGGGCACGTCCTGGCGTACCCCAGCCCCACGGTTTTTTCATGGGGAGGAAGGGAACTGAACCCAAGGGCCAATGTGGCCAATTACGTTAAAATTCCCAAGAAAGCCTTGGGTCAGAGAACTCTTCCACAAGCGGTAAAAAAACCTGACATCTCCGAAATTCCTGCGGTCCCCGAGAGGGACAGACACCTCCCTCCGGGGGTCTGATTTTATTTGAATGGAAAACGGATAAGTCGACAGTTCATACGGAAAGGAGCGATTGCCCTGACCGGAGCCTTCAACCGCTACCTTTCCCGGCTAAGGAAGGCTGAATACATGTTTTGCAGACAGAAATGCTTCAGTAGTGCGCCTCTCCAGGTTAATTTCTGAAGGATTAAGAAGGTTTCCTTTTGGAGTTCTTTAATTGCGGCAAAGCGAGCACTTTTTAGCTATTAAGCCAGCTGAGAACACGTGTTTCGGTTGCTATTTTCGCCCGTTCGGTACTGGGCTTAAATGAAGTACTTTGGAGTAAATTGCCAGTTCGTGTCGAATCTAGAACTTGAACGGCGAAACTGAAAAATAGCGTACAGTATTTGAGATTTTTAAGCTTGGGCCAACATCTCGGTTTGACAGTCGAGAGCAACGTATCAGTGGTCAAGCAGGCTATAGAGCTGGGAGCGGTGGAGTACCTTTGCAAGCCTTTTTCGGTAGAGAAAATGGTGCGCCAGGTGGAGAAACTGATAGGCCCGGGCAGCAGGGGAAAGGTTCCCCCACAGAGCTCCTCCACAAAGTACTCCGAAACGAGAACAACCGGGTGAGCAGAGTTAACATCTGTTGAACAAAATATACTTATACGGTAGCATTTATGGCATAATTGTTATGGAACCAAGGGAAGTCAAGGATGATTTGGTGCAGGACATGATAGAAGTATTAACCTCGTTCTGTGTCCGTTTATACGGCAGAAGATCAGCCAAGAACCAGGCAAAGAAAGCCATGGAAGCCATAGAGAATGCTGGTGAATTTTTTGCGGGAAGAAGAGGAGATGAGCCTGTAAGGAGTTTGCTTTACCTACTTGCCCTGGGTGGTTCTTTACACTCTGGTTTTGATGCTTATAGAACTGGCTCAGGTCTCACGCCAATACCGGCACGAAGCGGAAAAGGACCTTTTCACTGGTCTCTTCAACCGGCGGGTCTTTTTTTGCCGAAGCGGAACGGGTGCTGAAGAAGGCCCAGGCGGGAAGGTGAAACCCGACACTGTCTAGATCTAGGCAACATGAAGGGAAGCAACGATATTTGGGGGCACCAGTGCGGGGACGAGGTGCTTAAGCAGCAGTGCGGGCCATCTAAAAAAGCGTTCGTGAGGAGGATGTAGTGAACTGCTGCAGGAAGAAGCGAATTCGTCATCCTCTTCCCCAACAAAGAGCCGTGCCCGGAAACCCTACGGGCACGTCTTGAAGAGCATCTCAAACCGCTGTGTTTTTCCGGCGCGGAGATACCTTTGAGCCTATTGGTGGGCTGGCGCGGTTACCGACGGATGAAAAGGACGTAGATACGCTGCTCGCAGTGGTCGAAGCCAGGAGGTACGCAAACAAGGAGGTTAGATGCCAGCGCAGGATACGGCCAAGTCCGCTCTCAGGTACAAGGAACTCTCCACCGTAGGAGGTGTAACGTACCTACCACTCACCCTTTATATTACCTGAGATCTTTGGTTCGCTTCTTCCTCTTGACACAGCACCTAGAAGATATGGCCGCGCTGGAGCAGAGTGTCCTCGGGGGAGGACATTCGTGAGCCCCTCGTAGTCTAGTCCCGTGGTGGAGAGTGTCTTCGCTGATGGGTACCGCTACTATAAGCTGGTGGTAAAGCAGGTTTCAGGTTCGAGATCTATGCACCAGCCTTGATAGCGGGTGCCGAAAGGACTGTTCGGCAACTCGAAACCATAGGAGATGAAAATTGGTGTCGTTAAGTGGGGAGAAGAATCTCCCCGATGCCTCCCGCGCTGTAACTGCAGCAGCTGACAATGCAATGAAAGCCCCTCACGGAACTCCTTGCACTTTTGGAAACCAGCCTCACCTGCGTGCTTAGGGCACTGAGCCTGAAAATGGGGACTGTTTGGCTCCATTCCTACGAGGTGACACGCGGTCTGCCACAGGAAGCAGCAGAGTTCGGGAAAGCGGCAGCCGGCGCGGGCATGAGCATCCCCCACGTGCAGACCATTCTCGACTGGCAAAAAGGATGACAGTGGTGTTGCTTTTCCCGACCCTGCTCTGGCGGCAGAAAAGCCGGCACTTACCCTGGAGCAAGCTATCCAGACAGTGAAAGCAGCCTTTGAAGTACCCCAGGAACCCGCTCAGTTCTCCTCCAGTTACAACTGGGATGAAGAACGGCAGGTCTGACAAACATTTGGTCTCGGCGGCAGTACGGAAATGGGTCGCCATTCCAGAGGGTTTGATTCTGCACAGCGCCATCCTGGCAAGCGATGAATGGGAGGATCCGCCTCTGCGCACCTGGAACTTCCACTAGAGCAACGAGGAAAAAGAAACCAGGAAGGAAACCGGCTGGCCAGCGGAGTTGAGCGTCCGGGTCAATGCCGTGACCGGCGAACTGTTAGGTTTTCACCTGGACCAGTCCTGGCACCGCCAAAGTGGCAAAGAGGCCGGGCAGTTGATCAGGGAAGAAGCGCAAAAGATCGCCGAAGTGTTCCTCCGGAAGATCCAGTCGGAGCGGTTTAAACAAGTAAAGCTGGTCAACACTCGCGAACCTTGCTATGTGCCGGTCAGGCAAGGGGATCAGCCGTCTTCCTACTCTTTCGATTACCGGCGGGTGGTCAACGGCATTGCCCACCCGGGTAACGGGTTTAAGGTGGTTGTGGATTCGGCCACGGATGACATCGCGGCCTATAACTTTAACTGGTCTGATATGTACTTCCCGCCGGCGGAGGGTGTTTTGAATAAGGCGGAGGCCACGAGCCGGTATCTCGCCCGGCAGCCATTGGTGTTGAGTTACGTTGAAGTCTATCGGTCCAGTGAAAAGCGAGAAATACGGCTGGTCTACCGCCCGGTACCGCGCCCGGGCACCCAGGTAGCAGCCATGATTGTTGCCAGGACCGGTGAGGCCTAGACTGGCAGGGGAAACCGCTGGTCCACCAGCCCCGGCCCTACCGCTTCACTGATATTGCCGGTCACTGGGCGGAAAAAAGATTTTTCTTCTGGGCCAGGCCGGCATCTTTGGGGAATACAGTGACACCTTCCGCCCCGGCAAAGGGATTACCGCTGTACACCTCCTGCGGACCATGCCGGCCGCCCAGGATAAAGTTAGGGAAACTGCCGGTCTTACCGGAGAGCAGATGATGGAGCGGGCCAGGCAACTCGGGTAGGTAAAAAAAACCTGCAACCGGATGACGGCATCAGCCGCCAGGTGCTGGCCCGGTTGATGGTACGCTTCGTGGGGCTGGACCGGGCAGCCCAGGCGAAGGGAATCTTCACAGTTCCTTTTGCCAACGCCCCAAGTATTTCCCCCGATTCGCTAGAGTATGTAGCCCTGGCTTACGGCCTGGGGATTTTGAGAGGAAACGGCAGCTATTTCCGTCCGGCAGACCCGGTGTCCTGCGCTGAGGCCGCCGTTGCCCTGGTGCGAACGCTAACTGCAGCCAGATAGGCCACTCAAAGAAAAACACTGGAAAACCTGGGGTGAATTACATGAATCGGTCAAGTAGGTCCTGTTAAAAGAAGGCTGGGAACGAATATTATTATTCAGGTAACAAAAAGGATTTCTGGAAGATATAGCGAATTGTACCAATTGGAACCTATACTATACAGGAGGGGATTGTTTTGCGAAAAAGGCCGCTGTTCGTTGTAGCCCTTGCCCTGTTAATGTGTTTTAGTCTAACCTTTAGCGCCAGCGCTCAAGCCCTGTCGCCCAGAGAAATAATCCTCGAGCAAATAAGAGATCTTGGCGGAGGATATAATAATAACTTTTATAACAAAGCTTCGGGAAGCGGTAGCTTGCGAATCACCAGGTTCACGGGTAGTCTTTTAAAAGATTTTGCAGGCCTGGATCTACAAGGCTGTGTCTTTAAGTTTAATAGCAAATTAGATACACCCAATAAAAAAGCTTCTCTTGACTTCGCGGTTGAGTTTAAAGGCAAAGTATATCCGGTCCGGATCTTTTTGGACAACGACAAAGTCATTTTTGATAAAAATATTTTGACGCTGGTGCGAGAGCTGGTACCCCAGGTTCCGGCCCTGAATATGGACCAGTATCCGGAATATTTTTATCTCCAGGACCAGGAGATAGCGAGCACCTGGAAATCCTTAATGGACTACCGGGATCAACAAATGCCGGCCGAATTAAGGGATTTTTTGCGCTTTTTGCTGGAAGCTGTACCGGATAAGTACTTCACTGTCTCCAGGGCTAAAGTTACCCTGGAGTTAGACCAGGCTGGGTGGGAAGAAGTTGTCTACAATCTTTTAGAAAAGGTAAAGAACGAGAAGGAACGCTTTGCCGGGCTCATAGCAGGCCTAGCAGCCATGTCCGATCCCTCAGGGACAATGGGCGATCCGGAGGAACTAAAAGCTCAAATAATCAGCGAGATTGAACGAGGTATAAGCTCGGACAGCTTCCCCACCAAAGAAGACATCCGTAAAATCGCTGAACTCTTCCAGGTGAAGGAGCTCCGCTATGAGGCCTCTCTTATCCCTGGCGGTACTAAACAGTTCAGGGCAGTATGGGCCTTTCCAGTATGGGCCTTTCGGGGGGGGCAGTGATTTCGCAGGGCAAATGGAAATTTACAGCAACACAGCCGGGGACAAAAACAACGTTAAGGGGAGTTCGAGCATTAAATTAGATATTACTGGCCCCGACAAAATCAGAATTAACGGGGCTGTAGACAGTAATTTTGTTGTTCAGGGTGAAAAAGCTAACTCTAAGTTGGTCATGGTTGCTTTCGCCAGGAACGAGAACACGGGAGAAGTCCTTTTGGACCTGGAGCTGACCGGGGAATCAGCCGACTGGGTAGACCCCGGAGTGAAAATTGAAGTACCCGTGTTAACGTCTAGCAACAGCCTGGATATCAGCGCGTTCCTTGTTTCCCAAGGGCAGTCTAGACCAGCATGGGAAGGAGGCAACGTCGCTACTATCTTTATTGACGGTGAACTTTTCGTACCTGAAGGAATTCCTTACATTAAGGACGGGCGCACAATGGTACCCGTTAGAGATGTGGTTGAAGCGCTAAACTGCCAGGTGCAGTGGTTGGAACCTAATGAAGTCCGCGTCATCCGGGGTGACCGTATCATCTCCATGCATATTGGTCAGACCAACTACACTGTCAACGGTACTCCTAAACAAATGGATGTAGCACCCGTCATCATAGAAGGTAAGACATTCATACCGGTACGAGTCTTAGCTGCAGAGCTGGGATTAAAACTGGAAGTGGGTAATGATCCCCACGAAATATATCTTTATACAAAGTAATCCTTTGGCACCCGAGAAGGGGGCACCCGGCCTTAGTAGCTAGTGCCCTCCTAGTGCCCCCAGTTTTGTCTTTTCTTCATGGATGGCACAAAACTCCCTCCGGCAGTGTTTTATTTTATGGTGGGTTCGTACTTTTCCTGGCTGTCGGGAATTTGACTATTGTGGCTAATGCGAGGGTAGGTGTTTTGGCCCTGCACTGGGCTTTGCTGAATCATCTCGTACTGCACGACAATTTGCGCCGCCAGCTGGCAGCCATCGATGACTGGCAGCATACTCTGCCTAACCCGGAGATTCAGGAAATGCCGGCTCGGGAGGTTACGGTCAACGGTGGCCAGGGAGTTTACTTTAGCCGCGACGACAAATCCTCCGGCATCCTGGTCTGGCGGCAGGATAACAGCTGGCGGGTTATTAATAAAGGGCTACCCCTGGAAAACGCCTTGCAGGCGGCTACGGAAGTCAAGTAATGGCCATTATTGAAACCCAAAATCTTACCAAAGTTTACGGCCGGCAAATAGCTTGCCGGGAGATCTGCCTTTCCGTAGAAGAGGGGCAGATCTTCGGCCTTTTGGGACCCAACGGCGCTGGGAAAAGCACCCTGGTAAAGATGCTGGTGGGCCTGGTGCACCCTACGCAGGGAAAAGCCCTGGTGGCCGGCCGCCACCCCTGGGACAGCCGGGGCCGCAGGGAGATAGGTTTCTTGCCGGAAAACTTCCGCCTTCACGGCTGGCTTAAGGGCGAAGAGCTTTTGGTCTTTCACGGTCGTCTTTCAGGCCTTAAAGAGAAGGAAGCCCGGCGCTGGGCCCGTCAAGTTTTGAAGCTTGTGGGGTGGTCCACAATGCCGGTCCCTAGGCCACCGAAAACAATACCTGCTGGGCTGGCCAAGCAAGACAAACCATCATTTCCGTTTTCCCAGCACCCGCACCAGAGCGGAAATTATTTGGGTTTCGCCGCCTTTACCGCAGGGAATCCCCGGGTGACATTATTGTCAATCCTCAATTTAGACTAATCCCAACTACCAAGAAAGGAGATGTGTGAATTTGATTTACTTCCAGCTTAAACCCTGAGTATTCCCACTAATCCTGGCTTTATTATGAATCTTAACACCGGTTGACCTGGCAGCCGCGCCAGGTGGTAACCCCCTTGCGGGCCATCTCAAATTTGTCATCAATAACTGTTTATCCCAGCCCAATGTTGCTCCTCAAATTAGGGAGCTCAGCTCCTTCCGCGCCCGCGCCAACCTCAGGCAATGGCCCCGTTGGGACAAACCAGCCGGCATTCCATACACAGAATACATTCGGTATCCCGAACTTTCTTTCCCTGGCTAATGAAAGACATCACATCAACATCTATCGGGCAGACACGGTTGCACTGACCGCACTTCACACAGGCCGCCTCCGGTTTTTCGGACGGCGCAATAGCGATCAGCGCCACCGCAGCCGGTGGTTTCATTACTACGGGCACCGGGCAGACAAGCTTGCAGAAAGCCCGCCGGTCTTTATAGATAAAGGCCAGGGGCACGGCGATCAGATAATAAAGTGCATTGCCGGCAAACATCCACAGCATTTCGGTCTTGTGCAGGTAGTCATTCCGCACGTCATAGTTTAAAAACCACACCAGAACCACCGGCAGCAAAACTGAGAGGGCGAAGGTCAGGTACCTTATTTTTTTCAGCTCCGGTGGAACCCGATCCGCCTTTTTAACCGGTAGCCAGTCCAGAACCGCCGCTGTCCAGCAGGCCCAGCCGCAAAATCCCCGCCCCCAGATCAACGGCCCGAACACCTTGGCGACCATGTAATGGATGACTCCCTTGGAAAAGTAGCCAGCCAGCACCAGCAAGACCACGCCTTCCAATTGAAAGTTTTCATTGTTGGCGATCGGGACAAACAGCAAGAGCGCCGGCAGGACCATCAGAATGGCGACCCGCCTTCCTACGGATTTTTTCTTGCGGGGCAATTTCGCCATTAAATATGTTCCCAGAGCGATGGAAAACCCAATCCAGGGGAAAACAACCCAGAACCCCCACCAACCCACCGCAAAATACAGGATGGCCGCTACGGCCAATCCGATGACAAACGGTAGGGCAAAAGACAACCAGAACACCGTACCAGCCTTCGCCTCCGTCCAGAGGCCAGGGTTCTTCAGGGTGTAGTTCCGGGATATGGTCCTTCCTTTAAAGCCAAGAAAAGAAAAGCACCTAGAGGCGGCTCTCCAACCCTTGATTATTCCGGAAATCACGGTCGATCACCCGAACTTTTTAATACAAACATATAACAGCAGGTTTAAGGCAATATTACTTTTCGGTAAAATTTTCTTTGCTTTTCGATTAAATTTTTTCTATTCTCCGGTCTGCCGGCCGTCCGCAACCTCTTTGCCCCATCCCCACCATCCCGGTAAACCTGCTTTCCCCGTTGATCAAAGAAAGGAACTGTCGTTCAAGCCGGCCCGGCAAAATATGGGTATTTTACACTTGTGTAACAGTAATTTTAGCTTTTAGCGCCCAAAACAGCTAAAAAAGCTAAAAACGTAGTAGCAACACATATGGCCTAATACCAAATATTATATAGACAACAATAGTTAATTACAGTGGTATAATTTAGGCATGTTCATCAAAATTACCAAATCAAGAAACTACCGATATGTACAGTTGGTCCAATCTTACCAGGAAAATGGTGTTGTCAAACACAAGGTACTCCTCAATCTTGGTCGCCTAGACAAAATCGAAAACAACCCCAGCTTTCAAAGACTTGGCAAACACCTGTTAGAATTATCCAAGGCCAGGGAGGTAACCAGTTTAAAGAACATTTCTGAGGCGCAAATCAAGAACTGGGGCTATGTGGTTTACCAGAAGATCTGGAACCAATTTGAGCTGCCGGATCTCCTCCGCCTTTAGCCGCCGGGCGGAAAAAGACCGGGTCGACCGGGAAAGGTTAATCCAAAAGGCCAACAAACTTTTAGAAAGCAAGGCTAAAATCCGGGCCAGCAACAAACGCGGTGGCAAGAAATACCTCAAAGAAGTCGATTGCACCGGAACATGGATTTTGGACGAAGAAGCTATTGCCAGGGACAAACAATTTGACGGTTATTACGGCATCCAAACCAGCGAAAAAGAAGTGAGTGCTAAAGACATCCTGGCTGCTTACCATAACTTATGGCGTATAGAAGAATTTTTCCGCATCATGAAAAGCACCCTGGAAGTACGGGAAGAGCAACACATCCTTGTTGATCAACCTCTGTCCAGTTACATGCTTGAACTCAATAAAATATTCCTTATCATCAACAATAATTTTCATAATCTTAAACCTCGCATTCACACCATTATTAACCATTATTAACAATATAAAAAAAATACAATAAGTTTAAATTACATTTTCCTGCTGATGTGCTCTAACCTAAAAAGTACCCTTATACAACAGTATTACTAATAATTTCTAGAAAACCGTTTTCTGAAGTAGTTTCCACCAGTTTATTAATTACTTGAACTGCAGTATCGTTAAACAAATACCATTTGTCAGCCGTAACGTCATGTACTACAATCTCAGGGTATCCTTCTAATATTCTTCCGGGAAATACTGGATCAAAGTATAAATATCAAAGCGCTGTATGCTGCTGCCGTGGGGATCTAAAAAATCATATTGGCTGTTTTTATAGTAGGCACCTGGTGTATCCAAATTATAATGCCACGAATAATTGGCAGGAGCTTCTATCTCACTCCCCATGTTTTCTACAAAAACATTATAAACAGCTTTGATATACACATTGCCTACAATCTACTGCACTACCCCACCCATGGTCATATGGTACTCATGCTGCAGTGCTTTAACTTTTACACCATTGATTATCAAGGGTTCCGTATTGACAGCAACAGTGCAATCTTCGTAGCTCACATCGCAGCCGAAGGTTTCTGCAATAAAGCGCAGTGGAACCATTATACGATTATTCTTTATGTACGGTTTTACATCAACTGTTGCTGTTTCCCCATTTTTCACTGCCGTGCTTCTTTTCACGTCTAAGACAACTTTCATATTATCTTTAATGAAAGTAACTGTGGGATGCGCCCAATTAACGCTGACACCCAAATTTTCACTAATAACACGCACAGGAACCATGGTACGATTGTCCACTATTTCAGGCTCCACATCCGATGCAACAGCGACACCATCGATCTTGATTTGAATATTTGCTGCATAGGCAGGCGCGGCAGCAAGTACTAGAAACAAGGCAAGGAAAATTCCTGAGAGAAACTTTTTCACTCTTCACCCTCCCATTAAATATTTGTTAAATTAACTATCTATATTAAATTACCTATAATTTACCAAACAATGCTCTAATTTGTGTGAAAAAAGTTGTTCCAAAGGGGTAGGATCATGGTTCAAGGAAAAAAGGGATCAGTGGCGTAAATCTCGAATTTTTCGAGGCCTTACCACTTATCCCTTTGTTATTCTGTAAAGACTTAATCCTTAATCCTTTTCCCTTATTCCTCTCCAAACAGAACCACTTTTTTCGCATGGGGAAAAGGTATAAATGAGAAATACATCTAATCCTTATTCTCCTGCCCCACTACTCCACAGTAACGCTTTTTGCCAGGTTTCTGGGCTTGTCAACGTCGCAGCCGCGTTTTACTGCGGCGTAGTATGCCAGAAGCTGAAGGGGCACCACGCTCAAAATAGGAGATATAAAGGATAGGGTTTTGGGTATGTATATGGTCCTGTCCACTATCCCGCTCAAATTATCATCCCCTTCAAAAGTAACGGCAATCGTAAAACCTTCCCTTGCAATAACTTCTTCAACGTTGCTTACGGTTTTTTCGTATACGTGGTCCTGGGTTGCCAGCGCTATTACTGGTGTTCCCTTTTCAATGAGGGCAAGGGTTCCGTGCTTAAGTTCCCCTGCGGCATAGGCTTCAGCGTGAATATAGGAAATTTCTTTGAGCTTCAAAGCTCCTTCCATGGACACGGCGTAATCCATTCCCCGCCCTATGAAGAAGCAGCTGCTGTGATTGATAATGGTCTCCGCAAGCTCCTTTATATCTTCCGCCTGCTCCAAGATTTTCTCCACTTTGGCGGGCACTTCCAAAAGGGCATCCACGAGGGCGGATATTTCTTCCTTAGGCACCGTCCCCAATAGCTGGGCAAAGTACCCAGCTATCAGATACATGGCAGCCAGCTGGGTGACATAGGCTTTCGTTGAAGCCACTGCAATTTCAGGACCTGCCCATGTAAACAGCACGTCATCTGCTTCCCGGGCAACGGAGCTTCCCACAACATTGGTCACAGCTAGCACCCGAGCTCCCTTTTCCTTAGCAAGGCGCAGAGCTGCTAAGGTATCTGCCGTTTCCCCAGACTGGCTTATCACAATTACCAGAGAATTTTCGGTGATCATGGGGTCCCTATAGCGGAATTCCGAAGCCAGATCAACCTCCACGGGTAATCTTGCCATCTTTTCAATGGCATATTTCCCCACAAGCCCCGCATGGTAAGCCGTTCCGCAGGCAGTAATATAAATTCTATCGATCTTTTTAAGCATATCTGCATCAATGTTTATTTCTTTCAGATCCACGAGCTTATTCTGCCGGTCCACCCTGCTCCTTATGGTATCAGCCAGGGCTCTGGGCTGTTCAAATATTTCCTTTAGCATAAAGTGGTCGTAGCCGCCCTTTTCCGCTGCTTCGCTGTCCCACTGGATGGTCATTACTTCCCTTTCAACGGGTCCAGAGGAATTGAAAATCCTGGGGCCATTTTCGTCTAAGATAACTACCTCCCCATCATTTACAATCTGCACCTTTCTTGTGCGGCTTAGCACCGCTGGAATGTCTGAGGCAAAAAAGTATTCGCCCTCTCCAAGCCCAATAATAAGGGGGCTGTTTTTCCTCACTGCAACAAGGCGGTTGTGTTCGTGTTCCGTTAGGCAGACAATGGCATAGGAACCTTCAATCATTTTTGCTGCCTCTGCTACCGCTTTAAAAAGATCTCCATTGTAAAGCTCCTCCACCAAATGGGCAAAAACTTCCGTATCGGTATCGGAAACAAATTTGTGTCCCTTTTTGATAAGCATTTCCTTAAGCTGTAAATAATTTTCGATAATACCGTTGTGGACAACGGCAAATTTTCCTGTGCAGTCTAGATGGGGATGGGAATTCCTATCGCAGGGCCTGCCGTGGGTAGCCCAGCGAGTATGGCCTATTCCTATGCTGCTGTGGATAGTTTCTTTCCCAAGCTCCTCTTCCAAAACGGCAATTCTGCCTTCCCTTTTGACAACTCTTAAATGCTCATTATTTAAAACCGCAATTCCTGCGGAATCGTATCCTCTGTATTCCAATCTCTTAAGCCCTTCCAAAAGAATAGGTACAGCATTTCCTTTTCCTATGTAGCCAACTATACCGCACATTTTTTTCCACCTCTCCCATTACCCTTATTGGGCACAACAGTAAAGCCGCCCAGCACCCTTTGTCCCCGGAATTGCTTCCGGGCTTTGTACGGTACCTTTTACGGCCGCGGCAGAGCCGGGAGGCATCCGCCGATGCTTCGATAAACCCCCTCCTCGTCAACCCGAACGATGTCGGGCCCCGGCGCTTATTCTTTAATAAAAGCCGTTTTGATCCTTCTTATCCTCTAAAAATTTCTCCACCCCCCTTTATCCTTTTTATATCTATCATACTATTTATCACCATTCCATAACTCCTGTTTCCTAAAAACTTTTCAATGATTCTGCTATGCGATCTGCCATTTTCATACAGATCCTTTCATCGGGACATTCCACCATAATTCTTATTACTGGCTCCGTTCCCGAAGGACGCACGAGTACCCTTCCGGATTCACCCAGCTCCCTTTCTACTGCTTCAACAGTTTTCCTAAGATCATCAGAAGTCAGAGCTTCTTCTTTGTTTCTCACCTTAACATTTACTAATTTTTGAGGCATTTTTTTCATTCTTCCTGCCAATTCCGATAGGGGCACACCTTTTTCCGCAGCTACGTTCAAAAGTCTGCAGGCTGTTACTATGCCGTCGCCAGTGGTACTGTAATCTGCAAAGATGATATGCCCAGACTGCTCTCCCCCAAGGGAAGCATCAAGCTCAAGCATTTTACGCAGAACATACTTATCCCCCACTGGAGTCCTGTAAACGGAAACTCCTGCTTCTTTGAAAGCCAGCTCCAAGCCTAAATTGCTCATAACGGTTACTACCACAGCATCGTTTCTTAAAGTTCCCTTCTCTTTCATGTCCAAACCGCAGATCACCATTATGGCATCGCCGTCTATTGTACCTCCCTTTTCATCCACAGCAATAACTCTATCAGCATCTCCGTCATGGGCAATGCCCACATGAGCTCTATATTCCAGTACTGCTTTTTTCAACTGTTCCAAATTGGTGGCTCCACATCCAACATTTATTTTAGATCCATCAGGCTGACAGTTGATGGGGATTACCTCAGCTCCAAGCTCCTTAAGAACCTTTGGGGCTGCTTCCCATGCTGCTCCAAAGGCGCAGTCAACCACTACCCTAAGCCCCTTAAAATTTTCTTTTACTGTTCCCACCACATGCTGAACATAGTATTTCAACCCATCTTCCTGGTAAACTCTGCCGACCCCCAGACCCGTGGGCCTTGGGAGATCGTCAGCTTCAGCTAAAACCACTTTCTCCACTGCTTCTTCAGCACTGTCATCAAGCTTATATCCCAATTTGTCAAAAAACTTGATGCCGTTGTCTTCCACGGGGTTGTGGGATGCTGAAATCATTACTCCTGCATCAGCTTCGAGATAACGGGTCAAAAAAGCAACCCCAGCAGTGGGAATAATTCCCACTCTTATTACATCTACTCCCACAGAGCAGATACCAGCAATAAGGGCAGCTTCCAGCATATCCCCGGAAACTCTAGGATCTTTTCCCACCACAATTTTTGCACCCCTGTTTTCACCGCAGAGGACATATGCACCAGCTCGTCCAATTTTATAAGCCAGCTCAGGAGTAAGTTCCCTGTTGGCTTCACCCCTAACACCGTCTGTACCAAACAGCCTGCCCATAAAAGCCTCCTCCCTTTCCCACAAAAAAGAAGCCAATCCACAATATGCATTTTACACCTAATCTGTTTTTTCCGCTACCTATTTCTTCTTATATCAACAAAAACATCCACAGCCACTGTGTCCACATCCACCGACGCGGGGAGCATAATTCCTGCACTGATAATAAAACCACTGTCCTTTCCATTTATGTTGATGGGATATGTCCTCACACGGTCTATGCTTTTAATGAGAGTTTCGGCTCCAAAAAGTCTAACTTCCTGAGGCTGTGCCACGATTCTTTCCACTGAAAAGCCTGCAGCAGGGGAACCGGTTAAAACGACTTCCACAGGAACAATTTTCTCAGAACCCTGCCTAACCACAGGAACAAAAACTTTAGCCATCGAAGGCGACACCGTTATCTGAAACTTATCATCCAGGCTTTCTCCTCTAACCACCACCGGCAGAATACGCACAAAATACTCCTTTGCTCCTCCGATATCCACCACCACATGGGCACTTTCAACATTCTCCAAAATCGTCTTGGGTCCGCTTACAATAACTTCCGCCGGCTCCACCGTAGGACTGAGGTATTTATAGCCTGCAGCAGGGCTTCCTTCTATTTTAACTTCAACAGGTAGCTGAATCTTTGCCCTTTCATCAACGCTGAGACTTACTTTTGAAGGGATAATACTTACCACATGCACACCGGGAGGAGCAGAAACTTTAACATGAGCTTCATGCTCCCCCAGCTCTGCCCCGCTCATGTCAACATACGCCTGAAAATCTCTGGAAGTTATTTCTTCTATAATATTTCTTCTTCCTTCAACCCTTATTTGTATATTCACAGGCACCTCAACAGCCACCAGCTGGGAAGGCAGATTCCTCACCTCAAGGGGAATATTGAAAACTTCCTCAACAATGGGATTCTGCTGATCCCAAGCATTAAACCAAAGTATCACTGCCAATAAAAGAGCCACAAGCTTGTATGGAAGATTTCTCGTTTCAATTTTTGCCATAGCAGTTAAACCTCCCCCTCACAACCGTGGGCTGCTGTGAACCCAAACCCCAAATAGTATGAAAACAGCATCAGACCTAATCTTTCATTGGGACATTTCCGTCTCCAAGAGCAGTTCCTCAAGTATTTTTTTAAGTTTTTTCTTATCTAAATATCTGGTTATTTTACCGTCGAAAGCAGCGGAAATTACCCCTGTCTCTTCAGAAACCACAACGGCAATGGCATCAGATTCCTCAGTGATTCCCAAAGCAGCCCTGTGTCGGGTCCCCAGCTCCTTGCTCAAAAATGGCCTGTCCGTAAGGGGAAGATAGCATCCCGCTGCTGCCACCCTGTTGCCGCGGATTATAACTGCGCCGTCGTGAAGGGGAGAGTTTGGAAAAAAAATATTCAAAATCAGTTCCGAGGAAACAACACCGTCTATGAGAACTCCCGTTTCTATATAATCTTTCAATCCCGTTTCCCTTTCGATAACAATAAGGGCTCCTATTCTACGCTGAGCCAGGGTTTCGGCTACCTTGGGCAGTTCGTTTACCAGCTTTTCAACCTCCTCTGTTTCAAAAAGGAAGGAAAAGGGACGCCCGAGAAACTTACCCCTTCCCAGCTGTTCTAAAATCCTCCTCAACTCCGGCTGAAAAATAACAGGAATGGCAACCAGAACCGCAAGGCTTGCCTTATCAAGCATCCAATTTATGGTAGCAAGTCCCAGCTTATGGCTCAATATGGAAATAGCACCTAAAAGGGCAAGTCCCTTGAGAAGCTGAACTGCCTTAGTGCCTTTAACAAGGAGGAGAAGCCTGTAAAGGATAAAGGCTACTATTCCCACATCTATAACTGTAAAAATGAAATCTTTTATGGTCCAGGTCTGCAGAATATACATAAAATTCATGGGCTTCACCAGCCGTTTTATAGTCCGCTTCCAGTTTGCAAATGTATAAAATGTTTTTATACTTCAACAGAAAGGAGGCTGAATCCTTTTGGATAATCCTTGCTTCATACTGTTTTTGGAAACCCGCGCCTTTTTTCCTTTTCTAATATATAATTCTAAAAAGAAGGGTTTTACCCGAGAACATAAAAAAAATTAAAGACAGATTCTGCGGAATTGACACCACCCAGTTCAGTGATAAAATTATTGTGTTAATGTAGTTATGTGTTGATATATTTAAATGCTCTGTTATTTTTTTAATGTTTTTAAGGGGGATTTTATCAATGATAAAAATAACCATTAACAGGGAACGTTGTAAAGGATGCTCCCTATGTATTCCTTTCTGCCCCAAGGGCTTATTGAAACCCTCTGAAAGCTTAAACAGCAGCGGTTATCATCCCGTCGAAGTGGTTCGCCCTGATGAATGCACAGGATGCGCAGCCTGCGCCAAAATGTGCCCAGACCTCGCCATAAAAATCATAAAGGAGGAATAGCTCATGCCAAAGGAACTCATGGAGGGAAACCAAGCTCTAGCGGAAGCAGCTGTTCGTGCTGGCTGCCGCCATTTTTTCGGATATCCCATTACACCCCAAAGTGAAATACCCGAATATTTATCATTGAGGCTTCCCGAAGTGGATGGTGTTTTCCTGCAGGCGGAAAGCGAGGTTTCTGCCATCAATATGGTTTACGGCGCTGCAGGAGCAGGTGCAAGGGTTCTCACTGCTTCATCAAGCCCGGGAATAAGCCTAATGTCCGAAGGAATATCATATATTGCAGCAGCGGAACTGCCCTGCGTAATCATCAACGTCATGCGTGGAGGACCCGGTCTGGGAAACATTGCTCCATCTCAGGCAGATTACAATCAAGCAGTCAGGGGAATTGGTCATGGCGACTTCCATTTAATAGTCCTTGCTCCCAATTCCGTACAGGAAATGGCCGATTTAACCCTTCTGGCCTTTGAGCTGGCAGATAAATATAGAAACCCCGTGATGATTCTTGCAGACGGACTTTTGGGACAGATGATGGAACCCGTGGAATTCAAAGAAGAACCTCCTAGGGAATTTCCTAAGCCATGGGCAACAACAGGAGCAAAAAACAGACCGAGAAATATAATAAATACCCTTCTTATTGATCCCGAAGAACTGGAGCAGCACAACCTTAAACTGCAGAGAAAATATGAAAAGATAAAACAGGAAGAATGCCGCTGTGAGAATTATTTAACGGAAGATGCGGAAATTATCGTTGCTGCGTTCGGATCATGCTCCAGAATTGCCAAAGCTGCAGTGGAAAAAGCCAGGGAAATGGGTATTAAAGCAGGGCTTTCCCGCCCCATAACCCTATGGCCTTTCCCGGAAGAATCCCTACGAAAAGCTGCCCGCAATGCAAAAGCCTGCTTAGTGGCAGAAATGAACGCAGGGCAGATGATTTTTGATGTGCGCCTTGCTTTAAAAGACAGTATCCCCGTGTATCACTACGGCAGGCTGGGTGGTGTGGTACCCACACCGGGAGAAATATTTGAACAAATTAAAAAAATCGAGGTGCAGAATAATGGGTAAAGTAATAGCTTCAAGACCAAAAGCCTTAACAGATGTGCCCTTTCACTACTGCCCCGGCTGCGCCCACGGTATAGTTCACCGCCTTGTGGCCGAGGTAATAGAAGAGCTGGAAATTATGGAAAGAACAGTGGGAGTTGCCCCCGTGGGCTGCTCCGTATTTGCCTATAATTATTTTAATGTGGACATGCAGCAGGCTCCTCACGGCAGAGCCCCTGCAGTGGCCACAGGAATTAAAAGGGTACATCCCAACTCCATAGTCTTCACCTATCAGGGAGATGGGGACCTGGCTGCCATCGGTACAGCAGAAATTGTTCATGCCGCAGCCCGTGGAGAAAACATAACCGTCATTTTCATAAACAATGCCACTTACGGAATGACAGGAGGGCAGGCAGCACCTACCACTCTTTTGGGGCAGAAAACTACCACCACTCCCCTGGGAAGGGACAAAAAAACCAGCGGATATCCAATACGCGTTGCAGAAATGCTGAGCACCCTTGAGGGATCAGCTTATATAAGCAGGACAGCAGTTTTTGATCCTCTCCATGTAAACAAAGCCAAAAAAGCCATTACCAAAGCCTTTGAGACTCAGCTTTTGGGATTGGGATTTTCTTTGGTTGAAGTGCTGGCCAACTGCCCCACCAACTGGCACATGACACCCATAGATTCCATAAAATGGCTCAAAGAAAACATGCTACCCTATTATCCTTTAGGAGAATTCAAAGTACCCAAGGAGGTTGACCGCCGTGCATAATGAAATCATCATTGCAGGTTTTGGAGGACAGGGAATAATGCTTGCAGGACAGCTCTTAACCCATGCAGGAATGGTTGAAGGGCGGCACGTTTCCTGGATACCCTCTTACGGTCCAGAAATGCGGGGAGGAACAGCAAACTGCTCCGTAGTAATTTCAGATAGGGAAATAAGTTCTCCCATAGTTACCGATCCCACAATACTCATAGCTTTTAACCAGCCGTCGCTGGAAAAATTTGAAAAATGCGTCAAGCCGCACGGTTTCATTTTCTACAATTCATCCATCATTAAAAGGGAACCCCAAAACCCAAATGCCTCATCTTTCGGCATACCCGTAAACGAAATAGCAGACGAGCTGGGCAGCCCCAAAGTAGCAAATATGGTGATGCTGGGAGCCTTTCTTAAAATAACAAACATTGTCTCTCCCGAAACCCTGCTGGCATCACTGGACAAGATTCTAGGCAGGGCTAAAAAAAATATGTTATCATTAAATGAGAAAGCTCTTAAAGCCGGGATGGATTTTGCATTAAAAAACCTGAAGTAAAAAATCAACATTAAACTATGGAGGGATTTATGAAATAACTGGAGGAGATCCATGAAAGTTAAGGGTTTTGGAATCAACGGAGATGCATTAAAGGAAGATGGTTTTGAGAAGAACAAGTTTGATCTTAACCGTCTGGCCCGAAATTTAGAACACTTTGCAGAAATGGAATTTGAATTTGTGGAAATCCCCATGCATAGGCTGGAAGAAATGTCAGACGGAAGTTTTTCGCTTTCCCATATAGAGAAAACACGAAAAATTTTAAGCAGTTTTCCTTTTAAATATACAGTTCACGGGCCGGATCCTATGGGTCTAAAAAACAAAGAGGATGTTTCATATCAGAAGAAAACCCTAAAAAAAAGCTTAGAATTTGCCCATGCCTTAGAAGCGGAGATATTGGTTTTCCATGCAGGAAAGTACGCAGCATTTAGAATCCTTAATTCTGCCGTAAGCAGAAGACAGGAATTCAACCAAAGAACCATAGAAGAAATGCTGGCACTGGAAAGGGAAATACTGTACAGCGTAGCTGAAAAAGCACAAGAACTCGGGGTAATAATTGGACTGGAAAATGTTCAGCCTTATATTGATCGCAGCCCATACTGCTATTCGGAACTTCTCTCTCTTCTTAGAAAACAGGTAGAGGAAATAAATCATCCCAACGTCGGCATTACCCTGGATGTGGGGCATGCCTTTTTATCCGCAAGCTTTTACAGGATCAACTTTTTAGAAGAAATTTCAAAGGCTCTATCCCATGTGTGCCACATTCACCTGCACGACAATTTCGGCAGAGTATCAAAAACCGCTGAAAACGGTGGAACAAAACTTTTGGCCAAAGGATACGGAGACCTGCATCTGCCCATAGGATGCGGCAGTGTACCAGCAGAAAACGTGCTACATCTTATACGAGACTGCCCATGCGTAGTGCTGCACGAACTGCACTTCTGCACCAGGGAACAGGCAGAAAATGCCCTTAAGTTTACAGATAAAATCTTATCTAGAGTAGCATGATTTTCACAGATTAAAGCCCATTTTTTTTATTATGATTTTTTATTTTAGTTACAACATCTTTAGCTCCCCTTCACACTGAGGTGGTCATGCTGCCCCAAACACCTATTGTCTTTCCTGGAACCGTCAGGGATAACCTTCTTATTGGGCGGCACTTCTGTGAAAAGCCGCCCGTTGGAGACCATGTACTCTCTTCTCTGCTTGAAAAAGCCAGGCTCAAAAAACTTATCTGACAGTCCAGCGGAGCTTTCCGGAGGATAAAAACAGCGTTTAGCCCTCTTTAGAATCCTTCTTATGGATCCAGAGGTGCCGCTTCTGGATAAACCCACTTCAGCCCTGGACAATGACACTGCACAGCTGGTAATGAAGCTGGTAGCAGAATGGGTCAGTAAAAGGGGTAAAAGCATTGTACTGGTCAATCATTCTAAAAAAATTGCCCGCTCATACGGTGAAAAACTGATAACCCTTAACAGCGGAAGAATTACCCAGGTGGAGGAACACACAAAATGAAGAGCATTGCCGAATTAGGTTTTTATCAGCTGGCGGCAGCCTATGTATTTCTGTTTTTTCTTCTCATCATGGTAAACAGACAGGGCATAAGCAAAGAAAGGGAAATACTCATTTCAGCTCTTAGGATGACTGTGTAACTTGTTATTATGGGATATATTCTGTTTTACATACTGGAGTTTAATTATTTTCTGCTTTCCGCAAGTATGCTGGTTTTAATGGAGATCTTTGCTGTTAAAAACACATATCAGCGGATTAAGAAAAAAATTAATCCTGGGCTCAGAAGAGTTATAGTCTTTGCTCTTTCTGTCGGCACTGCAGTATCTCTCTTTTACTTTATGAATGCAGTGCTTAACATAAAGCCGTGGTATGAAGCCCGTTATCTGATACCCATCGGAGGTATGCTCATTGGAAATTCCATGACCGGCGTATCGCTGGGCACCAAACGCCTCATTGGCAGCATAAGAACAAAGAGGGATATTATCGAGGGCGCTTTGATGCTGGGTGCAGCTCCCAAAAAAGCTGCACAATTCGCCGTAAGAAATGCCTTTGCAGCAGCAATTATGCCCACCATCAATTCCATGGCGGGAATGGGGATTGTCTTCCTGCCGGGAATGATGACGGGACAGATTCTCTCAGGGGTTTCTCCCCTTACCGCACAAGATATCAGATAGCGGTAATGCTGGGAGTGCTTGGGAGTGTCTCCTTGTCTGTATATCTAACGGTACAGTTGGGCTACAAGACCTTTTTCAACGAGAGGGCACAGCTTGTAATAGAAGAATACGTCAGCGAAAAAATCTAAAGCGGTAGATGTTTATAAAAATCCAAATGAGCAGAGAAAAAAGAGCTCCCACCAAAATATACATGCTGTAGGAATGTACAAGCCCCAAAGCCCTTTCTATGTTCCCTTTACAGGACCTGCCCAGGAAAAGAAGAAGAAGGTACCAGGGATATGTACCCACCACAGTAAAAAGAAGATACCTCCAAAGCTTAACTTTTCCCATACCTGCAGCAAAGGACATAAACATCCCCATGCCCGAGGGGCGAGCCGCTGCAATGCTCCATTCCCCATACCTGCAAAACATTTGCTGGGCCTTTTTAAATTTATCCTGAAAGGGACCCCCGAGCAGCTTTTTCTGCAGCTTAAATCCCACGGCATAGGGAACACAGCTGGAAATGCTGTACGTTAAACTCATGGCTAAAGAAATGGCCGCCATTTCCCATGGGGATGGACTCATTAAGTATCCGCTGACCAATGTAATAACTGCACCGGGAAAGGGAATGGATAAACCCTGGATCACCATTGCCGCAAGCAAACCCATCATCCCCATATTGTTAAGGAGATCCAGGATGTGAGCTGCCAAAGCTGAACCCTCCCTTTTATCCCCAAAGGAGATTCCATAGGAATGAAAGTTTTAACTGCTTTCCATTTACCGAAATTTCTCCATTTTTTATGTATGGGTACCTATATTATAGCCAAAATTTCTTCAATAAAAATAAAAGCTGGAAGTTGGGAATTACTGAACAGAGGTTGCAGTTTCCGCAGCGCTCACCATAGCCGTTAATTGTTCCCTGAACCTGAACTGCTCCAGCTCTCA
>LDZR01001721.1_pt1 | contig 28906 bp, 28 predicted proteins | sample 615371 | NCBI WGS metagenome assembly LDZR01 (sample SAMN03408294, study PRJNA278302) | terrestrial metagenome | isolation source: oil reservoir sample K2 | place: USA: Alaska, North Slope, Kuparuk formation | collected 2013
GCCTACGGCTCAGCCTCGGGCTCGGGCGGGGTTCCCGGCCTATTCAGCATCCTTGCTTCAGAGGCCGGCCTCGGACTTCCTGTCCTCGGTCCCGCCCTCCCTCCTCGGCTTCGCCAAGGCTGCTCAACCGCTCGGACCAAGTCGCTCGCGAGGGAGAAATGCCAGCCCGTTGTTTTCATCCTTCTGCTGGTGCCGCACCAGCGTCATAAACGTCTTAAGGAGGGGATAATTTTGACCGTTAGAATCGACATCGTGGGCATGGGCGACAGCCTCACCTACGGTTACCCCTACGGTCCGGAGGCTTCCTGGCTGCAATTGGTGGCCGAGGAGACGGGCCTGGTGGTAGAAAACCGCGGGGTAAACGGCGAAACAACGGGCGAAATGCTGGCCCGGTTCCGGGAAGACGTCGTCCGCCTGCGGCCGCGGTCGGTAATCATTATGGGAGGTACCAATGATGCCTGGGCCGGGGTGGCGGCCGGGGAAGTCCGGGAGAACGTCCGGGCCATGGTGGCGCAGGCCAGGGAGGCGGGAATTGCACCTGTTGTTGCCCTGCCCCCTCCCCTCTGCCGGACGGGTTCCGACCTTCCCCTTTCCTTCTTGACTGAAATGGCCTCGACCCTGGAGCGTTACCGGGAAGGCTACCGGGAGTTGGCGGCCGGGGAAGGCGTAGCCCTCCTGGACCTGTACACCCCCTTGCTGGATCCCCAAACCGGCTGGGGGCGGCGGGAGTACTTTGTAGACGACGCCCATCCCAACCGGCTGGGTTACCGGGTCATGGCCGAGGCCATCCTAAAAAGCCTACCGGAGGGCCTTCAAGGCCTCTTCTAAAGTTTCCAGGGCTACCGGTCCGGGGTAATAATAGCGAAGGACACCCTGGGCATCCAGGAAGAAGCTGGTGGGAATAGACCGTACCAGGTACCTCCGGGCCACGTCGCCGTCCGTGTCCAGCAGCACCGGAAAGGTGTAGCCGCCGGCCGCCAGGAAATTCCGGACATCGTCCAGGGATTTCTCCTCGGCGGTTATGTTGATGACGGCCATGTGTACCTCCTGCCTGTATCGCGAATAAAATTCCTGGAGGTCGGGCATTTCCCGGACACAGTAGGGGCACCAGGTGGTCCAGAAGTTGATAAAGACGGGCTTGCCCCTGAGCTCGGAAAGGGTTACCGTCTCCCCGTCGAGGGTAGGCAGGGTGAAATCAGGAGCAGGGAGGGCTTTTGCCGCCTCGTCGCGGTTCCCAGGGTCCTGGCCCGGGGGCGGGACCTTCTCGGCCTGTCCGGAGCGCCAGTAGGAAAAACCGCCGGCTACCAGGGCTACGATTAGAAACACCCCGATAAAGAGGTTGCGGTTCATCCAGTATCCTCCTTATTAGTAAAGGGATGGTAAACCTAAGGCTGAAAGCCGGGCAAAGATGCCGGTCGCTACCAGGACACCTGCTATCACCATGACCCACCCGCTTCCGGCGGTGATCAGGGGCAGCCACCGGGCGTGGCGCCGGAGCCTGCCCATGACCCATTCCAGGCCAGCGGCCGCGGCTATAAACGGCAGGGCCATCCCCAGGGAGTAGGCTGCCAGGAGCACGGCGCCGGCACCCATGCTGGCGGTATTGGCGGCCAGGAGGAGGATGGACCCCAGGACCGGGCCCACACACGGCGTCCACCCGGCGGAAAAGGCCAGCCCCATGAGGAAGGAGCCGGCCATGCCCGCCCGGCCGGGCTTAATCCGGAGGCGCCTTTCCTGTTGAAGAAGACCTAGCCTTAGCACCCCCGCCATATGGAGTCCCCCTAGGATGATAATAAGGCCGCCCACCCGCTGTACCCACTCAAGATGCCGCAAGAGCAGGGAGCCCACGGCGCTGGCCGAAAGCCCCATAGTCACGAAGACGGCGCTAAAGCCGGCCACGAAGGCCAGGGCGTTTACCATAAGGGTCAATCTTACCTTACCCGGTACGCCTCGGGCCAGCTCGGCGGCAGAAGCTCCTGCCAGGTAGGTCAGATAGCTTGGTACCAGGGGAACAACGCACGGGGATAAAAAAGAAACTAAGCCGGCGGCCAGGGCCACCAGCAGGGAAGCCTCCGATGGGCCCATTCGCTTCCCCCTATTCCAGGCGTATTGCTTACTTAGTATTGTAAGGAAGGGGTGGAAGATTGTCAAGGCCGCATGCTTCTGGCGTATCCCCACTTTTGATCCCGGCCTGCTTGGCTTTCGCTCGCAAAGGCCTCCCTCGCGGGCAGGACTTTTGCTTGGCTCAAAGGCTTAAGGCAGGCTTCCCCGCAGGATTTAAGCATCCTGCCTCAGTTGCCGGCCGCAAGGATACATGCCCTCGGGCCAAGCTTCAAGCCTTTCGCCAAGCTTAAAGCCCGGGCTAGCCGCGAAAGCTTGTTCGCTCGCTTCCAAGCCCAAGCAGGCCTGCCCTGCAAAAAGTGGGGATAACTCAGTGCCTGCTATCCCGTCCCACTTCCTTCTTGGATTCCTGCTGCCGCAGCTGCCCCCGGGGCCGAGAGGCCGACGCCGGACTTGCGTGCCGAAACCCTTTGGGATCCCTGTCCCAAAGTCGGAGGACCCCCTTTCTCCTCGCCCCCTCAAGTAAGCTCCGGCTTTAAATTGAGCTTTAGGATCGAAAAAAATATAAAATATATTTTACGAAGACAGCAGGAATCGGGGAAGATATGGAGAATAATATTAACGACAAATAAAGGACATGACGTTTTACTCGGGAGTGGCTGCCGTGGTACAGGAAAGGCCCATCAAGGCCGCGGTTATCGGACCCGCCAATCTGGTGGAAAGGGTTGCTTCCTCCGCTCGGGAGATGGACGACCGTATAGCAGTAAAGTTTTACTCCTACGAAGAGGAAGAAGAGATTCTGGAGGTTTACCGCCGGGCCAGTGCCGAAAACGAGGTGGTCCTGTTTACCGGGCCTCTGGCCTACTTCCGCGTCCAGGGGGCCTTTCCCAACTGGGCAGTACCCTCCACCTATGTCCCCTACAGTCCGGATTGGCTGTACCCTCCTCTCCTACGTCTACTAAGCCGCGGATATGATATCCGCAGGGCGAGTGTAGACGGTTTTGGTGGGGATGCTATTAATGAGGTTTATGCCGAGATAGGCTTTGACAGCCGCGGTGTGTTGAGCTGGGCCGAAACCTCCGACGAGGAGGAGCTTTACCGCTTCCACCGCCGGGCCTACGAGAGCGGGCAGGCAAGCTGTATTGTGACCTGCATGCGGAATATCTACGGCAAGCTCCTCCGCCATAACATCCCCGTGGAATGGGCGGTTCCCACCAATTCGGCCCTGCAGGAGCTCTTGAAAAAGGGCATACTTCTGGGAGAAGCGGCCCGAGAAGCCGAGAGGCAGGTGGCGGTAGGCATCTTGGAATTCCACGATCCCCGCCAGGAAGAGGAGATGGAAATTCCTTACGAATACCGCCGCGAGAGGCTGCTCCTGGCGGTCCACCAAATCCTGCTCGGCCAATTCGAACGGTTAGGGGCCTTTGTGACTCCGACCAGGCCGGGCAGTTTCCTCTTCATAGCCACGAGGGGTTCCCTGAAGGAATTCACCCGGTCGTTTCGGTCTTTTGACCTCCTCGACCTCCTTAAAAAGAAGACGGGGGTGGCGGCCAGCGTCGGCATAGGCTTTGGCTCCACGCCGTGGGACGCCGGCCGCATGGCCTACAAGGCCTTGCAGATGGCCCGGCGGGCGGGAGGTAACTGCTGCTACCTCCTGTCCGAGGGCGGCGAGCTATGGGGCCCCCTGGGTAGCAGCCAGGCTTTGAAAATCGATATCCGGGTGACGGCCAATCAGGCCCTTTTCCACCTGGCCGAAAAGGTGGGTTGTTCGCCCCCGACTCTAAGCAGGGTAATTGCCGCCCTTTGCTGTTTGGATAAGAGCTTCTTTACTTCCGAGGATCTGGCCCGCCTTACCGGGGTCAGTACCCGTTCGGCGCAGAGAATGCTCAAAAGGCTCCTTGAAGCCGGGGTCGTTAGGAGGGCAGGGGTGGAAAAAATAATATCACCGGGGAGGAACAGGTCTTTATACACTTTCTCGCGGGAAGAAAAGGAGGTGAGGGAAGTTCTGGAGGGTTGAGGTGCCGAAGGTTTTTCGCCCGTCGTTTTCCCCAAGTTCCTGCTTCCGGGGGGCCTGAGGGCGGCGTCCTTTCGCCTGAAAAAACCCTCCTGGAAGCACGCCAAAACACTAAACTATAGGGAGGTATAGGTATGCATTCCCTTTTGCGCGGCAAGCATTTCATCACCACCCAGGAATGGACCGTTGAGGAGCTGGAGATGATCTTTTCCCTGGCCGAGCGGTTTAAGCAGGAATTCGCCACCGGGCAGCTCCACGATCACATTCTGCGGGCCAAGACCCTTTTCATGATCTTCTTCGACAGCTCCACCCGTACGCGTAACTCCTTCGAAGCCGGCATGACTCAGCTTGGCGGCCATGCCCATGACCTGAGCCCCGATAAGTTGCAGATCTCCCACGGCGAAAACGCCAAAGACACGGCCATGGTCCTTTCCCGCTTCGGCCACGGCATTGCCATCCGGCACTGCACCTACGGGGAGGGGAACAAGTACATTAGGGAAGTGGCCAAGTATTCCAGTGTGCCTGTAATTAACATGCAGTGCGATATTTACCATCCATGTCAGATCCTGGCCGACTATCTTACCATCAGGGAGCGGTTCGGCCGGAATACCCGGGGCCTGAAGCTGGTAGTTTCCTGGACCTCGGCTCCCAAATACGTGCGACCCCTGTCCGTACCCCAGAGTTTGATACTTATGATGCCCCGCTTCGGCCTGGATGTTACCTTGGCCCATCCGCCGGAGTTCGAGCTTATGCCCGAGATTGTGGCCCAGGCCAAGAAGAACGCCGAAGAGGCCGGCGTCAAATTTGAAATTGTGGACGACATGGAATATGCCTTTAAAGATGCGGACATCGTTATACCCAAGAGCTGGGGTCCCCTGGTCCACACCCAGGATAAAGAAGAGGGGGTCAAGCTCATCAAGAAATATCCCAAGTGGATCTGCGACTCCCGCATGATGAGTCTGGCCAAGAAGCACGCCATTTACATGCATCCCCTACCGGCGGACCGCGGCTTCGAGGTTACCGACGAGGTTATCGACGGGCCGCAATCGGTGGTTTACGATGAAGCGGAAAACAGGCTCCACGTACAGAAAGCCCTCATGGCCTTGGTGATGGGCGGCCGGCCCTAAAGGGCCGTCCCCCATCTATACCATATTGAGGGAGGTAGCTGCCGATGCAAGTGGACGAAACCATTATTAAAAAGATCAAACAGGAAGTAGAGCGCTACCGGGAGGACATCATCCAGTTTCTAAAGGACATCGTGGCCATCCCGTCCCCCAACGGGGCCATCGGCGATGTGGTCAAGCGCATTGCCGAGGAAATGAAGAAGCTGGGCTACGACGAAGTCTTCTTCGACCATATGGGCAATGTGGTGGGGAGAATCGGCAACGGGGAGAAGAAGCTCCTCTACGACTCCCACGTGGACACGGTAGACGTGGCGGATCCCACCCAGTGGGAATGGGATCCCTTCAAAGGCAAGGTGGAGAACGGCATTTTCTACGGCCTGGGGGCCTGCGACGAAAAGGGGTCGACCCCCGGTATGGTCTACGGGCTGAAGGTCGCCCGGGATCTCGGCCTTTTGGACGGCTATACGGTTTACTACTTCGGCAACCTGGAAGAGGTCTGCGACGGTATTGCCCCCCACTCTTTGGTGGAAACCGATAAGATCCGTCCTGACTTTGTAGTTATCGGGGAGCCCACCAATATGAACATTTACCGCGGCCACCGGGGCCGGGTGGAGATGAAGGTGGTCACCAAGGGACGCACCTGCCATGCCAGCGCCCCGGAGCGGGGGGAAAATGCAGTTTACAAAATGGCTCCCATTATCGAGGGCATAAGCAAAATGGGGGCGGAGTTCATAGACGACCCCTTCCTAGGTAAGGGGAGCATCGCCGTAACCGATATACACTGCAAAACGCCTTCCATCAACGCCCTGCCGGACGAGTGCACCATATACATCGACCGCCGGCTGACCTTCGGGGAGACCCTCGAAATGGCGGTGGAACAGGTGCGCCGTGTGGCGGAACCCCACGGGGGCCGGGTAGAAGTGCTGTTCTACGACGAGCCCAGCTACAACGGATTTGTGTTCAAAGTGGATAAGTACTTCCCGGCGTGGGCCGTTCCGGAAGACCACCCGTTGGTGCAGGCAGGGGTGGAGACCTGTGAGAAGGTCTTCGGTACCAGGCCCCAGGTCGGCAAATGGGTATTTTCTACCAACGGTATATACTGGATGGGCAAGGCCAACATACCGGCCATAGGATTTGGCCCCGGCAATGAAGTCTATGCCCATACCGTGAAGGATCAGGTGCCCCTGGAGGATGTGGTGAGGGCTACGGAGTTTTATGCCCTGTTCCCCGCCGTTCTCTGCGGACGCCTGTAAGAGGTATTGAAGAGAAGAAAGCATCCGGAAAGAAAAACTCGGGTCGGCCGTAAGTTGTTGGCAGGGCCCGCTTAAGCTGAGGCGTACCCAGACCGGCCTACGTGACGGGCCTACTTGGAAGACGGATGGGTGAGGCGCGGAAGCCGGGCGGGCCCTAACGGCTTTTCGGAAGGGTACCGGCAAAAAATCCTGCCGGTCGGCTTCCCCGGGTTAGCAGGATTTAAAAAAAACATGGCGAATCATCTAAGGTGAAACCTTCGTATAACCCCGGCAATGGGGCCGGGGGTTTCTACCAGGTGACCGGAATCACCCGACTACGAAGGCAGGTAGATCGTGGCTACGACCGGTCACTATTTTTATAACCGAACCTCTCTGGGCGAAGAGGGTGAGATTATGGCCGAAACTCTAATAGGTAAGTCTGTGGGACGCATAGAGGGCGTGGCCAAGGCTACAGGTCGGGCCCTTTATGCCGCAGATATCAGCTTTCCCGGCATGCTTTACGGGAAGGCCAAGCGCATTCCGGTGGCTTCTGCCCGCTTAAAGAAGGTGGACGTCGGTCCGGCCCTCAAAATCCCGGGAGTAATAGCAGCATTGACCGCCCGGGATGTTCCGGGGCACAACGGCCATGGGGTCCTCATACCCCATATGCCGGTGTTGGCGGGGGAGCGTGTGCGGTCCGTTAACGATGTGGTGGCGGTGGTGGCGGCAGAAGACGAGGCCACTGCGGAAGAGGCCTGTCGGGCCATCGAGGTGGAGTATGAGCCCCTGCCGGCGGTTTTCGATCCCCTGGAGGCTATGAAACCCGGGGCTCCCACTATCCACGGGGACTCCAACATCCTCTACCACCTCAAGATTCGTAAGGGCGATGTGGAGGCGGGCCGCCGGGCCTCGGCAGTTATCGTCAGTAACATTTATCGTACTCCCATGCTGGACCACGCTTTCCTCCAGCCGGAAGCTGCCGTGGCCCGGCTGGATGAGCGGGGCCACATTGAAATCCATGTGGCCACCCAGTATCCCCACTGGGACCGGACGGAAGTGGCCAGGTCCCTGGGGGTGTCCCAGGACCGGGTGCGAATCGTTACCAGCACTGTAGGCGGGGCCTTCGGCGGCCGGGAAGATATGACCCTGCAGATCTTAGCCGCGCTGCTGGCTTACCATACCCGGAGACCGGTCAAAATGATAAACACCCGGGAGGAATCCTTTTACTCCCACAGCAAGCGCCATCCTATGATTATGAAATATACCACGGGCGCCGACCGGGAAGGCCGCCTCACCTTTGTGGAAGCCGAGATCGTGGGCGATAGCGGGGCCTACGCCTCCTGGTCGCCCAACGTTTTGCGCAAGGCGGCCGTCCACGCCACGGGACCCTATTATGTGCCTAACGTTAAGGTAGATGCCTATGCAGTGTATACCAACAATCCCTTCACCGGGGCCATGCGGGGGTTTGGAGCCACCCAGCCGCCCGTAGCTTACGAGGGCCAGATGGATCTTCTCGCCGCCGAGTTGGGCCTTCACCCCTTCACCATCCGGTGGCGGAATATCCTCCGCCGCGGCGGTGTGACGGCCACGGGCCAGGTCCTGGAGAGGAGCGTAGGGCTGGAGGCCTGCCTGCTGGCGGCCGCCAGGGCGGCCGGCTGGGATGTGGAGCAACTTAAATAGGGAAAAGGGCAAGTCCGAGAGGAGGGAGAGAGGGTGGCCAAGAAACGAGGTACGGGTATGGCCTGCATTTTTTACGGTATAGGTTATGGCAACGGATTTCCCGACGTATCCACGGCCCTCGTGGAGATCCACGAGGACGGCTCGGTGACCGTCCGGACGGGAGCCGCCGACTGCGGCCAGGGTTCCAGCACTATTATGGCCCAAATTGCCGCAGAGGAGATCGGTGTAGCCCTGGACCGGGTCACGGTGGTGGCGGCGGATACCGACGCCACGCCGGATGCCGGTACAACGGCGGCCACCAGGCAGACCTACGTCTCCGGCAATGCCGTACGCCTGGCCAGCCGCCAGGCGGCAGATAAACTCCTCCAGTTCGCGGCCCGGGAGCTCGGCGTGAATACCATTATGGGTTTGAAGGCGGCCGACGGGTATATCAGCGTACTCGGTTACCCGGAGAAGAGGATTTCCATTGAACGGGCGGCGGCTCAGGCCTGGCTGGCCGGGGTGCGCCTGGTAGGAGAAGGGACCTTTACGGCCCATACCACCCGGCTCGATGAAAACGGCCAGGGAGCTCCCTACTGGCCTTATGCCTTCGGCGTTCAAGTTGCCGAAGTGGAAGTGGATACCGACACCGGTGAAGTGAAGGTACTGAAAATTATAGCCGCCCACGACGTAGGCCGGGCCATCAACCGGGGAGCGGTTGAGGGGCAGATAGCCGGTGGTGTAGCCATGGGTTTAGGCCTGGCCCTTATGGAAGAAGTGGTTTTAGATGAAGGCCGGATTTATAATCCCAATCTCCATGGTTATCTCATCCCTACGACCATGGATATGCCGGAAGTAGAGCCTATTATCATAGAAGACCCCGAGCCTACCGGACCCTATGGGGCCAAGGGGGTAGGAGAACCTGCTACCCTGCCGACGGCCCCGGCCATACTAAACGCGATATATAACGCCGTCGGCGTGCGCCTAACAGAGCTGCCGGCTACGCCTGAAAGGGTGCTTAAGGCTTTGAAGGCTAAGGAGGGGCAACATGAGCATTCTCATTAAGAACGGTATCCTGGTCACTATGGACGGGCAACGGCGCGTCTTGCAGGGAAACCTCTACATCGAAAAAGATCGTATTGTTGCCATAGGCTCTACCCCGGAAAGGGCCGACTCAGTCATCGACGCCTCCGGCCAGGCCGTAATACCAGGCCTGGTCCAAACCCATATTCACCTATGCCAGACCCTGTTTCGCGGCCAGGCCGATGACCTGGCCCTGCTGGACTGGCTGAAAAAGAGAATATGGCCCTTGGAGGGCGCCCATGACGAGGAATCCATATATTACTCGGCCCTCCTCGGGTGCGGAGAAATGCTACGGAGCGGGACCACGACCATCCTGGATATGGAAACGGTCCACCATACGGAGGCCGCCCTAAAGGGAGTAGAGGAGAGCGGCATCCGCGCGGTATGCGGCAAGGTAATGATGGATGCGGGGGACGATGTTCCTCCCTCCCTGCAGGAGGATACCGAAGCTTCCCTGGCCGAAAGCGAAGAACTGTGCCGCAGATGGCACGGGGCGGCCGGCGGGCGCATCCGCTATGCCTTTGCCCCCCGCTTCGTCCTTTCCTGTAGCGAAAGGCTGATGCGGGAGGTAGCCGATATGGCCCGGCGGTACGGAGTTATGATCCATACCCATGCTTCGGAAAACCGGGATGAAGTCCGTCTGGTGGAAGAGCTGACGGGCAAGCGCAACGTTACCTACCTGCACGATATCGGCCTGACCGGTCCCGATGTAATGCTGGTCCACTGTATCTGGCTGGATGAGACCGAAAAGGATATTCTGGCCTCTACCGGTACCCAGGTGGCCCACTGCCCCTCCTGCAATCTGAAATTGGGTTCGGGCATTGCTCCCGTGCAGGAGCTCCTGGACCGGGGTGTCAACGTAACCCTGGGGGCCGACGGTGCACCGGGCAACAATAATCTGGATGCCTTCAAGGAGATGCACCTGGCGGCCCTTATTCAGAAGCCGCTACACGGGCCCACGGCCATGCCCGCCCGGAAAGTGGTGGAGATGGCCACCCTGGGAGGAGCCCGGGCCCTGGGACTGGCCCATGAGATCGGGAGCCTGGAAGTAGGCAAAAAGGCGGACGTAGTGGTGGTGGACCTCCGCGGCCTCCACCAGACGCCGGGCGATGGCGTGGATATCTACAGCCGCCTTGTCTACGAGACCCGGGGGAGCGATGTAACCTGGACCATAGTCGACGGCCGGGTGGTGGTAGCCGAAGGGCGGCTCCTTACCGTAGATACCGAAGAGGTTCGCCGCCGGTGCAATGAAGCCCTCCGCCGGGTCCGGGTCCGGGCCGGCCTCGAGTAGAGGGGTGGATTTATGGGGGACTACCTGATAAGGGCCACCGGTGAAGGAGGGGTACTGGCCCTGGTGGCCAGAACTACCGACCTGGTGGAGAGGGCCAGGCAGTTACACCGTACTTCTCCTACGGCCACCGCTGCCCTGGGGCGCCTCCTTACGGGGGGCGCCCTCATGGCGGCCACCCTCAAGGAGGGCCAAAGCCTAACCCTGCGCATTAATGGGGACGGTCCCTTGGGCAGCCTGGTGGTCGTGGCCAGGCCGGGAAAGATCAAAGGGTACGTCGGGGAGCCGCAGGTGGAGTTGCCCTTAAGGGAGGACGGCAAGCTGGATGTGGGACGGGCCGTAGGGCGCGGCACCCTGTACGTGGTCAAGGATTTGGGGTTAAAAGAACCCTATGTGGGCAGTGTCGAACTGGTTTCGGGGGAGATCGGGGAGGACCTGGCCCACTATTTTGTTTCTTCAGAACAGAAACCTTCGGCCGTGGGGGTCGGCGTGCGGGTGGAGCCGGAGGGAAAGGTAGGTGCGGCCGGCGGCTTTCTGGTGCAGCTCCTGCCGGGGGCCGGGGAAGCCGTGGCGGAACTCCTTGAAAACAACCTCCGGGAAGCCGGACCCGTTAGCAGCCTCCTGGCCGGCGGCCTTTCTCCGGAGGATATTGCCCACCTCCTCCTTAAAGGCTTGTCCTTTAAAGTCTACGAACGGCAGCCCCTGCGCTGGGCATGTGACTGCTCCCGAGAGCGTCTCCGGGAGGTCCTCCTGGCTTTAGGCCCCCAAGAACTGGAGCGGATTTTGGTCGAGCGGGGTGAGGCCGAAGCAACGTGTGCCTTCTGCAGCCGGGTTTACCGTTTCGACCGGGATGAAGTGGAGGAACTGCTGGAGTTGAGCCGTAGAGATAGCGGGAAGGAGGACGGAGATAGGCCCGGGGGATAAAAAATTTTTCCGGCCGGCAGGATTATAGTAATTCACATTGAATATATATAGACAAAAATGAAACTGAGTTTAACAGGAGTGAGTAAGGTGGCCAAGACGGTTGTATTGGCCTTCGGGGGTAACGCTATAATACGCCCCGGTCAGAAGGGCACTTATGAAGAACAGAGGGCCAACATTCAGGAAACCTGCCGGCAGCTGGTGGACTTGGTGCGGGAGGGCTATCGCCTGGTCCTCACCCACGGCAACGGGCCCCAGGTAGGAAACATACTTATCAAGAACGAGCTGGCTAAGGACGTAGTGCCGCCCATGCCGCTGGATGTTTTGGTTTCTGACACCCAGGCCTCCATCGGTTATATCATCCAGCAGTGTTTAAGCTACGAGCTGGCCCGGACCGGCTTGAAGGTACCGGTGGTCTCCGTAGTCACCCAGGTGGTCGTAGACGAGGCGGATCCCGCCTTCCATAACCCCACTAAGCCCATAGGGCCCTTTTATTCCGAGGAGGAAGCCCGCAAACTGATGGCCGAAAAGGGCTATCGAATGGTGGAGGACAGCAACCGCGGGTGGAGGCGGGTGGTACCTTCACCTAAGCCCTTGGAGATTGTGGAGAAGGAGGCGGTCAAGGCCCTCCTACAGGCCGGTATCATCGTGGTCGCCGCCGGCGGCGGGGGAATCCCGGTGGTAAGGCAGCCGGACGGCAGCCTGAAGGGTGTAGAGGCGGTCATCGATAAGGACCGGGCGGCACGCCTTCTGGCCAGCGAGGTGGGGGCGGAATTTTTCTTCTTGCTGACCGAAGTGGAGCAGGTGTACCTCGACTTCGGCAAGCCCACCCAACGGGCGGTTTCCCGCCTTACGGTGGAAGAGGCCAAGAAATACCTGGCCGAAGGCCAGTTCCCGCCGGGCAGCATGGGTCCCAAAATAGAAGCCGCCATCAGCTTCGTGGAAGCCGGGGGTGGAAAGGCCATCATCGGCTCCCTTAGCAAGGCTGCGGACGCCTTGGCCGGTAGGTCCGGGACGGCGGTGGTGGCCGGCAATTAGAGTAGGGATGGTATTATGGACGTTTTTCAGGTTATCGGACCGGTTATGATAGGGCCTTCCAGCTCCCACACCGCCGGAGCTGTGCGGTTGGGAAGGCTGGGCCGGGCCATACTGGTCGGGGAGCCCCGGGAAGCCGAGTTCTTGCTCCACGGTTCCTTTGCCCGGACCTACCGCGGCCACGGCACCGACCGGGCGCTGGTGGCCGGGCTTTTGGGCTTTGACGTGGACGACGAACGGGTACGCCGGGCCCTGGACCTGGCCCGGGAAAGGGGTTTGAAGGTAAGCTTTGAAGAAAGGGATCTGGGCGAGGTCCATCCCAATTCGGTTTTAATGGTAATAAAGGGGGAGGACCGAGGGGTGAAAGTGCTGGGGTCCTCCCTCGGAGGGGCCCAGGTCGTGGTGACCCGGATCGACGACTTTGCGGTAGAAATCACGGGCCAGCTGCCGACCCTGGTAGCTGCCTACCAGGACCGGCCGGGGGTGGTGGCCGAAGTTACGGCCTTGCTGGCGGACCTGGGGATTAATATCGCCAGCATGCGAGTGTCCCGCGAGGGGCGCGGCAGGCGGGCATTAATGATTGTGGAAACAGACGAGCCAGTGCCCCGAGAAGTGATTATCGGCATGCGGGCCTGGCCGGTTATGGAACGGGTGATCACCATTGACCCGGTGTAATTGCAATTGGAAAACGGCCTCCGAACTGCTGGCAGAGGCGGAAAAGGCCTGCTGTTCCCTGGCCCAGGCGGTGGTCCGGTATCAGATTGGCCTGACCGGGCAAGACGAAGGTACGGTCAGGCGGCAAATGGCTGAGAGGCTGGAGGTGATGAAGGCCGCCGCGGCACGAGGGCTCAAGGGAGATATGGTCTCCCCCAGCGGCCTGATCGGAGGGGGAGCCAAGCTCCTGGAAGCGGCCCGCCGGGAAGGAAAGAGCCTGTCCGGCGGGACTACCGCCAGGGCCATCGCCCTGGCCATGGCGGTGGCCGAAGTAAATGCCTGCATGGGGCGCATCGTGGCGGCACCGACGGCCGGCTCGTGCGGCATCCTGCCGGGGGTACTCCTGTCCCTTCAGGAGGAAAAGGGTTGGAGGGATGACGTTCTGGTGGACGGCCTTTTCACGGCCGCTGGCGTAGGTATAGCGGTTGGCAAGCAGGCCTCCCTCGCGGGGGCCGCGCTGGGCTGCCAGGCCGAGTGCGGGGTGGCCAGCGCCATGGCGGCGGCAGCGGCGGTGGAAATGGCCGGCGGCACGCCGCGCCAGGCCCTGGACGCGGCGGCCATAGCCCTGAAGGGCTGGCTCGGGCTGGTGTGCGACCCCGTGGGCGGGCTGGTGGAAATACCGTGTGTAAAGCGGAACGCCATAGGCGCCGCCCATGCCCTGGCGGCGGCGGATATAGCCCTGGCGGGGGTACCCTCCTTTATTCCCCTGGACGAAGTGGTTACCGCCATGGTTCAGGTGGGCCGCAGCATGCCCCCGGCCTTGCGGGAAACGGGAGAGGGCGGCGTGGCGGCCTCCCCCACCGCCCGTGCCCTTATGAAGGGATTGTTGGAAAGGAAGTAGGCGAAAAAAGTTAGTGAAAATTTTCACGCAAGAAGGATAACAGAGTCTGGATGTCGAATTAATGACTACAACTTAAATAGAGGGTGGATGAAAGGAGTAGAAGAGACCCTTCTCCATTTTCCCTGGAGAGGGGCGCCGAAGGAGCAACGCCGGGTCGGAGGGTGGCCGCCCGTAGGAAACTCTCAGGCAGAAGAACTACTCCCGGACCCTCCTCTGGAGAGACCTCCCTTGCGGAGGCGCCGAAGGGGTAAGGCCTTAAGCCTTAAGGTGAAGGCCTAATCTCTCAGGTCAAAAGACAGAGGCCCACACCGCCTGTTAAGGTGGTATGGGCCTTTCGTTTTGCCGGGCCACACTATATAGAGAGGTGATGACCTTGAGCGACCGGGAAGGTAAAAGGACGCCCTTGTACGAGGAACACCTCGAGGCAGGGGCGCGCATGGTGGAGTTCGGCGGCTGGATCATGCCCGTGCAGTACGCGGGTATACTGGAGGAGCACCGGGCCGTGCGTACCCGGGCGGGGCTCTTCGATGTATCCCACATGGGGGAGATAGAAATAAGGGGGCCCGATGCCTTTAGGCTGGTCCAGCGGTTGATCAGCAACGATGCCTCCCTGGCCAAAGGGGACAGGGTCATTTACAGCCCTATGTGCTACCCTGACGGCGGCACGGTCGATGACATTCTGGTGTATCCCCAGGGAGAAGATAAATTCCTCCTAGTAGTAAATGCCGCCAATACGGCAAAGGATCTAGAATGGATCCAGGAGCAGGCGGAGGATATGGGCGCCGACGTAGCTATCACGGACTTATCCCCCGCCACGGTTCAATTGGCCCTGCAAGGGCCGGAGGCAGAGGCCATTTTGCAGCCCCTAACCGACGTCAACCTGGGGGACCTAGGATATTATCGCTGGACCCGCGGCCGGGTGCAGGGGACCCAATGCCTTATTTCCCGTACCGGGTACACGGGCGAAGATGGTTTTGAACTTTACCTGGACCCTGCTGAAGGACCGCGAATGTGGCGGGGCCTGCTGGAAGCCGGCCGGGACCGGGGGGTTGTGCCCTGCGGCCTGGGGGCGCGGGACGTACTGCGCCTGGAGGCGGCATTGCCCCTCTACGGCCATGAGCTGGGGCCCCATATAACTCCCGTGGAGGCGGGACTGGGCCGTTTTGTACGGCCGGAGAAGGGGGAATTTAACGGCCGCGAAGTTCTTAAGCAGCAGAAGGAGGTTGGGGCCCCGCGCAGCCTGGTGGGATTGGTCATGCTGGGCCGGGGTATTCCCCGGCAGGATTATCCCGTGAGCCGGGGAGATAACGTAGTGGGGCGCGTTACTTCGGGCTCTCATGCTCCGGTCCTGGGCAAGAACATAGCCCTGGCCCTCGTCGAAAAGGGATACGCTCAAGAAGGCGAGGAGCTTACGGTGAACATCCGGGGCCGGGAGCATTCCGCCCGGGTGGTTCCCCTGCCCTTCTACAGCCGCAAGAAGAAAGGTGTCTCCTAAGGAGGAGGGTGAGTCGGGTAGGTCGGCGCCTGGGGCCACCGGGCGAGCAATATAAATATTGTAAGCCACAAGAAAAGGAGGAGGACCAGAATGCATATTCCTGAGGACCTGCTTTACACCGCGGAGCACGAGTGGGTGAAGATAAGCGGCAACCGGGGCCGTATCGGCATCACCGATTACGCCCAGGAATCCCTGGGTGACATTGTATTCGTGGAACTGCCGCAGGTAGGAGCTGAGTTCAAGGCCGGGGATGCCTTTGGGGTAGTGGAATCGGTGAAATCGGCTTCAGACGTTTACCTTCCGATATCGGGTAAAGTGGTGGCCGTAAACGAAGAACTCCTGGATGCGCCTCAACTGATCAATCAGGATCCCTATGGTCAGGGATGGATGATCGAGATAGAATTGACCGATCCCCAGGAAGCCGAGAAACTGCTGGATGCTTCCGCTTACTTAAAACTGCTGGAGGAGGAGTAGGGCCATGGGTTATATCCCCACCACACCGGCCGAAAGGGAAGAAATGCTTAAGGCCTGTGGCGTAACCCGGCTGGAAGAGCTGTTTACGGATATTCCGGAAGAAGTAAAACTTAAAAGGGAACTGGATCTGCCGGGTCCGTTGGCGGAAGCAGACCTACTGCGCCACCTGAAGGAGCTAGCCGGTAAGAACTGCACCGACTTAGTTTCCTTTCTGGGAGCCGGCGCCTACGAACACTATATACCTTCGGTAGTGCCTCATTTGTTGTCGCGCTCCGAATTTTATACCGCCTATACCCCTTACCAACCGGAGGTAAGTCAGGGCACCCTCCAGGCCATCTTTGAGTTTCAGTCCCTTATCTGTGCCCTGACGGGGCTGGACGTAGCCAACGCTTCCCATTATGATGGCGCCACGGCTACGGCCGAAGCGGCCCTGGTGGCTTGCAGCGCTACCAGGCGCCAGAAAATCCTGTTCTCCCGAGGCCTTAACCCCCAATACCGGAACGTTCTCCGTACCTATACCCGGGGTCAGGGCATCGAGCTGGAAGAGATACCCTGGGAGGACGGCCGGACTTCCCTGGAGGAACTGGCAAAGATGGTTGACCGGGACGTAGCCGGCGTCATCCTTCAACAACCGAACTTTGTCGGTCAGTTGGAACCCATGGCCGAAGCCGCCGAGCTGGCCCATAAAGTGGGGGCCCTTTTCGTCGCCGTGGTCAACCCCGTTTCCTTGGGCCTGCTGGCCCCGCCGGGGGAATACGATGCCGACCTGGCGGTGGGGGAAGGCCAGAGCCTGGGCAATCCCTTGAACTTCGGCGGTCCCTACTTAGGCTTTATGGCCGCTAAAGAAAAACTGGTGCGACGTCTGCCGGGGCGCATCGTCGGCCAGACGGTGGACGTGGAAGGCCGACGGGCCTTTGTTCTTACCCTCCAGGCCAGGGAACAGCATATCCGGCGCGAAAAGGCTACCTCTAACATTTGCTCCAACGAGGCCCTCTGCGCCCTGGCGGCCACCATTTATCTTTCGTGTTTAGGTAAAGAGGGTCTTAAAGAAGTGGCCCGTCAGTGCCTGCTGAAGGCCCACTACACTTATAATGAACTCTTGAAGATAGAGGGCCTTAAGCCGGTCTTTGCTGGCCCCTTCTTCCACGAATTCGCCCTCCGAGCCCGGAAGGATCCTTCGGAGGTGGCGGCCCGGCTGCGGGAAGCCGGTATAGCGGGAGGTCTGGATTTAGGGCCCTTTTACCCGGAACTGGAAGGAGCCATGCTCTTCTGTGTTACCGAGGTGCGCACGCGGGCGGAAATAGAACGTTTAATAGAAGCTATGAGGGGGTTGTAAGCCGTGGCAGTAGAACCGCTTCTCTGGGAACTGGGTGCTCCCGGCCGCCGAGGCTGTACCTTACCGCCGGTGGATGTGCCGGGAGAAGTAGAAGACTACTTGCCGCAAGCCTATCGCCGGCGGGAAGACGCCGGGCTGCCCGAGCTCAGCGAAATAGAGGTCGTGCGCCATTTCACCCACCTATCCAGCCTTAACTATGGTGTGGATACCGGTTTTTACCCCCTCGGGTCCTGCACCATGAAATATAACCCCAAGGTTAACGAAGCAGCGGCCGCTTTGCCCGGCTTCACCGGTCTCCATCCCAACCTGCCGCCGGAAGCTGCCCAGGGGGCTTTGGAACTCATGTACCACCTGCAGCAGTACCTGGCCGAAATAACCGGCATGGACGCTGTAACCTTGCAGCCGGCGGCCGGTGCCCACGGTGAACTGGCGGGACTGCTCATTATTGCGGCGTACCACGCCAGCCGGGGTGAAACCCAACGGAAGAAAGTGCTGGTGCCCGATTCGGCCCACGGGACCAACCCGGCCAGTGCCGCTATGGCGGGCCTGGAAGTGGTGCAAATACCCTCCAACGACCAGGGACTGGTGGACTTGGAGGCCTTGAAGAAGGCCTTGGGCCCGGACACGGCGGCCCTGATGCTCACCAATCCCAATACCCTGGGCCTTTTTGAAAGCGACATTGTGACCATGGCCCGCGTGGTCCATGAGGCGGGGGGCCTCCTCTACTATGACGGCGCCAATCTTAACGCCATTATGGGCATCACCCGGCCGGGGGATATGGGCTTTGATGTGGTGCACCTCAACCTCCACAAGACCTTCTCCACCCCCCACGGCGGAGGCGGGCCCGGCAGCGGGCCGGTTGGGGTAAAGGAGCACCTGGCCTCCTTCCTGCCCGTACCGGTAGTAAGTTACGATAAAGTTAAAGGGCAGTACTACTTGGACTACGACCGTCCCCAGACCATAGGCCAGATGAAAGCCTTCTACGGTAATTTTTCCGTGATGGTCAAAGCTTATGCTTACATCCGCACCCTCGGTCCCCGGGGCTTAAAGGAGGTCAGCGAGCAGGCCGTCCTCAACGCCAACTACTTGTTGAGCCTCCTGCGCTCGCACTTTAACGTGCCCTATAACCGCCTCTGCAAGCACGAGTTTGTGATCAATCCGGGAAACAAAATAAAAGAAGCGGGTGTGCGGACCCTGGACATAGCCAAGCGGCTCCTGGATTACGGCTTCCACGCACCCACCATCTATTTCCCCCTTATCGTGCCGGAAGCCTTAATGATTGAGCCAACTGAAACAGAACCCAAAGAAGTGCTGGATGCCTTTGCCGGGGCTTTAATTCGTATCGCCGAGGAAGCGGTTGCCCAGCCGGACGTGCTGCATAGCGCACCCCATAATACCCCTGTGCGCCGCTTGGATGAAGCTGCTGCCGCTCGCAATCCGGTGCTAAAATGGCCGAAAAGATGAAGCAGGAAATAGGCCCCTTTTTGGTCGAATTAAAACTAGGGTGAAATTATGGCCGAGACTTGGCGCCTTCTGGATACTGGAATAGCTGACGGGCCTACCAATATGGCCGTAGATGAAGCCATCCTGCAGGAACACCAGGCCGGCGGGGTACCCCCTACCGTGCGGTTCTACGGGTGGGACCCGCCGACCATCTCCTTAGGCTACGGCCAGTCCCTGGAGAAGGAAATCGACGTGGCCGCTCTGGAGAAAAGGCGGTTGGGGCTGGTTCGCCGTCTTACCGGGGGCCGGGCGGTGCTCCACGACCGGGAAGTGACCTATAGTATTGTGGTGAGGGAAGACCACCCTTTGGTCGAGGGGGGAATTCTGCCTTCTTACCTCCGGATTGCCGGGGTGCTGGCCCGGGGTCTCCGAAGCCTGGGGGCCCCCGTGGAGGTGGCTTCGGGCCGGAAAAATACAGGCGAGCACAGCAGCGCAGCCTGCTTCGACGCCCCGTCCTGGTATGAAATCACCGTGGCCGGCCGGAAAATGGTGGGAAGCGCCCAGACCAGGAAGGGCGGGGTACTGCTCCAGCACGGCTCCATCGTACTGGAGCTTAACGTAGACGATCTGTTCGCCGTGCTGCGGTTTTCTTCTTCCGCGCGGCGGGAAAGGCTTAAGGAGAAGTTTGCCCTGCAGGCCTGCGGTCTTTGGGAGGTCCTGGGCCGCCCCGTGGGGCCGGAAGAAGTTAAGGAGGCCATTACCAGGTCCTTTGCCGAAATGTACGGTATTAACCTGGTCTACGGGGACCTTACGCCGCGGGAGAAGTTCCTTGTAGAAGAATTACGGCACAAGTACGCCGGCCGGGAATGGAACTGGCGGCGCTAGCCCCGACGTTGCCCCTGGCGCCCTTACACCCCAGCATAGGCTCAGCCTCTCCGGGAAATGCTATAGGACAGGAGAATTTCCTTATGTATTTCCGGGGAGGTAAAATAAATGGGCGACAGAGGTCGCAGCCGTTTTGTAAACGAAGACCGAACGAGGCTCGAGAATATGCGGGCCGCCGAGTATCCCGGCGGGGTGGTGGTGGACCCGGTGCCTATTACCGCCGGGAGCGAAGTAACAGTCATGTATTACGGCCTGCTGTCCCAGTGCGGGGCCGACCAGGTCTGGATGCGTACCGGGTACGGCGACCCCCACAACTGGCAGGGCGTTTACGACTATCCCATGGAACGCACGGGCTACGGCTGGGTCAAAAACATCCGCATCTCCGAGGATTACGACCGCTTCCACCTCTGCTTTAAAGACAGCGCCAACAACTGGGACAATAACAACGGCCTCAACTGGAGCTTTATCATCCACAAGGGCGACCGGCAGGTGTAAAGGAACCGGTAAGGGACAAGCCGATTTAAGGGCCGCGGGCGGGGAAAGCTAGTGCCCACCGCGGCCCGACCTATGTCCCCACGGTAAGGAAATCCCGCAACTTTCTACCGGCAGCTTACACTCATCAATCCGGAAGGTTTTCCGTTGAAGGAGTACGGAGATATATCCTCCCCGGCCGTATCTCGCTATCCTACTTTAATCTGAGCGGTCCGGCGTTTTTCTAACGCCTCCCGGTACATATTTTCGTATTGGGCGGCAGAAGCCGACCAGGAGAAGTCGGCCCGCATGCCCCGTTCCATTAGCCGGCGCCATTCCTGCGGCTGGGTGCGGTAGACATTCAAGGCCCGGTTTATGGTCTGGAGCAGGGCATAGGGCGTATACTCAAGGAAAGAAAAGCCGTTGCCCCGCTCCGGGTGCCGGTGGAAGTCTACGATGGTGTCCTCCAGGCCGCCGGTAGAGCGCACCACGGGCACGGTGCCGTAGCGCAGGCTTATCATCTGGCTCAGGCCGCAGGGTTCGAAGCGAGAGGGCATAAGAAAGATATCCGCTCCGGCGTAGATGCGCTGGGCCAAGCTGGGGTCAAATCCTATCTTCACCGCCATCTTGTGGCGGTATTTTAATTTGTACTCGGAAAAAAGCCGCTGATAATAGTCTTCGCCGCTGCCCAGGAGAACGAACTGCACATCTTGCTCAAGGAGGGGGTCCATGATGGCGGCCAGAAGGTCGAGGCCCTTTTGCTGCACCAGGCGGGAAATTAAAGCCAAGAGGGGCACATCCGCCACCGGCAGATCCATCTCCTGCTGCAGGGCCCGTTTGTTTTCCTTTTTTCGTTCCAGGGTGGAAACATCGTAGTTGACCGGTATGCGGGGATCGGTGGCCGGGTTGAATTCCTCGTAGTCGATACCGTTCAAGATCCCGCGCAGGTCGGCAGCCCTCTTGCGCAAGAGGCCGTCCAGGCCTTCGCCCAATTCAGGAGTTTGGATTTCCAGGGCATATTTTTTACTTACGGTGTTGATCAAGTCGGCGTAAAGGAGGCCGGCTTTCATGAAATTTATTTTGCCGTAAAATTCCAGGCGATCGGGGATGAAGAATTCATCCCCCAGGGCCATAAGCCGTAGGGTTTCCCGGGGGAAATGCCCCTGGTACTGCAGGTTGTGAATGGTAAATACAGTAGCCGTATGCCGGTAAAAGGGGTTGTCCTCATGCTTCACTTTAAGGAAAAGGGCGATGGGTCCCGTCTGCCAATCGTTCAAGTGGATTACATCCGGGCGAAAATCTATCCCGGGCAGCAGGGACAGGACCGCCTTACAGAAAAAGTTGAAGCGGGCATCATCATCAGGGTAACCGTACATGCCGTCCCGGTAAAAGTACTTGTAGTTGTCGATGAGGTAAACAGGTACCGAGGCGGTACCGGGAAGGGTAGCCCGGCGAATTATAGCTGTTTCCAAGCTGCCGTCCATCTCCACCGGGAGGTCGGTGAGATAATCCACCTCCGTGATCTGGCGGTAGCGGGGCATTACCAATCGCACGTCATGACCCTTCTTGGCCAGGGCTTTGGGGAGGCTCCCGGCCACGTCGGCCAGACCTCCGGTCTTGGCCAAGGGAGCTACTTCGGGAGAAACGAAGATAATCTTAAGGGAATCGGTCATCTTTGCTCCTCCTTGTTAACGTCGTTTAAAAATTGGGCGGCATGCTCGGGAGACGTAGGGTTGATGTATATGTTGGTGCCCCATTCAAAACCGGCTACCGTGGTCAGGCGCGGCAGCAGCTGCAGGTGCCAGTGATAGGTCGGCACCTCCTGGTGCAAGGGAGCCGTACGCACGATGAGGTTAAAGGGCGGATCGGCCAGGGTTTTGGCGAGCCGGTCCAGCAGGTCCTGCAACAGTGAGACCAGGTCTTCCAGCTGTGCGTCTGTTAGGTCACCGAAACTGGGCTGGTGCTGCCGTGGGAATATCCAAGTCTCAAAGGGAAAACGGGAAGCGAAGGGGCAAAAGGCCAGGAAATGTTTGTTAAAGGCCACCACCCGTGCCCCCTGCCTCAACTCGGTTTCCAGCAGGTCACAGTAAAGGCAACTTTCTTCTCGTTCCATGTACTCCTCCGCCCTCCGAATTTCCTCCTGGAGATCCGGCGGAATTACGGGCGTGGCGATGAGCTGGCTGTGGGGATGCCGAAGGGAGGCTCCCGCTTCAGTACCGTAGTTCTTGAAAATCTGGACGTAGGCCAGACGCCCGTCCCGGGCATGTTGGAGATATCGCTGGCGCCAGGTCTGGAGAACCCGGACAGCGTGGTCGGGTTTGTACTCCCTGAGTTCCACTTCATGGTCGGGACCTTCGATGATTACCTCGTGGACTCCTATACCATCTAAGCTGTTGTACAGGCCGGATGTCTTTTTCCTTCCGTCACCGTTAGCGGTAAGGGCAGGGAATTTATTAGGTACCACCCGCACCTGCCAGCCGGGAGTATCGGCGGACGTTCCGGCCAGGCGGAGGGCGAAGACTTCCGGCGGTGTTTCCTTCTCGTTACCGGGACAAAAGGGGCAGTTCTTTTCTTTTCGGTCGGGTTGTACCGGTCCTTCCTCGTCCTTCTGTCGTCTGAAGTCCGAGGGACGCTTGGCCCGTTCGGTGGAAATAATTACCCATCTCCCGGTGACCGGATCCTGACGCAGTTCGGGCATAAGACCGCAACCTCCACGGGAAATACAGTCTTGGTCTAGGTTACTTCTTTCGGGCTCCCTTTATACAGGGAAATAGCCCAAAAAACTGCGGGAGGAATCCCCAAGGATAAGGTAGAATAGTTGAATAAACTATTTTTAACTTTCGCCACAAAGCACCCGTTACCGCGTGCAAATTAAAGAGGTCTTATCCCAACGCCGGTGCTTCCGCAGGAGACCTCGAAAGGCCGGAGGCCGGCGGACCTGCGGCCGGCTCTCCAACCCCGGGTAGGCTGCGGAAGGACCCTGGGGACCTCGAGGGGGATTGACTCGATGATAGATAAGAGCTCCTTTGTACCGCCTTACTATCAACTGGCCCAAATCTTGGAACGCCAGATCAAATCAGGACAGTACCGCCCGGGCGATGCATTGCCTTCTGAAGCGGAACTGAGCGAAAAATACGGGTTGAGTAGAATGACGGTACGGCGGAGCCTTAACGAGCTTGCCAGGGCGGGGCTGATAAGGACGGAAAGGGGAAAGGGCACCTTTGTGTCCCGGCCGGAACTGGACCGGGCGGTTTTTGTCATGGATGTTTTCGCCAAAGACATGGCCTCCCGCGGCATGGCCTCCAGCGTCCGGCTGTTGGAGGCGAGGCTCGTGTCGGCGCCGGAGAAGGCGGCACAGAAGCTACAACTTCCGATAGGCACCAAAGTGTTGTATATACGGCGTTCCCTCTTGGCTGACGGAGAGCCCATGGCGTACGATCGCAAGTATCTCCGGTATGACCGGGGCCGCCCCATTTTGGAGAACGAGCTCCAGTACCAAGCCCTGCCGGAGATGGTGGAAAAGCACGCCGAGGCCCTGCCGGTAAACAGCCGCATGGTTTTACAAGTAACCCTTCTTAACGAAGAAGAGGCCCGGGCGCTGCGGACATCGCCGGGGTCGCCGGCCTTCTTGCTCGAGCAGATACTGGTGGCGGGGGACGGCCGGCCGGTGGGGTGGGGGTGGTGCATATACCGCGGTGACCGGTATCAGTTGATTTCGGTGCCCACCGCCATCTAAGGAAGACCCTGCGAGAGAGGATGAAAGGACATGACTCCCTTGGCAATGGCCATGGCGGAACTGGATGAAAAGAGGGTCCTGGAACTGGTGAGGCGGGAACTATCCGCCCAGAGGGTTCCCCTGGAGATAGTAGAGGAGTGCAGGATAGGGCTGAACATAGTAGGGGAACGTTACGGCCGGGGGGAGTATTTTCTCAGCGATCTCGTGATGTCGGCAGAAATATTCCAGGAAGTCCTCCGCGTCCTCGAGCCCTTCTTGGCCGGTGTTTCCGTCTGCGAGGACCAGGGGGGAAAGGCCGATATTCTTTTTGGGACGGTAGAAGGGGATATTCACGACATCGGTAAGAACATAACCATTTCCCTCCTTCGGTGTGAGGGTTTCCGCGTCTACGACGCCGGGGTGGACGTCCCGCCCGATATGTTTTTGACTTTGCTGCGGGAAACGGGCGCTCGGGTGCTGGGGCTGTCCGCCCTCCTCACTTCTTCCTTTGAAGCCATGCGGCGGACCATCCAGCTGGTGCGTATGGTTATCCCCAAATCGCAGGTCCGGGTGATTATCGGGGGACTGGTGAACGAGCGGGTAGGCCGGTATGTGGGTGCTGATGCCTGGGTCCGGGAAGCAGGTGAAGGGGTCGCTATCTGCCGCCGGTGGCTCGGAGTGAAGGTGGTAAGGAGGGCCATGATTTAGACAAAATTATATCCTCCCTGGTCAGCCTAGATCCATGTGACGGGCAGATTTTGAGACCCTACGGGGGTGGTCCGTTGACGCCGGAGGAGAAGCAGGAACGGTTATTTGCTTCGTGGCTTGCCGCTCAGGATATCTCCTTCGCGGACCGGGAGGCCGAAGAAGGATACCGGCAACGGGTGATGCGTATAAAGCAGGCTGTTCAATTGAAGCAACCGCCGGATCGCGTCCCCGTGTGCCCCATGACGGGCCTGTTTCCGGTTTATTACGCAGGTATAACCGTCCGGGAGGCCATGTACGACTACCAAAAAGCGGCGGAGGCATGGATAAAGTATGTCTTGGATTTTCGGCCCGATGCCTACGTAGGAATGTTTGTGGTACCCCCGGGCAAACTTTTTGACCTCCTGGATTATAAGTTATACAAGTGGCCTGGTCGCGGCGTGCCCGCCGACATATCGTACCAGTGTGTGGACGCCGAGTACATGAAGGCCGACGAATACGATGCCCTAATTGACGATCCCTCGGATTTCTGGCTGCGAACCTATTTTCCCCGCATCTTTGGGGCCCTTAGGCCTTTGGAAAACTTGACCCCCCTTACCCACGTCCTGGAGATGGTAATTACCTGCGGCAGCTTCGTGCCCTTTGGCATGCCCGAGGTCCAGGAGGCCCTTCGGGCCATCCTGGAGGCCGGCAGGGAAGCCTCCCGGTGGGCGAAGGTGGCAGGTGACGTGGACCGTTTCCTTCGGGGGCGCGGGTTTCCTGCCCTGTCGGGGGGCATAAGCAAGGCTCCCTTCGATATCCTCGGGGACACCCTGCGGGGGACCCGCGGTATAATGGTGGATATGTACAGGCGGCCGGAAAAACTCCTGGAAGGACTGGAGGCGGTGACCCCCCTGGCGGTGAGGATGGGAATAACTTCCGCCCGGGCGGCGGGCCATCCCCTGGTGTTCATACCCCTGCACAAGGGAGCCGACGGTTTCCTTTCCGAGGGGCAGTTCAGGACTTTCTACTGGCCGACTCTGCGCCAAGTGATCGAAGCCCTCATCGAGGAGGGCCTCGTTCCCTTCTTGTTTGCAGAGGGCGGCTACAATTCCCGCCTGGAGATTATCTGCGACCTACCGCCGGGAAAAACGGTTTGGCTTTTTGACGATATAGACATGGCCAGGGCTAAAGAGGTGCTGGGAGACGTGGCCTGCATAGCGGGAAACGTGCCTATTTCTCTCCTGGCCTTCGGATCCCCTGAAGAAGTGGAGGATTGCTGCCGTGAACTTATAAAGGTAGCCGGCCGGGGCGGGGGGTTTATTCTGAGCTCCGGGGCCGTAATCGACGATATAAGGCCGGAAAACCTGCGGGCCCTCATAGAGGCGGCCCGGAAGTTTGGGACTTATTCTTAGTTTAACGAAGGAATTTAAACCAAAAAATTAGGGACTCATGAAGCAGGAATTTTACAACAAAAGTAGAATATATGTATAGACAGGCTTCCAGCCGAATTGGCGACGGGTCTTCTTTTGAGATATTACTGTAAGGTTTCACGGAGGGTGCCCGAAATGCTAATAATCGGAGAAAAGCTGAATAGCGCCATTCCGAGTGTACGCCAGATTATCCAGGATAAGGACGCCGCGGCGGTACGGGATTTGGCTGTAAAACAGGTGCAGGCCGGCGCCCATTACCTGGACGTTAATACCGCCCACTGTAATGAGATAGAAGATATGGAGTGGCTCGTCCAGACCGTACAAGAGGTAACAGATGCACCTTTGTGTGTGGACAGCACTTCGGGAGAGGTAATTAAGAAGGCTTTAAAAAATATCAAAGGAGAGAAAAGTAAGGTTATCATTAACTCTATTTCTATGGAAAAGAACCGCCTGGAGGAGGTCCTGCCCCTGGTTTTAGAGTACCAGTGTCCGGCCATCGGGCTCACGGCGGACGACAACGGCATTCCCAAGACTGTGGAGGACAGGATTAAGATTACGGAGCGCCTCGTCGAGCTCCTTTCCAAGTACGGCTATAATCTCGAGAATCTATATATCGACCCCCTGGTCCTGCCCCTGGCCGTCAGCCACACCCATGCGGCAACGTTTTTTCAATGCTTAACAGAAATTAAGCGCTTGTTTAACGTTAAGACGGTCTCCGGTTTGAGCAATATCTCATTCAATATGCCCAAGAGAAAGCTCATCAACCGGTATTTCCTGGCCATATGTATGGCCCACGGCATGGACGCGGCGATCCTGGACCCCCTGGATCCCAAGGTTATGACGGCCATTACGACGATGGAGCTGCTTATGGGCCGGGATGCCTTCGGCAAGAATTTTCTAAAGGCTTACCGTAAAGGCCTGCTGGCCGACTGACTTTATATTACTATGCGCAAGGGGAGGAAACAAAAGTATGAGTGGCAAGGAGCAGCTTTTTCAGGAAAGGTTCAAGCGCTACAGCGTAGCCATGGAGTGCGGCAAGCCGGACAAAGTACCGGTAGTCTTTCCCCTGGGCGAATGGGTCATTAAATATAGCGGCATCACCCTGCAAGAAGCCTACTACGATGTGGACAAAGCTACGGCCGTCATCGACGGGGTCCTTAAAGACCTCGACTTCGACGTCATGTTCGGCTCCATAAACTTGTGGTGGCCGCCCATGTTCGATGCCGTGGGCTGTCGGCAGTACCGATTCCCCGGGATATACTTTGAAGCCGATGCAGGGTTCCAGTACGTAGAAGAGGAATTCATGAAGGCCGAGGACTACGACGATTTCATTGCCAACCCCACCGGGTGGCTGGTGGAGAAATACTTACCCCGGGTAAACGACGAGTTTGCCGAGCCGGGTTCCTACCGCGCTACCGTAGCGCTGATTAAGGGCGCCGTCGGCTTTGCCATGCATAACGGCAAGACGGCCCAGGTGGCGCAGAAGTGGAGACAGGAATTCGGGGTAGTGCCGTACGGCACTGGGATGACCAAGGCTCCCTTTGACACCCTCGGCGATTCCCTGCGGGGAACCAAGGGGATCCTTCTGGACCTCCGGCGACGGCCGGACAAAGTGCTGGCCGCTCTGGAAGCCATTGTACCCCACAACATCGCCTACGGCATGATCACCTCGGCGGGGGACACCTCCCTGCCGTGCTTTGCTCCCCTCCACAAGGGAGCCTACCCCTTCTTGAGCCTCGAACAGTGGGATAAATTCTACTGGCCGACATGGAAGAAGGTTATCGAGGGGCTCTGGGCCCTGGGGAAGAGAGTTTTCTTCTTCGCCGAAGGGGATTGGACGCCCTACCTGGAAAGGATAGCCGAGCTTCCCGACAAGAGTATAGTCTTCTGCATTGACCTGACCGATGCCCAGAAAGCCAAGAAGGTTCTGGGCGGGAGGTTCTGCCTCTACGGCGGCGTTCCCACCACCTTGTTGACCTACGGCACGCCGCAGGAAGTCAGGGATTGCGTAAAGCGGGCCATCGACGAGCTGGCCGGCGACGGCGGTTTTGTCCTGGCGGCCGGCGGGGTGGTCATGGGCGACGCGAAGGGGGAAAACATTGAGGCCATGCTGGAAGCCGCGCGGCAATACGGCGCGTACTAAGTGAGCCGGGAAGGAGGAGGGGAAAAAGATGGCCGAGAACAAAGTCCAGGTCTTTGTACCGGAAGCGGGTACCTGTGTGCCCTGGAAGGTAAAGAAGGAAGAGTTGGGCCAGCTGGCCGGGAACGAAGAAATTGTCAAGAGGGAATGGGACAAACTAGATGCCTTTGCCTATGCCTTTATCTGGTTCTGGGTACAGCGGTAAAGGTCGGTGGCAAGGAGGAACTAAATCTCTTCGAGGGGATGGTGGTAGCAGCTATGTCTAAGGAAGCCCTGGCCAAAGCCATGGCCGAATTAGAGGAAGAACGGGTAATCGCCCTGGTTAAGGAATTATTGGGAAGCGGTACGGCTCCCCTGGATATAGTCAAGTCCCTGCAGGAAGGAATGACGGAAGTAGGTAACCGGTTTGAGCGCGGTGATTATTTCTTAAGCGAGCTGGTCATGGCCGGCGAGATCATGAAGGGGGCTATGGATATCCTAGAACCCCATTTGAGCGGCGAAACTGCCGAGAATAAGGGCACGGTGGTGATAGGCACCGTTAAAGGAGATATCCACGACCTGGGGAAGAACATCGTAATCATGTTGCTCAAGGGTGCCGGATATAACGTGGTGGACCTGGGAGTAGACGTGCCCAAGGAGAAATTCGTAGCCGCCGTCAAGGAGACCGGTGCGCCTTTGGTGGGCATGAGCGTCCTCTTGACCAGCTGCCAGGGGGCGTTAAAGGAGACCATTGACGCCATCCGGGCCGAAGGGTTGAACCCCAAGGTGATAATACTACAGCGTCAGATAGAGACTTAAGAAACTCCTTCGCGGGTGGTTCAGCAGGTGCTGAAGGGGAAAGTGGGGGTGAGCTTAGAC